>ERZ841116.1055-NODE-1055-length-15564-cov-49.769102_pt1 | contig 15564 bp, 9 predicted proteins | sample MGYA00519875_ERZ841116 | MGnify/ENA primary metagenome ERZ841116 (study PRJEB31850, sample SAMEA3708889) | human gut metagenome | biome: human gut; feature: human-associated habitat; material: faeces | place: China | collected 2014 ... | reverse complement strand
AATCAAAACAAGCCGACCCGAAACCAGCCGTTGCACTTACAAGTTGAATCCGGGACTTTCCGTCCGCATCCCCCAACCTTCTATAATTGAGCATTATGACCTCCACACCTTCTGTTCACGACGTCGCGATTCGTGCGAATGTCTCCGCGTCCACGGTTTCGCGCGCCTTCACACGGCCGGAGCTTGTCTCCGAAAAAACTCGAAACAGAGTGTTGCAAGCCGCCTCCGAGCTCAATTTCTCCGTTTCCAGATCATCGATGGCGCTCAAGTCCGGGCAGAGCTTCCGTATCGCGCTACTGCTGAGCACCCCGGTCACGACATGGTTCGGAGGCAACATCTTCGAAGGGCTCGACATGGTCTTTCATCCCGCCGGCTATGATATCTCCATCTACCCCATCAACAATGTAAAAAGCAGGGCGGATTTCTTTGACGTTCTGCCGGCGCGACGCAATGCGGACGCAGTGATAGTCCCCTCGTTCAACGTGGATTCCAGAGAGGTCGCGCGCCTGAAAACGATGAATGTGCCCATTGCGGGCATCAACACCGTCTCCAACGAAAACATGTCGGTATGGGCGGCCATCGACGATGCGCATGGACTGCGGCTTATCGTCCGGCATCTGGTGTCCCTGAGGCATCGCCGCATCACATACGTGTGCAGGGACCCGCAATCGTTGCTGACATTAAGTGCGGCTCAGCGCATCAGGGGATTCAAGGAGGCCTGCGCGCAGGCCCATATCAAAGACGACGTTCTGGTTATTCCGGACGGAGACGATTCGTTGCAGTCGACCTTCAACGCATTGATCAATATGCAGCCCATGCCCACCGCGATCTGCTGCCAAGAGGACGGCATCGCCATACCATTGATGTGCCGTTTACGGGAATTCGGGTTGAAGATTCCCGGCGACATCTCGATCACCGGTTTCGATGACGGAACCTACTCGCAGGAATTGGGACTGACCACCATACGCCAGCAGCCGCGATTGATGGGGCACGACGTCGCGGAAAAACTGCTCGATCTTATCAATCATAAGACGATTTCCGAACCGTACCGAACCTATCCGGCCGAGCTGATCATCCGATCCACCACCGCGACTCCGCGGGACGTCGACGAATAGGCGCCGAATAGGGGAAGCGGGGCCGTAGAGAGGATACGGCCCCGCTTCGGGGATGGGGAGGAGGAACGATTTACTGCTCGTCGCCATTCAACGTGGTGGCCTCCGGCAGCACACCGTTGGTGTCCTCGAAGGTCTTCCACTCCTTGGCCCAGCCATTGGTGTATGCGTCGGCGACGGCGTCCCACTTCCCGGTTTGGTTGACGTACTCCACAAGAGCGTCCTGCACGTCTGCACCCCAGGCGTCAAGCGTGGAGAAGCTCCTCACCATCGGAACGCCATTCGTCTCGTACTTACGGGCGGCGGCGGTCAGCGGGTTGTCGGGCTGATCCTTATCTCCGTACGCGGTGCTCGGCACGGCGAAGCCCATATCCTGAGACATGACCTTCTTGCCTTCGTCGCTGCTGAACAGCCACTCGATGAAGTCGAAGGTCGCCTGCTTGTCCTTCTCGCTGGCGTTCTTGTTCACGGCCCAGGACGCGTCGTAGATGCCAGCGGGGCCGTACTTCTCCTCGCCGGGGATACCCATGAAATACGGCAGCATGCCCAGATCCTTATCGGCGACCTCGTTGTCCTTGACCTGCGTGTAGGCCCATACGCCGTTCGGGTAGAAGGCCACCTCTCCCAGCGAGAACTCCGCGGTCACGTCCTCATACGTCTTGGAGGTCAACAGCGTGCGCGAGGTCGGACAGTTGTTCATCTCCAAGTCGAACAGGGCCTTGTAGTTGTCCACGTACGTGCCCTTGATCTCAGGCATGAACGTGGTGTTGTTGTCCTTATATTCGTAGAACAGCGGAATACGCGTCATATGGGATGCGAACCGGTACAGGTCCGAAGATTCGAGTCCGGGGGTCGCCATGGCGCCTTCGATGCCGAGATCGTCCTTATGGGCCTGCATGTCCTCCACCACGGCCTTGAACGTATCCCAGTCCTTGATATCGTCGGCGGAGTCGATGACCGCATAGTCCTTCGAGGCGTAGTCGTTGACGATCTTCTTGTTATAGATGATGCCGAACCATTCCGCGGCGTACGGCAACGTGTAGTGGTTGCCGTCGGCTTGATACGAGTTGGCCTTGCCCTCGTCGGTCAGCAGCTTGAAGGCGGCGGAGTCCTGGACCGGCTCCATGTAGTCCTTCCACTTGATGAAATTGGGGTAGCCGGTGATGCTCCACATCGTCGGGGCTTCGGTCTTGGCCAACTCGGAGGCCAGCGTATTGTCGTAGCCGTCGGCGGCCGTGAGCACCTTGACCTGCACGCCCGTCTCCTTGGTGTACTGATCGGCGAGATCCTCCAACTGGTCGACGATCTCCTTCTTGTTGTTCACGAAGTAGACCTTGCCTTTGTCCGGATCGGCCGCCGACGAGGATCCGCACCCCGCCATCGCGCCCATCGCCATGACGGCCGCGGCGACGATCGCCATCATTTTCTTGGTTTTCATGGTTCTTTCCTTTCCTTGATGAACCGATTGGTTCTTGAAATGATTGGGGCTCAGCCCTTGACCGCCCCAGCGGTGACGCCCTTGATGATGTACTTCTGTCCGCACAGGTAGAACACCAGGATGGGCAGCAGCGCCAGTACCAGAGCGCCCATCATCGCGCCCATGTCCACGGATCCGTATCCGCCCTTCAGGTACTGGATGGCGATGGACAGCGTCTTGAACCGTTGAAGATCCAGGCACAGATAGGCCATCAGGAAGTCGTTCCACACCCACATCGTCTCCAGGATCGCCACGGAGATAAGAGCCGGACGCATCATCGGCAGGACGATGGTGAAGAACGTGCGGATGGAGCCGGCGCCATCGATCATGGCCGCCTCCTCGATCTCCGAGGGAATCGACTTAATCACGCCGGTGAAGATGAACACCGGCAATCCCGCGCCGAATCCCAGATACACCAGCCACATGCCCCACGGCGTGTTGAGGTCCAATGTGTCGGTGAGCTTGCTGAGGGGGAACATGACCATCTGGAAGGGCACCACCATGCTTGCGATAAACGCGAGATACATAAGCTTGGCGACCCAGTTGTTGACCCTGACGATCCACCATGCGCACATGGAGCAGCACAGCAGGATCAGCGCCACGGACCCAAGCGTAAGTATGATCGTCCATCCGAAGCTCGGAAGGATATTCGTCTTTTCTATGCCGCGCTCGTAATTCTCCAACCCGACGAATGTGTCGCCGGTCGGCAGGCTGAACACGTCCTTGGAGATGTAGACGCGCTTTTTGAAGGAGTTGATGAAGACCAGCGCGATCGGATAGATCCATATCAGCGAGATGATGGCGAAAATGGTCGTCCACAGCGGCCCGTGCCTGAGTTTGTCGGTCATGCCTCGACCTCCTTGCTGGTCGTAATGCGGTTCTGGATGAATGCGACCACAGCCACGATGATGAAGAAGATGACGGCCTTCGCCTGCGCGACGCCCTCGAATCCGGTGCGGCCGTACATGGTGCGGTAGATGTTGAACGCGATCATTTCGGATGCGTTTGACGGCGCGCCGTTGGTCAGGGCCAGGTTCTGGTCGAACATCTTGAATCCGTTGGCCACCGTCAGGAAGCTGCACACCGTCACCGACGGCATCATCAGCGGGATGATGATCCTGCGCATAATCTGACCGTTCGATGCGCCATCGACCTGCGCGGCCTCGATCAGATCAGTCGGCAGGCTTTGGAAGCCTGCAATGTAGATGACCATCATATAGCCAATCTGCTGCCAGCACAGCAGAATGACCATGCCCCAGAAGCCATAGACCGCCGACGTGGTCAGGGAACGGTCCCACAGCGCGAGGACGCCGTTCAACAGCAGCTGCCAGATATAGCCCAGCACGATGCCGCCGATGAGGTTAGGCATAAAGAACACCGAACGGAACAGTTTCGCACCGCGCATCGCCTTCGTGAACATATAAGCGACGAAGAATGCGGCGACATTGATCAATATGGTGGTGACGATGGTGAAGGCCAGAGTGAACAGCAGCGCATGCAGGAAGTCGGGATCCTGGAATGCTCTGACATAATTTTTCAAGCCTACGAATTCGGCATCGGTGATCGTGGTGAATTCGGTGAAGCTGAGATAGATACCCATCACCAGCGGCACTACGAAGCCGAGGGCGAAAGCGAAGCATGTCGGTAGTACAAACAGGGGCCACCAGCGCCTGATGGCCCGACCGGTCATAGTGATCATGACAGGGTTTCCTCACTCGCTGTAAGCAAGCTTGTATTCGCTGGCCCAGTCATTGGTGAATACCTTGACGACATCATCCCAGCTGCCATTGCCCTGAGCGTAGTTAAGCTCTGCGGAACCGAGATTCTGCTCCCACTGGTGAGAAACGGTAGGAACGCTGATTACATCGGTCTTTCCGGCCTTCTGGTATTCACGATTGACGACCACCAGCGGATTGGTGACTTGGTACTTCTCGTTGTCGAAGCCCTTGAACGGAGACACCAGTCCCATGTCCTGGGAGATGGCCTTAAGCGCGGTATCGGAAGTGACCAGCCAGTTCAGGAACTTTTCAGTGGCTTGCTGATCCTTTTCGGAGACCTTGGAGTTCACGCACCAGTAATTGCTGATCACCTGATTCAGGCCCTGGTTCTCTTCGCCCTTGGCGCCAATGTAGATGGGGAACACTCCCAGATCGTTGTCAGACACGGATTGACCCTTGATCTGGTTGTAGGCCCACACGCCATCCTGGAAGAACACGGCCTGGCCTGTGGCGAATTCGGCGATTGAATCATCCATGGTCTTACCGGACAAGGAGCTGGGCTCGACCGTGGAATCCTTAATGTACAGATCGAAGATGTTCTTCATCTTCTTGACATAGGTGCCCTTGACGCTGGACGGAACCTTGGTCATGTCGACACCGTCATCGGCGTATTCGTAGTACAGCGGCACGCTGGGGAGATGGAAGTTATAGCGGAAAGCCGAGCTGGTGTCGAGACCTGCGGAGCTGAACGCTCCCTTGACGCCAATTTCGTCCTTGTGCGCTTGAATCTCGTCCGCGACGGTCTTCAACGCCTTGAAGTTGTTGATGTCTTCGGCGGACTTCACCGTTGACCAGCTGGCGTCGAAATACTTCTTGAGCAAAGCCTTGTTGTAGATGATGCCATAGCTTTCGGTTGCGTAAGGAATGGCGATTGGCTTGCCCTCATCGTTGGTCAGCGCACGATTCTTGTAATTCTTGTCAAGCTGCTTGTAGATGTCGCTGTTGGACAAATCCTTGGCGTACTTCTGGAAGCTGCTCATGAAGCTCGGGCCATCAGCCTGGAACATCGTAGGAGCGGCCTTCTTGGAAAGCTCCGAACGCAACGTCGCATCGTAATCGGTGCCGCCGGTCTGAATCTGAACCGGAATGCCGGTTTCCTTCTCGAATGCCTTGCCGAGCTTAACCCATGTCGACTGCTCTTCGGCTTTCTTGTTGAGATAGTAGACGCGTCCGTTCTTGCTTTCCGCCGAGGAACTGTTGCCGCATGCGGCAAGTCCGCCGAGGCCCAAAGCAAGAGCAGAAATCACGCCGACTGCACGAAGCATCCATTGCTTGTTTTTCATTTTCAATCTTCCTTTGTTCCCTGTGATCTACTTCGATTTGCGGGAACAATGTATACGATATCATCAAGTTTTCCAACCGTCAAACAATGTATACTGGTTTTAGATGTATACGAGTTCATCTGAGAAACCCCTTCTTGGAGAACACAGGTGTCATCCTTTGAAAAACAACAGAAATGAGGCATCAATTTGAAGCCCACGACGCAAGATGTCGCGAATAAAGCCGGCGTGTCGACGGCCACTGTTTCGAGAACATTCGCTCATCCTGACAAGGTGTTGCAGGAAACGCGTGAAAAGGTTATGACTGCGGCACAGGAGCTTGGATTCACTATCTCGCGTTCCGCTTCGGCGTTGAAATCACAACAATCGTTCCGTATTGCCGTGCTGATTAGCGAGCCGGTGGCCACTTGGTTTAACTCTCACATTTGTGGGGCGTTGAATGATGTGTTGCAGCCGGAGGGCTATGACATTTGTACGTATTACATTCCCGATGTAACCAATCGTCGGCAACTGTTTGAGGAGATTCCATTGCGGCACAACGTTGATGCCGTGGTCGTCTCGTCGTTCGGTGTAGACGTGATGGAAATCGAGGATCTTAGACGTCTTGATATACCGTTGATTGGTATCAATGTGCCTGTTACACAGGGTTTTAGCGCCACCATCGGCATTGATGAATATGCCAGTATGCGCTTGGTTGTTAAGCATCTGCATGATCTTGGACACCACAGAGTTTGTTTTGTATGTTCCGAATTGAAGCATGCACCCTTGCCGTATAGCGCTGATTTACGTTCCGATGCCTTCCTGCGTGCATGCCATGACGTTGGCGAATCCATTGAGCCTTTGTTGATTCATGTGCCACGTGAAGTTGATGAACCGGAGAATTACGCGATATCGCAATTGCTGACATGCTCGCCGCGGCCTACGGCAGTCTGTTGTTTGAGTGATGGGATGGCCATTCCGCTGTTATTCAAGCTGATGCGGAGCGGTATTAAAGTTCCTCAGGACATGTCGCTTGTCGGTTTTGATGACAGCACCTATGCAAAGCAATTCAATCTCACCACCGTTCATCAGGAAGTGGATTTTCTTGGTGCTGAGGCAGGGCGTCTGGTGTTGGATCTTATCCGTGGACAACAGCCTGAAGTTCAGAATAGGGTTTTGGATACATATCTTGCATTGAGGGCTTCAACTGCTCCTCTGTCATAAGTCTGATGGAGAAGTCATGAGATGCCATATGGGTATGTGACGGCGAAATTCTCTGCTCGGATGTGCGTCCTATGCGTATATGCTCCTGATTTTGTCGATGCTTAGGAGAATATGCAGGATGCATAAAAGCAAGGGAAGAGCATCTGAATTTTGAGAAGGCTCGTAGTTGCGGTTCCCCTATTCTTGATTGGCGAATGTCTTGCCTCGCAGATGGGGCTGACCCTTTGTTGTTCCTAAAGAAAAACATCCTGGTGGCGAGGACTTGGGAAAGAGAAGGAAACCAAATCCATGTCACCAGGATGAGAGCACGTTCCGATTTCCGGTTATTGATACCGTTTGTCGGAAGGGCTATGGCGGGTTGAGGGGAATGGAATTTTGCCCGCCATCTGTCCACTTATGATGAGTGAAACGTTACATGCTAAGCATGGTAATTAAAGTTCGATCGCCACTCCCTCCCATGGAGCCAGTTCACGCTTCGTAAGCGAAAGTTTGGTGTGAGCTGAATCGTGCGTTGTTATGACGATATGGGATTCGTCGACATCGAGGGGAAGCAAGGCCGCTGTTTCCGACGGAATACGTGCAATCTCTCCCGAGACATTGACCATGACGAGAAGTCGTTTAGCGACCTGCCCGTCCTTGGACGAAAGAGCGCGGACAAACGAATACACCTGTCGATCTGACGCGTCCAGTAGCCGGAAATCTCCTGCGGCCACGACTGGATTCCTGTGCCTTAGATCTATGAGTTGCTTATAGAAAGCGTGCACGGATTCCGGGTCATCGCATTGCGCTGCGGCGTTGATTTCCACGTGGTTCGGGTTGACGCTGATCCACGGTTCGGTGGCTGCGTCCGGCGCGGTGAAGCCGGCGTACTTGGAGCCGTCCCACTGCATCGGCGTACGCGCGTTGTCTCGGCTGCGTTCTGCGATTCCATGCATCATGGATTTGCAGTCCTGCACTCCGGTTTCGATAACTCTCTGCCTGTAGGCGTTTAGGGATTCGAGGTCGCGGTACTGGTCGAGTTCGGTGAAGTGGGCATTGGTCATGCCCAGTTCCTCGCCTTCGTAGATGTACGGGGTGCCGCGGTGCATGTGCAGCAGCAGGGCAAGCGCCTTCGCCGATGCCTCGCGAGTCTCCTTGGTGGAGTCGTCGCCCCAGCGGGAGACGATGCGTGGCTGGTCATGGTTATCGAAGAACAGGCTGGCCCAGCCGGCTTTGGATACCGCATTCTGTTGGCCGTTGAGAATCTCCTTCAGCTTGGGGAGTTCGAGCTTGGTCGGCTTCCACTTGGTATTGTCCTCGCAATCGGCATCCAGATGCTCAAACAGGAACAGCATGTCTAGTTCGCCGTTTTCTGGGTCAGTGATGTGCTCGTTGCGAGCTGGGGTGATGCCCGGAGCCTCGCCTACAGTCAGGAACCCTTCGCGACCGTCGAAGACCTCGTGACGCATTTCGGCAAGAAACTCGTCCTGCCTTGGGCCGTCCGCGCAGAACGGGTTCGGATTCGAATACCCTTCCTCTCCGACCGGCAGATCGGCGATTTCGGAACCTTCCTCACCCGGCAGACGTCCGTTCTTGTCGACCTTCTTCGAAATGAGGGTGATGACGTCCATGCGGAAGCCGTCGATGCCGCGGTCCATCCACCAGTTCATCATCTTGTAGACGGCCTTGCGCACCTCCGGATTCTCCCAATTCAAATCCGGCTGCTTCTTAGAGAATTGGTGGAAATAGTATTCGCCGCGCTTCGGATCGTACTCCCATGCGGAGCCGCCGAAGTAGGAGCCCCACTGGTTCGGCTCGGCGCCCGGGGTGCCCGGCTCGTGGCCCGGCCTGGCGGGACGCCACCAGTACCAGTCGGCGTGCGGGTCGTCCTTGTCTCGGGAGGCCTGGAACCAGGCGTGCTCGTCGGACGTGTGGTTGACGACCAGGTCCATCACGATCCTCAGGCCGCGCTTGTGCGCCTCGTCGAGAAGCTCGTCCATGTCCTCCAAGGTGCCGAACAGCGGGTCGATGTCCTGGTAGTCGGAGATGTCGTAGCCGTTGTCGTCCTGCGGGGACCTGTACACCGGGGACAGCCACAGCACGTCCACGCCGAGGTCGGAGAGGTAGTCGAGACGGCTGGTGATGCCCTTCAGGTCGCCGATGCCGTCGCCGTTGGAATCCTGGAAGGAACGCGGGTAGATCTGGTAGACCACCGCGTTCGCCCACCACGGATTCGGGGTCGCGCCGTTCGAACGGACGCTGTCGGGAAGCTTGGAACGATTGAAATCAGTCATGAAAGCCTTCTTCTTTGACGTTGCTAGATGCAGTTTGTATGAGAGGTGTTGTTCATCTATGGGCAGCACCTCTCATGATTGCTGTTGAAATGTGCTGCGATGGCATACATAGGCACCGTTGCCTTAACAGCTAGGTGGCAGACGGGGTTACCTGCTGTAGATGTTGCTGCGTTGTACTGGCTGAAGTAATTGGACGTACATCATTGGCGCTGCAGCCGGTTTAGCGAAAATCCCCGTTCTGCATATTTGCTCCTTTCTTTCTTCGTCGAAGTGAGTAGCTCATAAAGCTATCATGTATACGATAACATTATAGTATATAAGTCTCAAAGTCAATATCTAGATTGTTATTTGTAAACGTATACACTTTAGGGTTTTAATGCTTTACCTTTCTCAAGCGAGAGAAGCTGCAACATGCCTGTTGTGATTATGGAATTATCGCATTTGCGATGGGCGTGTCATTGATTCTTCTTCGAATCTATGCGGAATGTCGAGTCATACTAATTTCGTACATAAAACAAAACGCGTGTGCGTCCGGGCGGAAACCATCCGGACGCGCACGCGTTTTATTTTGAATTATTGCGATGAGGTCAGTTGCGGGTCAGCACTTCGGCCAGGGCCTGGATGACCGGCTGCGGCATGTGGGACTGGTGTTTGGTCTGCGCGCCAACGCCGTGCAGATCCTCCAGCGTGCTCAGTGCCGGCAGCGCATCCTTGCCCAGCTCGCGGATCGCGCGGTATGCGAGCTCCTTGGTCATGTACAGCATCTGCGCATCCTTCAGCACGGCGAACGCGTCGGCTTCAACCGGATCGTCCGCAACGGCAAGACCGTCGGCGAAATCGATGGCGATTGCGGAGCTCGTCGGCACGTCACGCAGCGTGACGGTCAGGCTCAGCGTTTCCGCATCGTACGCGACTTCCGGAGCGGCGGCAGAGCCGTCGACGGTCGCGCGGACGGCGTGCATCGCTTCCGGAGCGATGCCACGGAACGTGACCGTCCAATCGCGGGAAGCCGGAATGACGTCCGTCGCACCTTCCGCAGGGGCGATCGAGAACTGTGCGGAATCGCCCTCAAAACGCAGCGCCATTTCGGTGGATGCCCAACGATCCTTGCTCTGTGCGGCACCGTCATCCTCCCACAGCGTGAAGCTGTTTTCGGCACCCGGGAACACCACTACCTGCAGTGCGCGCGGGTTGGCCACGGAGTTGAGCGCCTCACCCTCGGCGGGAATCTGCAGCGGCACGATCGCGCCGGGCTTGGCGAACACCGGCATGCGGTCGAGATCGCGCCAAGCCTCCAGACGGCGGCCTTCGGCCGGACGAGACGTGTAATGGCGACCGTCGAAGAAATCGAACCATTCGCCCTGCGGCAGCCACACGTCGGCCTTCGCACGCTGCACGGAACGCTCGGCTGGATCGACGATCGGCGCGACCAGCAGCTCGGTGCCGAAACGGAATTCGTCGGTGAGCTTGTATGCGGCTTCGATTTCCGGATAGTCCCAGTACAGCGGCTGCACGAGCGGCTCGTTGTCGAATGCGGCGCGACGGTTCATCGTGTACAGGTACGGGATCATCGCATGGCGCAGGCGCAGCGCGGACGTCATCGCACGTTCCGCATCGCCGTGGAAGTTCCACGGCTCCTTGCCGTTGAACGGCGAATCGGTGGAGTGCAGACGGTTGATCGGGCTGAACGCGCCCAGCTGGTACCAGCGGACCTCCAGCTCCTCGTCACGGTAGCCGAACATGTGGCCGCCGATGTCGTGGCTCCACCAGCCGTAGCCGATGTTGGAAGCGCAGGCGGTGAATTCCGGCTGGAACTTCAGCGACTCCCACGTCACGACGGTGTCGCCGGAGAAGCCGATCGGGTAGCGGTGCGAGCCCGGGCCGGCGTAACGCGAGAAGGTGAGCGGGCGCGGGTTGCGTTCGCTGTAGTCGCTGCCGTCGTTGCGGGCGGAATCGAGGTAATGCAGGTGGTTCAGGCCCCACAGCGGGTCGAGGCCCGGCTGCCGCGTCAGGCCGCCCTGCTGCCAGTCAATCCACCAGAAGTCGACGCCATCTTCCTCCATCGGGTGGTGGAGCTGGTCGAAGTAGACCTCCATGAACTTCGGATCGGTCAGGTCGAACTGCACGGCCTCGCCGCTTTCCGGATCGATGTTCATGGCCTTGGCGACCTGCGGATACAGCTCTTCGAACGCGCGCACGCCGTCCCTCGGGTGGACGTTGAGCGTGGCCTTCATGCCATGCTCGTGCAGCCAGTTGAGGAAGCGCTTCGGATCCGGGAAGAAGTCCTTGTTCCACGTGTAGCCGGTCCAGCCGGAGCCGTACTTCGGGTCGACGTCGTCAACCAGGTGCCAGTCCATATCGATGACGGCCGTGGTGAACGGGATGCCTTCCTTTTCGAAACGTTCGACGAGCTGACGGTATTCGGTTTCGGTATAGCGGTGGTAGCGGCTCCACCAGTTGCCCAGCACGAAGCGCGGCAGCAGCGGGGTCGGGCCGGTCAGGCGGTACAGGGCGTGCACGGCCTCGCGGTAGCGGTGGCCGTAGCCGAACAGATACAGGTCGGTGGTCGGCTCTTCCTTCGGGGTCACCCACGTGCCGAAATCGTTGTGGTTGCCGTTCACTTCGGCGGTTTCGCGGATGACGTTCGACTTGGAATCGTCGATGATCGCCCAACCGTCGGTGCTGTTGACGCCCGGATCGACGGGGATGCGGCCGTTCGCCTCGTCGAGCGTACGGTAGGTGCCGCCGAGGTTCCTGCGCTGCACGTCGCCGTAATGCCAAGTGTTTTCGATGGCGTTGACGTGCTTGACGGTTGCGTACAGGCCTTCCGGAGAGAACTTGCGCTGGTTGTAGGAGATATGCAGCGACGGGGTGTCGATTTCCAGCCAGCCATTACGTTCGGTGACGGTGAATTCAGGCTTTTCGCCGAAATCACGGACCATCGCCATCTGCGTGGCGTCATCCACGAAACGGCCGCTGTCGGACCATTCGAAACGGACGAGCGCGTCCGTGATGAGGCCGATGCGCCAATGATCGCCCTGGATCACCGAATCCGGATTCATTGCCGGATGGGCGTTGAGCGTGGCCAGCGAGAACAGTGTGCTGTCTACCATGTGGGGCTCCTTTGAGTGTGGGAAAAATCGGGAGAACTGGATTGGGGCCGTGTCATCATATGCGACGGTACGGTCCTGTTTGAATTACTTGATGCGTTTGATGGTCAAGACCGACGCGCCAGCGCACAGTGCGATGACGATGGCGTTAAGCACGGTCCAGGCGAGGAAGCCGAAGAGGTACCTCCACTTGACTGCCGGTTTATCGGCCTCCTGCTGGACGTCCGTATTGGCGTCCAAGGCGATGCTCGTGTCGCTGCTTTGCTGGTCGCGTATCTCATTATCCTTTCTGTGCGCTGCGAAACATCGCTCTCCGCGTTGAGTGATCAAAGCATGTTCCGCATTGAAGAAAAGTCAGCAAAACTTACTTTCGTTAAGAAAGATAGCGCTTGTGCAAAAAGGTATCAATATCGGCGAGTCGCTTGAAATTGCAACGATATACGCATATCGAAACGCTTGCCATCGATTGCAAAATGGAACGATGCGATTTTATGCGCGTTCTGCGCCACCGCATACCCTCTTCACCGCGCCCATATGCCGATTGTGCGAGCAAAACGACAGGTTGTGTAATACGGCGGTGATGGCATCGCAAAAGCTGGTTCAATCAAACTAGCGGCGAAATCCCGCGTGCGGCACGGTGCGATGCAGCGCGGTACGGCAGCGGGAAATCGCAAGAAAACAGCGCAGTCGGGCGGAGCGGACAGGGCAGGCTCGGCAAAGCAGGTTTTGGCAACACCTAGTGCGAGGGAGAACCCATGGAACTTGAAGATCTTTCGATCGTTGAAAAGGCGGCGATGCTGTCCGGCGGATCCGAATGGGATTCGCGCGGCAACGATCGCGCCGACATTCCCGGCTTCGTCATGAGCGACGGCCCACACGGCGTGCGCAGGCAGCTTGGCGAAGGCGACCACCTCGGCATCGGCGCATCCAAGCCGGCCACCTGCTTCCCGACCGCCTGCACCGTGGCCAACACCTGGGATCCGGCGCTCGCCGAAGAGATGGGCGAGGCGCTCGGCAAGGAAGCTCACGATCTCGACGTGAACGTGTTGCTTGGACCGGGCATGAACGTCAAACGCAACCCGCTGTGCGGACGCAACTTCGAGTACTATTCGGAAGATCCGATCGTCGCCGGCCGTATGGCCGCCGGCCTCATTCGCGGCATCCAGAGCAACGGCGTCTCCGCATGCCCGAAGCATTTCGCGGTCAACAGCCAGGAGCTGCGCCGCCAGGCCAGCAACTCCGTGGTGGACGAACGTACCATGCGCGAATTGTATCTGACCGGTTTTGAAATCGCCGTGCGCGAGGCCAAGCCGATGAGCATCATGACCTCCTACAACGAGGTCAACGGCGTCTACGCCCACGAAAACAAGCATCTGCTGCAGGAGATCCTGCGCGACGAATGGGGCTTCGACGGCATGGTCGTCTCCGATTGGGGCGGCTCCAACTCCGCCGTCGCAGCCGTCAAAGCCGGCGGCTCGCTGGAAATGCCGTCGCCAGGTTTCACCTCCGTGCGCGAGCTGGAAGGCGCGGTCAAAGCGGGCACGCTCGCCGAGGCGGACATCAACAAGCGTGCCGCGGAAGTCGCCAAAATCGCGGCGGCGACCAAGCTCGTCGGCGTCGGCCGCGACGATCTGCTGTCGGACGACATCGCGAAGGCGCACCATGATATCGCCAGAACGGTCGCGGAACATTCCAGCGTGCTGCTGAAGAACGACGCCGCCACGCTGCCGCTCAAGCCGGGCACTCGCGTGGCCGTCATCGGAGATATGGCCGCGACCGCACGCTATCAGGGTTCCGGCTCATCCAAGGTGAACGCCACCAAGGAGGAGAACATCCTCGACGAGGTCAAGAACGCCGAAGGACTGGTATTGGCCGGCTACGAGCAGGGCTACGACCGCCAAGGCAAGCCGGATGAGGTGCTGCTGAACGACGCCGTCGCGCTCGCCAAGAAGGACGCCGTGGATGTGGTGCTGGCCGTCGTTGGCCTCGACGAACGCAGCGAATCCGAAGGCCTTGACCGATCCACCATGGCGATTCCGCAGGCGCAGAACGATCTCGTAACGGCGTTGGCGAAGACCGGCAAGCCGGTGGTGATCGTGCTCGTCGCCGGTTCCCCGGTGGAATTGCCGTGGTTCAACGATGTTGCGGCCATGCTGTACGTAGGATTGTCCGGCCAGGCCGGCGCGTCCGCCACCGTGCGCGCGCTGACCGGCGAAGTCAACCCATCCGGACATTTGGCCGAAACCTGGCCGATGCAATACGAGGATTGCCCAAGCTCCGGCTGGTATCCGGCCATCGGGCGTGACGCGATCTACCGCGAGGGCCCGTTCGTCGGCTACCGCTATTACGAGACCGTGGGCGTGCCCGTACGCTTCCCGTTCGGCTACGGTCTGAGCTACTCCACGTTCACGTACAGCGCGATCACCGCCACCGCGACCGGTGTGGATTTCGTCGTCACCAATGATTCCGATGTCGCCGGCTCCACCGTGGCCCAGTTGTATGTGCGCGCGCCGCAGGGTGGCGTGCCCCATCCCGACCGTGAGCTGAAGGGCTTCGTCAAGGTAGAGTTGGCCGCGCATGAAAGCAAGAGTGTGCATATCGATTTCGACCGCTACACGTTCCGTCATTTCGATGTTGCCGCCAATGCATGGAAGACGGAAAGCGGCGAATGGACGCTGCTGGTCGGCGACAATGCGGAGCATTTGCCGCTTGCGATTCCTCACACCGTGGCCGGCGATTGCACGACCGCCGATTGCGCCGCCGATCCTGCGCTTGGCCACTATCTGACCGGACAGGTCAAGGACGTGACCGACGCCGAAATGGCCGTGCTGTTCGGCCATGAGGTGCTTGCCCCCGGCAAGCCGACGACGTTCGGCGTCAACGATCCGATCATGTCGTGGGTGGATTCCAAGGGCTTCGTGGCGCGTACCGTCGCCAAGACACTGACCAAGCGCGAAGCGAAGATCCGCCAGAAGACCGGCTCGCCGGATCTGAACACCCTGTTCATCCTGAACATGCCGCCTCGCGCCATGAGCAAGATGACCCAAGGCATGGTCGACTCGGCGATGGTCGACGCCATCGTGAACATCGCCAACGGGCATACCTTCCGCGGATTGGGCGGCGTGATCGCCGGCTTCTTCCGCAACCAATCCGCCAACAAGCGCACCGCAAAGGAGCTGAACCATGACTGACAACAATGCTGCGAAGCCGGCCGAAACCGCTGCCGGCGAGAAGAAGGCCGGACCGATTCGCCAGTGGATCAAGGATCATCCGAATATCTGGGAGTTCATCCTGTTCAACGTGCTGTCGAACATCTCCACCATCACCCGTT
>ERZ841116.1049-NODE-1049-length-15640-cov-8.080462_pt1 | contig 15640 bp, 12 predicted proteins | sample MGYA00519875_ERZ841116 | MGnify/ENA primary metagenome ERZ841116 (study PRJEB31850, sample SAMEA3708889) | human gut metagenome | biome: human gut; feature: human-associated habitat; material: faeces | place: China | collected 2014 ... | reverse complement strand
TTCAAAAAAGACTGTAGGTAAGTTTGTATTTACACAAAACTACCTACAGTCCCTTCTTAATATTTATTTATCTGACATATTTTTATTATCAGTAGTTTTAAAAGATATAAGTAATCTTTTTTGTTTCCATAATTTATATCTTGAATTTTAAATTTTACAAACTTCAATTACTTCATATTCTTGAATCTCCATTATAGCTCCTACTAAGTGAGTATTATCGTAATGTTTTAATAATAACAAGGTTTTGCTGCTTACCTTGATTTTCTATTCTCTATTCCTAAGTCAAGTTTAGTTCTTAGATCTGATGGATTTTTCATTTTATTTGTTATAAATTTACCTTTTATTAATTTTATTGAAGATTTACTCTTATATATTAAGTATAGTAGTTAGGTAAGTTTTAATATATTAAAGTTTTTTAGAAAGAATTTATTAAAAAAATTTATATCTAAAAAAATTTTTATTAATATTACTCAATATTCGACAAAAAAATTAATAGAAATGTAGTATATTTGTGATGAATAGTGTAAAAAATGGAAAAATAGAGGGAATGGGAATGATTAGAATAAAGAAAATAGTTGGGGCTTTAATAGTATTATTTGTGATTATTGTTAATCTTAATAAATCATATGGAATATATGAGAAAGAAATTTTATTTATAAGTTCTTATAGCCCAGAATTTATTTCATTTAAAGATCAAGTTAAAGGAATAAAAGATACTTTAGGGGATGAATTTAATTTACAAGTTCAATATATGAATGCAAAATCATTTAGTGACAAAGTTGATGAAAGTGATTTCTATAATTTGTTAAAATATAGTATTGCGAGCTATAAAAATTTGGAAGGAATACTTATAGGAGATGATGATGCATTAGAATTTTATTTGAAATATAAAGAGGATTTGTTTAAAGATATTCCTGCTTCATTTTTTGGAATATATGATAAAAAAAATATAGAACGAGCTTTAAAATATAAAAATGTAGCAGGGGTAAGAGAGGTAGAATCTTTAGACCAGATAATAGAATTAATACGAAAGCACCATAAAAATGTAGAAAATATTGTTTTTATAGATAATGATAATAGGGTGAAAAATGAATTTGAAGCAAGTGAAGACAATGCTTTAAAATATAGTAATTTAAATTTTGAGTGGATAATTACTAATGATATTGTATCAGATGAATTTGTACATGAACTTAAAAAAGTAGAAGAAAACTCTGCAATAATAAGTTTATATCCAATACATTTTAAAGATGTAAAATGGCTTGGTTATGATGATATAAATAAAGGAATAAAAAATTATACAAATCAAATACCAATTTATGCATGTCTAAGTTATGGAATAACTGAAGGTGTTATTGGAGGGAAGGTTATAAATCATTATAATCAATCAAAAAGTGCAACAGAAATGTTACTTAAAATTATAAATGAAGAGACCACAAAACAATTGTACATTGGAGATGATAGTATTAATGATTATATATTTGATTATGAAACTTTAAAAGAATATAATATAAAAAAATGGGATCTACCAAAAGGTTCAATAATACTAAATAATCCTAATGATATAATTTATAAATATCCAGATATAGTTATTAGCCTAATTTTCTTATTTGTGGGATTGATTTGTATAATTATAACATTAATATGTTATATAAGATATAAAATAAGATATGAAAAGAAATTGTTAAAGGCAAAATATGCAGCAGAAGAAACAAATAGATTAAAGGCTCATTTTGTATCTAATATAAGTCATGAATTAAAGACTCCAATTACAGTTATAATGTCAGTTATACAACTTGTACAAGTAAAAAATAATGAATGTAAGAATAACCACAATATAGAAATTATTAATAGTAATTGTCAAAGATTATTAAGACTTATAAATAATATAATAGATATTGAAAAGTTTGATAATCATAAATTAAAATTAGACTTAGAAAATATAAATATAGTAAATTTAATAGAAGATATAATATCATCTATTAATCCATATGCAAAATCAAAAAATTTGAGAATAATATTTGATACCAATGATGAAGACATAGTTATGGCTCTAGATTGTGCTAAAATAGAAAGAGTCTTGTTAAATTTACTTTCAAATGCAATTAAGTTCTCTTATGTTGATGGAATAATATATGTTAATGTAAATAAAAAAGAGGAAAATGTAATAATAAGTATAAGAGACTTTGGAATAGGTATGAGTGAAAAGTATTTAGATAAAATATTCGATAGGTTTATTCAAGTTGATAATACTATGACAAGGAAAAATGAGGGAAGTGGTATAGGGCTATCAATAGTAAAGTCATTTGTTAGTTTACACAATGGAAGTATTAGCGTTAAGTCAAAAGAAAATGAGGGAAGTGAGTTTGTTATAAATCTTCCTATTAATTTAATTGAAGATAAGGAATTATTTTTATATGATAGTGAGGTTTTAGATTTTAATATAAAAACAGAGCTTTCGGATATATATATGTAGATTAAAATAGGGTGTCGAGAAATACGACACTCTATTTTAGAATATTAATAGTATAGATTAATTCTTATATATTCTATAAGTATCACTAGAGTCATTCATAAAAATAGGAAGATGAGGAGCATTAAAAGTAAATAAAATAAATAATATGGATACAAATAATTAAATAATAATAGATAAAATAAATCCTGAATTTTTTTCATTACAATTAGTATAAATATGAAGTGCTATTATTTGCCTATATTAATGTATATTTTATTAAATACTAAAAAGAGCATTTAGTATTGATACTTTCTTAATCAACAAGATTATTAATACTACAAATTACTTATATCAAAATAAACTACTTTTTTAACACTTCACTAAAGTAAAACTTAGTAACTAGTTAAAATTCGAAGATAAATAATTCTTCAATTGGAGTATTTAACTCCTTTGAAATTCTAACTGCTAATTCGAGTGAAGGATTGTACTTAGCGGTTTCTAAACGAGCTATAGTTTCTCTTCTAACATTAACTTTATTAGCTAATTCTTCTTGGGTCAACTCATTAAATTGACGATATTTCTTTAAATTACTAATAAACTTTGCCATAATATTTAGTTTCCTGTATCAAATTTATAAGTTAAAAAGGCCCATAAATTCATTGATATGGCAAAAGTAAGTGCTATTATTAATACTTGCATCCTATAAAGTGTTAGTAAATCTACTGTAAATAGCCTAATTAATACACTTGATAGAGTTGCTAGTACAAATCCTGTATAAAATGCTATGAAGCCTGCTCGACGTTTATTAGAAATCAATCGTTCATCCTCATAATCACCCAACTTATTCCACCAAATGTAAGCAAAATTACCAAAGAACCCAAAAGCTAACAAGCCTAGTGGATCACCGTTCAATTCTTTAAAACCTAAAAATCCAAATAATGCAAATAAAATTGAATACTTATTTAAGCCTTTCATAATTAAATCCCCTCCGTTAATGTGATATATTTATATCCTTATATTACATATATATCACATTGATTTTAATATTATTACTTAAAGTTAATAAAAATAAAAAATATAGTATCATCTTATGAGCTAATGGGAAAAGAGCATTATTAAGAGTTTAAATATAAATACCCAACGAAAAATCTACAATAAAAACTGTAAGAAAGATAATAATAAAAGAAAACTTTAATGGAGATTACAAAAAAATAGAAATAAAAATAAAAGAATTAACTTTGTATAAACAATACAATAAAGCTAATTCTTTTATTAAAACCTTTTAGCAAGAAAATTTAATTGTTATTATGAGAATAAGTTGATACGATATCACTTTCATCAGTTTTCATATTACTTAAAGTATTTCTATAAAATACTGCAAAACTAATTACTGTAGTAGCACAAGCAACAATATCTGCAACAGGTTCTGCTAAAAGAACACCGAAAAGTCCATTTTCCGTAAAGTTTGGAAGTATAAATATTAATGGAACTAAAAGAACTACTTTTCTTAAAAGTGCTAAGAATAAAGAAATTTTTGCTCTACCTAAAGCTAAGAAAGTTTGCTGACAAGCTATTTGAGCCCCAAATATAAACATACCAGCAAAATAAATTTTAATAGACCAAGTAGTTATCTCCATAAGTTCTGGTTTATTATTAAATATACTAACAAAGAAATCAGGGAATAACATTAATAATACAACTATTAAAGTTGAATAAGATAAACAAGTTAATAAAAGAAGCTTAAAAGTCTTTTTAACTCTATCTAAATTTTTAGCACCATAGTTATAACTTATTATAGGTTGAGCACCTTGAGTAAGTCCCATAAGTGGCATAGTTATTATTTGCATTATACTACTCATTATAGTCATAACACCAATTGCTAAGTCGCCACCAAATCTTGAAAGTTGGTTATTTAAACTAACTAAAACTAAACTTTCAGTTGCTTGCATAATAAATGGTGCTATACCTAAAGCTAAAATTGAACCTACTATTTTTTTATCTAACTTTAAATATTTTTTTCTTATTTTTAAAATACTTTTCTTACCAAATAAGAAGTTTAAAGCAAATAGAGTTGAAACACCTTGAGCTATAATACTTGCAAGGGCAGCTCCTTTAACACCCATATCAAAAGTAAATATAAGTATAGGATCAAGAGCTATATTTATAACAGCACCTATTAAAACTGTAAGCATACCAATTTTTGCAAAGCCTTGAGTGTTTATAAAAGTATTCATACCTAAAGCAATTTGAACAAATAAAGTACCCATAACATATATAGTTAAATAATCTAGAGCATAATTAATAGTTGTTTCACTAGCTTCAAAAGCCCAAAGTATTGGCTCTTTAAATAATAAAAATACTATTGTTAGAGATACACCAACTATAAGAAGCATAGAAAAACTATTACTCATAATTTTTTCAGCATCATCATTATTTTTCTCTCCCATTTTAATAGCAGTAAGTGGAGCACCACCAGAACCTATTAAATAACTAAATGCAGATATAATCATTATAATAGGCATAGCAACTCCAATACCAGCCATGGCAATTTCACCATTTACCATTCTACCTATAAATATTCTATCTACAATGTTATATAATAGGTTAACCATTTGGGCTATTATAGCAGGAACAGCAAGGTTTATAAGTAACTTGCCAACACTACCTTCACCTAAGTTTACATTTTTATTTTTCATAAAATCACCACCTAATATTAATATGTAAATTTTAATATGTTTGTTATAATAATCTATAGGGTAACCCGATAGTCAATAGGAGTGATAAAAAATGAAATTGAAATTAAAACCCCTTACAACAGGAGAATTTGCAAAGATATGTAATGTGAAAAAGCATACATTATTTCATTATGATGATATTGGTCTATTAAAACCTGATTATTATGATGAGAATGGATATAGATTTTATTCTTATAGTCAGCTTAATTTATTTTATTTTATATCTATGATGAAAGAGTTAGGTATGTCATTAGATGAGATAAAGTTTTACTTAAATAGTAGAACACCAGAGCAAATGGAAGAGCTTTTTACAAGTAAAATAAATCAAATATCAAATGAAATAAAAAGATTAAAAGAAAATAAAAGAATATTAAAATCTAGGATTGATAAAATACAATACGCTAGTGAAGTTAAAATTGATAAAATTTATAAAGAGTATCAAGAAGAAGAATATTACTTACGTTATAGAGATATAGATGATCCTACAGATAAGGATGTATACAAGCTATTTGAGGATAATTTTAGCAAATATACTTCTATTAAAGGGTTAGATACATCGAGATACTCTATCATTACAATTGAAGAGATTTGTGGTGAATATAGATATAATCACGAATATATTTTAAAAAAGATTAATAAAAAAGTTAATAGTCATAAATTAGTTGTAAAACAAAATGGAGAGTATCTTATAGGTTATCATAAAGGCTATTATAATACTATTGAACAAACTTATGATAAAATGACGATTTATGCAAAGGATAATAATCTAGTCATTGGAAGTAATTCTTATACAAAGGAGATTTTAGATGTATTAACTTCTAATAGCAAAGAAGAATATTTAATTGAAATAATTATTGAATTAAAGTAATTTAGAATTTGAATGTCTAGCCAATATTTTTAAGTATATCATATAGAATAATATAGTTTTAAATATTAAAGAGAAATTTATTAAGAACGATGATAGTAAATATCATAGTCTTTTTATATGTTATAAAAATGTCAAAATAAGTTTAAAAATATTGAAAATTCATATACGATGTATTAATATAAAATTTAGATAGTAATATTAAATATATTTAGGGGTATGAAGGAGTAAATATATGAAAGGGAAACTGTCAAAAATAATACTATTAGGGTATATTATAATAAATATTTTAATTCCTATATCAGTATCAGCCGAATCATTAAAAAGTGGAAATTTTGAAAAACTATCTATTGATGAAGGTCTTTCAAATGAATATGTAACATCAATATTTCAAGATAGTAAAGGCTATATGTGGATAGGGACAATAGATGGACTTAATAGATATGATGGTGAAAGAATAAAAGTATATAATTGTAGTGTTGATAGAGAGAACTCATTAAGTTCAACATATATAAATGCTATAGAGGAAGATTCTAGAGGGAATATATGGGTAGGAACTGATTTAGGCTTAGATATTATAGATAGGAATACAGATAGTATTGTAAGGTTTAATGACTTAAAAATAGATGGACCTAAGTTATCTAATTTAAAAATAACTTCTTTATTAAAAGATGATAAAGATGATATTATGTGGGTTGGAACTGAAAATGGTCTAATTAAGATAGATATTAAAAATTCGAAATTTGAAGCATTATACCATGATAAAAATGATAAAAAATCATTAACTAATTCATATATAACATGTTTAAAGAATGATGAAAATGATACTCTACTGGTTGGAACAACATGTGGAATAAACCTAATAAATAAAAAAAATTTAGAGATAAACTATTTTGAAGGTAAGGTATATGATAATAGTTTATATGTTTATAATATAGAATTTGATTATCTAGGAAATGCATGGATTTCTACAAAAGAAGGTATTTTTATCTATAATCAAAAAGAAGATAAAAAAAATGAATTATACATTATTGATAATACAGGAGTAAAGGTTTTTAACATAAAAGAAAATAAAATAAATAGTATTTATATTGAAAAAGATAAAGATAAAAAAATTTATAATAATGAATTTATTTTAAATGACAGTAATAATAATATATGGATATCTAGTAGTAATGGGATAAAAATATATTCTATACGAAATAAAAAAATTAGTTATTTAAATAAGAATACTACTTTTGTAAATAACCTTGCTAGTAATAATATAACATGCTTTTATGAAGATTCTAATGGAACGATATGGGTTGGAACCGATAAAGGTATAAATATAGCAAATAAAGGTAATCAATTTAATTTTAATACTGAATATAATCATAAAAAAGGAACTTTATATGATAAAAGTATAGTATCTATGATACAACATAATGGATATTATTTAATGGCTACTAAGTATTATGGAATATATATATTTGATGAAAAGGATGGGAGCTTAGTAGATATAATTTGTCAAAATAATGATAATAAAGTAGATTTAAATAATGAGTATATAACAGGTTTATATAAAATAGATGAGGATGATATTTTAGTTGTTACCAATAAGTATGCAATATTAGTAAATATAAATAACGGTATATTTACTAAACGCTCATATGAAGATATATATCATGAAGAGTTAAATTATTTATATAGTGATGGAGAATTTGCTTGGTCTTCAAATACAAGTGATTTTCGTTCTGTAAATATAAAGACTGAAGAAAAAACTTCTTATGGTGAAGACTTAAAGAAGTTTAATATTAATCCGGGAAAAATAACATACATATTACCAGACTATGAAGATGAAAATATTCTTTGGCTAGGTGGGTCAGGTACTGGGTTAGTTAAATATCATAAGAAAAGGGGCGTTATAAAGCAGTATACACATGACTCTTTGAATCGTAACTCATTAATTAGTAATGATATAAATTGTATGATCTTTGATAAGTTTGAAAACTTATGGATTGGAACAAATATAGGTTTAAGTAAATTTAATATAAAGACAAATAAATTTACGTCTTATACTACAGCTGAAGGTCTTACTAATAACTTTATAAACTCAATCTTATTAGATGATGATAATAATCTTTGGATAAGTACCAATAAAGGCTTAAATAAATTTGATATAGAAAAAGAAAATATAATAAACTTTACCAAAATGGATGGTATACATGGATATCAATTTAACATAAATTCAAGTTTAAAAAATAAAGATGGAATGATGATATTTGGAAGTACAAATGGTATTACATATTTTAATCCAGAAGATATAGAAAATCCTATTGGAAATAAGAATAAAGTTGTATTTGGAGATATTTTTATAGGGAAAAATAAGGTTAGTTATAATAATAAAGAATTAATTTTAGAGCATTATGATAAAGATTTATCAATAGAGTATTTTTTACCTATTTATGAAAATTTAAATAATATAACCTATGAATATATGATTGAAGGAATTGATTCAAATTGGATATATGTAGATCGTAAGTCTTATTTAAATATTAAAACATTAGAACCAGGTAAATATACTTTAAAAATGAGAGCTAGAGATGGACATGGAAATTTAACCAAAGAAACCAGTATGAATATAAGAGTTAAAAGTCCTATATGGAAAACACCTTTAGCTTATTTAATATATATAGTTATATTGTTAGCAATAGCTTTTTATATATTTAATTATGTTAAGATATTACAAAACTTAGTAAATCACAAAACTATGAAACTAAATAAGCAATTAGAAGAAAATAAAAAGTTAAGTGAAGAAATAATAAATAATGAAAAGTTTAAAAATAATTATTTTGTAAATTTATCTCATGAGCTTAGAACACCAATAAATGTCATAACATCAATATTACAATTAACAGATAATATGATGAGAAATAAAACTATGACATATAAAAAAGCTGAAGGATATATAGAGATTATAAATAGAAATTGTGAAAATTTATTAAAAATAATAAATGATATAATAGATAGCTCAAAAATAGAAACGGGGAATTATAAAATTAATAAAAAGAATAATAACATAGTATATATCGCAGAAGAAGTTGCACTTAATATGAGTAATTTCATAGAGGGAAAAGGATTATCACTTATAATTGACCCTGAAATAGAAGAAAAAGTTATTTCTTGTGATGAAACAGAAATAGAAAGATGTGTCATAAACTTATTAGGTAATGCAGTTAAGTTTACTCCTGAAGGTGGAGAAATTAGAGTATATATTAAAGAAGTAAAAGGCTACATTGAAATCACTATAGAAGATAATGGCATAGGAATATCAAAAGAAGATCAAGAGTTTATATTTAAAAGATTCTCGCAAGTAGAAGGAAACGGTGCTACAAAGGCAACTAGTAGTGGTATTGGACTTACACTTGTTAAGGATATAGTAGATCTTCACGGTGGATATATTAGACTTGAAAGTGAGCTTAATAAAGGAAGTAAATTTACTATAGGACTTCCTGATATATCAGAAGATGCTCTATGTAATAATTAAAATATATAATAGATAAAGTAATTCATATAATTTAAAATATGCAATAAAAACCGTATAATAAATAAATGGTACGGTTTTTTGCATATAAAAATAATTATTTTATGATATTATATATATTTATGAAAATGTGCAAAATATAAATTGTGTATATAATTTTGAAAATAAAATAATAAAAATGAGGTGAATTTATGCAATCTATATGGAGTGAGAGTTGTAAATTCAGAAAAAGAGAAGTTTTAGATAAAGATATAAAAACTGATACCATAATTATTGGAGCAGGTATGGCAGGAATATTAATAGGATACATGCTAAAACAAAATGGTATAGATGTAATTTTAATTGATGCAGCTGAAATGGCAAGTGGAAATACGAAAAATACTACTGCAAAGATAACATCTCAACACGATTTAATTTATGACAAATTAATATCAGAATTTGGAGAGAAAAAGGCAAGACAATATGCAAAGGCAAATGAACTTGCTATAAAAAAATATAAAGAAATTATTAAAGAAAGAAAAATAGACTGTGAATTTGAAGAAAAATCAGCATATGTATATTCATTAAATGAAGTAGAGAACATAAAAAAAGAAGTAGAAGCAGCTAATAAACTTGGTATTTCTGCAGAATTTGTGGAAAGTATTAATCTTCCTTTTGAAATTAAAGGAGCTGTCAAATTTAATAATCAGGCACAGTTTAATCCACTTAAATTTTTAAAAGATATTTCAAGTGATTTAGTTATTTATGAAAATACCAGAGCATTAGAAATTAAAGAAAATTTAGTAATCACCAATAGGGGAAACATAACTGCAAATAATATAGTTGTAGCAACTCATTATCCAATAATGAATGCACCTGGATATTATTTCATAAAAATGCATCAAGAAAGATCATATGTGTAAATATTCTGAACAAACACCTAATGTATATGTTGCAACAGGATTTAATAAATGGGGAATGACAAGTTCTATGGTGTCGGCTATGATTATATCAGATATGATATTAGATAAAGAAAATGATTTTTCAGAAATATTCTCTCCTAAAAGATTTGATTTATCATTATCAATAGGTAATATTGCCAATGATATGATTGAAACGGCCAAGAATTTTATCGCACAAAAAATATATATTCCAAGTAGTAAAATAGAACATATTAAAAATGGACATGCTGGAATTGTTGAATATAATGGTGATAAGATTGGTGTTTATAAAAATAATGACGGTAAGGAATTTATAGTATCAACAAAATGTCCACATTTAGGATGTCAACTTGGTTGGAACGCAGATGAATTAACATGGGATTGTCCATGTCATGGATCAAGATTTGATTATAAAGGAAGACTAATAGGAAGTCCTGCAACTAAAGATCTTATAGATAATTAGATAAAATAGATATTTTAAGCATTGATTATTAAAAACCGTATCAAAGTAAATGATGCGGTTTTATAATATTTACATCAAAGCGTTTAAATGAATTTTAATACATTCTTTCTAAATAATGGAACAATTTGGTGATATAATCATAAATATAAAATAAGGCTAATAATATTGACTTAATATGTAAAATTAAATCTATTCTACTTAATAACTTTTTACTCTATAAACAACTATGATAAAAAATTATTTTATAAATATTATAAAGATAAATAATATTAAATTAAGCTCACCAATACATGGCATGGAGATGGTATGAAATGACAGATAAAAATGAAGTTATAACTATACCAGATAAAGGTTTAGAAGAGGCTATAAAATATGAATTAAATTTAAACCCAAATTGTGAAATTACAAAAGATAATATTAAATCACTTCGATGGCTAGATGCTTCTAATAAGGGAATTTTAGACTTAACTGGATTAGATAATGCAATAAATTTAGAAGAATTATATTTAGGATATAATCAAATAGAAGATATAAGCACACTATCAGAACTAACTAATTTAAAAATATTGAATTTAAGCAACAATCAAATACAAGATATAAAAGTACTATCAGATTTAATTAATTTAAAAAAATTGTATTTAAATAATAATAAAATAGATGATATAAGTTTATTATCAAATATAACTAATTTGCAATGTATAGATTTAAGTAATAATCAAATAAAAGACATAGAAGAATTATCGAATTTAACTAACTTACAAAGATTATATTTAAGTAATAATCAAATACAAAATATAGATGAATTATCAAAATTAATTAACTTAAAATGGTTAAATTTAAATAATAACAAAGTTAAAAATATAGCTAGATTATCGAACTTAACTAATTTACAATGGTTAGATTTAAGTTGTAATCCAATAGAAAATATAGACATATTAGAAAAATTAATTTTACTAGATGAATTAAATTTAAATAATACTAATATAGGTAATATATTAGTGCTAGAGAAATTAAAAAAATTAAAAATATTAGAGTTAAGTAATACAAAAGTAAAGGATTTATCGGCATTAAATAAGCTAGAAGATTTAAAGATATTAAATTTGAGTAATAATCAAATAGAGTTTATAGGTGATTTAAAAGAATTAGAGCGATTAATATGGTTGGATTTAAATAATAATCTATTAGAATCTATAGATGCATTAAAAGGATTATATAGTCTAATATGGTTAGATTTAAGTAATAATAAAATAGAGTCTATAGATATATTAAAAGATTTAAGAAAATTAAATTATTTAAATCTATCAAATAATAAAATAAAAGACATAAAAAGTTTAAATAGCCTAGTAGATATATTTAACTTAAACTTATCAAATAATATAATAGAGGAGATAAAACAATTAGATAATTTAACTGATTTAAATGAATTAAATTTATCAAATAATAGAATAGAAGAAATAAAAGGATTAGATAAGCTAAATAGATTACATGGTTTAAACCTTTCTAATAATAGAATAAGTGAGATAAAAGGGTTAGATAGGTTAAAAGGATTACATGACTTAAATTTATCTTTTAATGAAATAAGAGAAATAAAAGGCCTGGATAAGTTAGATGAGTTACGTAAATTAAATTTATCAGACAATAAAATAGTGGCGATTGAAGGATTAAATAGCCTAAGAAAATTAGAATTTTTAGATTTATCTTATAATAGAATAATTAAAATAGAAGGATTAAATATGTTAGAAAAATTGTGTAATTTAAATTTATTTTCTAATGAAATAAAAGAAATAAAAGGATTAGAGTGGTTAGATGAATTACACAAATTAAATTTATCAGATAATAAGATAGTAGATATACAGGGATTAGATAATCTAAAAAGACTTAAAAATTTAAATTTATCTTCTAATGAAATAATTAAGATAAAAGGATTAAAAAATCTAAAAAGGTTAAATACTTTAGATTTATCTTTCAACTTAATAAGGGAAATAAAAGGTTTAGATCAGTTAGTAGAGTTAGAAGATTTAAATTTATGTAAGAATAAAATAGGGAATATAATAAACTTGAAATATAACTTAAAGTTAAAGAATTTAAACTTATCGAAGAATGAAAATATATTAATAGAAGGAATAAAAGAATTAACTCATTTAGAGGCATTAGACTTAGGATATACAAATAGAAAAGAGTTAGGAGAAGAAATACAGTTATTAACTAATTTAAAAGAATTATATCTGCGTAGTAATGAAAAAATATCAATAGAAGGAATAAAGAATTTAACAAACCTAGAAGTATTAGACTGGGGGTACACAAATAGAAAAGAATTAGGAGAAATAAAAAATTTAGATAACTTAAAAGAATTATATTTATATAATAATAATTTAATATCAATGGAAGGTATAGAAAACTTAAAGAAATTAGAAATATTAGATTTAAGCAATAATGAAATTGAAAAAGTAGAGAATATAAAAGGATTAAATAACTTAAAAAGTATAGATAAGTTAAAAGGTCTAGATTTAAGTTATAATAAGATAATATCAACAGAAGGTATAGAAGAGTTATATAATTTAGAAAACTTATATTTAAGAAACAATCATATAGAAGAAATAGGTAATTAAAAAAAATTATATAACTTAAAAGTTCTAGATTTAAGTCATAATAAAATAACATCAATGAATGGAATTGAAAACTTGTATAAATTAAAGGTTTTATATTTGATGAATAATAAAATATATAAATTATGCAATTTAAATGATTTATTACAGTTAGAATATTTGATATTAGATAAAAATAAGATAAGTGATATATCTAAAATTCCTGTGAAAATAAAATATATAGACTTAGGAATACAAGAAATAGATTTAAAAGATTATAAAAATACTGAAAATAAATATTCTTTAAATACAAGCTTTATAAAACTACGAGGTGGTGAGGATTTAGATATAGATTATATACTAGAAAATGGAAAATACGATAATCATACAAAAACAATAATTTGGGAAAATTTATCTACAGATAAATTACAATTTGAATTTAATAATATTGAAGATGATTGGATGAACTTTAGTGGAATAGTTAATATATGTTTAGTAGATAAAATATAGTTGTTAGAATAAATCGTAAAAACGTATCATAAATAAGTGATACGTTTTTTATATTAGTTATTTTATTACTATAAATAACATACTAAATCTATATTATATCCACTTTATATCTGCAGCTTTTCTAGGAACAGTTCTTTTGTACTTAACATTAGGATATCCAACTACCATACAAGCAACAATCTTTTTATTATCACTAATATGTAAAAAATCTAAAATTTCATTATTATCATTAGTAGCTATTTGTAAAAAGCCACTATAGAAAGTACCAAGACCTAAAGCATCAACCATAAGATCCATTTTAGAAGCAGCTAGTGCACCATTTAGTTCATTATTAGATGCTACAATTATAACTGCTGGAGCGTTAAAGAATAATTTGTCATTCTTAATAGGGTCTTCTTTATACAACTTATAAAAATATGTCCATAGAGTAGCATATCTTTTAAGATACTCGGTCTCTGGAGTTAAATGATTAAGAATATATTCTCCTTTTTTATTTAAAGACTCAAAAGCTAAATCTTTTAATTTATCTAATTTATCTATAACTATAGTATAGCTTACATCTTGACTGTTAGTTGATGTTTGTGTAAATCTACCTGCTTCTATAATTTTTTCTATTTTTTCTTTTTCAATTTTTTTACTCTTAAAGTTTCTAATACTTCTTCTAAATTTTATAAAGTTTAATAAATTATCAGCATCAACTGTAAAACTTTCCTTGTTGTATTCAATAACATCATCCATATCATAATCGTTTGTAGAAACTGCTTTAGTTGGACATATTGCAACACAATGACCACATTTTATACAAGATTCATTTTTTACATGAGCTTTATTATCTTTTAAAATTATATCATTTACTGGACAATCGTTTATACATTGTTTACAAGCTATGCACTTTTCTTTATCTACAATAAACATATTATAACCTCCTAAAATTTTATATACACTTTGTATAATTTGAACAACTTATACTTTTTATACACTAAAGTACTATTAATATAAGTTAGAACATAATAACTCTTTTGAAAAAATGTAAATTATTTATAAGTATAATTATAGCATTACTTGGCATAGTTCCATCTGTATTCATTACGGGAGCTAATATAGTATTTTTTGGTCCTACAAATGGATTTTTAATTTCTTTATTAGGTGAAGTTATAGGGGGATGGATAAGTTTTAAAGTATATAGAAAAGGTGTAAATAAATTTGCAGGAAATATTGAAGGAAAGTATGAATTAATAGATAAAATTGTAAAGAGTGAAGGAAAAGATATTGGGATTTTAATTTTTGAAGGAAGATTAATACCTTTTATTCCATCAGGCTTAGTAACCTTAGCTGCCGCTATAAGTAGAGTTAATAGTTTTACATTTATAATGTCTACATTATTAGGGAAAATACCTTCTATTTTATTAGAAGTTTTAGCTAGTTATGGAGTGATAATTGCTTCTCAAAAAAATTTAAAACTTGTTATTGGAGTTTTGAGTTTAATTTTATTTTTATTAACATTAAAAAAATTAAAAGAAAAAATGAAGAAAAAATGATAAATTTATCATTAAAAACAAAAAAAACTCAATTTTTTTGAAAAAAATG
>ERZ841116.1045-NODE-1045-length-15720-cov-21.961507_pt1 | contig 15720 bp, 8 predicted proteins | sample MGYA00519875_ERZ841116 | MGnify/ENA primary metagenome ERZ841116 (study PRJEB31850, sample SAMEA3708889) | human gut metagenome | biome: human gut; feature: human-associated habitat; material: faeces | place: China | collected 2014 ... | reverse complement strand
CGAGTAGGTCATCCTTGACCTCTATGGCATTTTGTTTTTCCTTGCCCTTGATAGAAATCTTGATATCATTGGTCTTGGAATAAAGGTCGATGACGGACTCAATGGTCCCTTCTTCCTGACCTTGGAAACTCTTAGCCAAGGCCTGTGATTTCTTCAAAATCGTCTGGCGCTGAGACTCGATATAGGTTGACGGGAAAATAAAGTAAACCGAAGCGTGTAGAAGGATGACTAAGCTACTGAAAAGGGCAAAGGTGATCAGAAAGATCTTTGCAAAGATACTCCGTTTGGTCATGGTCTCTCCAATTTATAGCCGACATTGCGTACCGTTACGATACAGTCCAGCTCTAGTTTTTTTCGTAGTTCCTTGATATAGACATCAATCACCCGGTCAAAAGGAATCTCCTCTGTCTCCTTCCAGACGGCATCGAGGATCTGAGAGCGGGTCCGGGCCTTGCCCTCATGCTGGAGCAAGTATTCCAAAATTTCCAACTCCTTGGCATTCATGGAGATAGCTTGACCAGCTAGGCTGGCTGTGTAGCTCTCAAAATCCACCCGTGCCTCTCCATAGGTGAAGACCCGTGAAGGCTGGAGCTTTTTAAAAATAGCTTCGATGCGGACCTTCAAGAGGGACAAGGAAAAGGGTTTTTCCAGGTAGCCATCTGCCAACTCTCCAAAGGCCGTCAACTTATAGTCCTCGTCATGGAAGGCCGTCAGCATGAGGACAGGGACTGAGCTGGTCTTCCGGATGGTCTTGAGCACTTCCAAGCCATTGAGGATAGGGAGCTGGATGTCCAGCAAGACCAGATCCGGCGCCTCTCTGTGAAAGAGGTCCAGGGCCTCCTGCCCATCGCCTGCTTCAAAGACCTCATAGCCACATTCCATGAGATAGTCGCTCATCCCTTCGCGAATCAGGACTTCATCTTCTACGATTAGTATCTTCATACACTTTCCTTTTATCTAAGAAACTTCTTCTACCTCCTATTATACCCTATTTCTATTTTAGGAAACAATCTCTTATTCGACATCCACCAAGAGTTCCTTTGGTTTCTTATGCAAGAGCCATTGTGAAGAAAGGATGGATACCAGAATCAAGAGGAGCCCACCGACCAATACAATCACCAGCAATTGGCTCGGTTGGATGTCCATATGGAGTTCCGTCAGGGTCTTACTGAAGCTTTCTGCCTCAGCTCCTCCACCAAGGTTGGCTGCAGAGGATTCTTGAGCCATTTGTTTGGCAATGCCACTGGTCACATTCTTGAGTACCGTATCTCCGACTGTTTTGGCAAGAAGTCCTGCAACTCCATAGGAGAGGAGGAAGGCTGGGATGGAAATCATGACCAATTCTGCCACGAATTGCCCTGCAATCTGCACCTTGGAGAGTCCCAGAGCCAGCAAGATACCCACTTCTCTGCGACGGGCATTGAGCCACAAGACGAGGAGAAGGGTGAGAAGCAAGCTAGCAAAGACGAGGCTACCGATAAACAAGTAGTCCGCCACTTGGAACATGCTGCTGATCGATTTTTGCAAGGCCGGGTAGTTGGAAGAGCTCTTAACCAAGTCAAAGTAATTCCATGGGATATCCAAGGCTTTGATTTTTTCGATCAATTTATCCAGGTCCTGATCCCCTTTGGCAAAGAAGGTCGCATCCTCATAGGTAGCTGTTTGGACAGTATTGCCATAGAGTTTGGCAGCTGTATCCAGGTCAGAGATGAGGGTATCTTCGTACAACTCTTGGGCGTAAGTTAGAGGAGCTTGGTTCTTCCCTGAGAACAGACCCTTAATGGTCACTTCGACGGTTTCATTGGCCCCTTTTTCATTGTCAGCATCGTAGAGATTGGACTTGAGGCGAACCTTATCGCCTACCTTGAGGCCATTCTTTTTCGCCAAATCTTCGTGCATGAGGATTTGGTTTTTGTCCTTATCCGTCAGATGCTCCCCTTGGACCAGTTTGTAGGCTCCAGAGACAAATTTATCTTCTTTAGAAGAGTCATTAACCCCTGTCACCATCAAAGTATTCTTAAAGTGCTTGGCCCGCTCTGGAGATTGATTTTGCAGGGTTTCTTCAGTCTCAATGATCTCGTGGTCTAGGATATCTGCGATGGCATTGATCCGCTTGATGGAGGAGGTGATCCCCTCTACCTGGCTGATTTTCTCGATATCTTCTCCTCTGAGATTCCCAGCTCCCCGAGGGGTTCCCGGATTGGTCCTGCGGTTGATCTGCATGGAGAAGCTATTGGTGATGGATCCCAGGCTTTCCGATGAAGCTTTTTGGGTCGCTCCCTTCATAGAGAGTCCGATCAAGCTCAAGGTCCCCATGAGGAGAATGATGGCAAAGAGCAAGAGAGACTTGGGCCATTTACGTGTGATATAAGCAAAAGCATTTCGCAACATAGCATTCCCTCCTTACTTGCTCTTCTCAACGAGGCTACGGCGACTCAATTCCAAGACCACATCGGAGGCCTCTGCTACTTCCTTACTGTGGGTGACGACGATGACACATTTTTGGCGTTCCTTGGCCAGCTTCTTCAAAATGGCAATGATGTCACCGGCTGTCTGTTCGTCTAAGTTTCCTGTCGGCTCATCTGCCAAGATGACAGGTGCTTCTGAAACGAGCGCACGCGCAATGGCCACCCGCTGTTGCTGCCCGCCGGATAGTTGTAGGACATTGCGTTTGATTTGCGTTTCGTCCAGCCCCAATTCCAATAGAATGTCTTTCCCAGCTTGTTTGTTGACCAGGCGGACATTTTCCAGTGGCGTCAAATAATCAATCAAATTATAATTCTGAAAGACCAGGGAGACATGATGCTTGCGGTGGTAGCTAGACCCTTTGGTCTGGATGTCCTCCCCATCAAAGAGAACCTGCCCCTTCTTGGGATTGTCCAGACCAGCCAAGAGGGAGAGGAGGGTCGATTTCCCTGCTCCAGACTGACCGATAATGCTGTAAAATGTCCCATTTGCGAACTGATAGTTCACGTCTGAGAAGATCTCTTCTTGGTAGCTTTGGTAACTATAGGATACATGTTTGAGTTCTAACATAGGTGTCATTTCTCCTTAACTCATTTTTGTTAATATTTCTTTTGGACTCTTACGCCAGATCATGCTGGTGGTTACACCGAGCGACAGAAGGATCAAGCACAAGAGGCTAGCATAGGCGATTCCTAAGGAAAGGCCTTGAGGGATTTGATGAAGCAAGTCTAGGGTCTGCTGTTGACCAGTCTGTCCGACAAACTGCTCTAAGAAACGATGGCTGACCATCCGACCGATGAGAAAGGCTGGGATCACCGCTAGTAAGGATACTAGCACCACTTCCAAGAGGAACTGTCTAAAGATCCGGCCCTTGCTCTTCCCAATGGATAAGAGGACTCCGATTTCATGGATCCGCTCCCGTGTCCAGAGACTGAGTAAGAGCGATAGGGCACCGGCTCCCGTCACCAGGAGGACAATCATCATGATCCGCACCAGGCCTTCTAGGGTCTGAGAGGATTCCTTCATCTGGTCAAAGGCCTTGCGATCTTCGACCACGCGTAGCGATTGCCAATCCAGATCCAAGCTTTTAACTTGCTTCAAGAGGGCATCGATTTTCTCAGGATCTTTGACGCCAAATGTGACCTGGGTCACTTCTTGCTGACTGAGACCTAGGAGCTTGGTCGCATCCTCATAAGGGAGGTAGACTTGGTTTTCACTCAGATCAGAGGTCATTCCTGTGAATTTTTCCTGTTTCTTACCTGAAAAGATCCCTACAATTTTAAAGGTTTGCTCTTTGGCAGGAGTCTCTCCCATCTGAAAGCTGGATAAGGTCAAGGAATCTCCGACCTTTAGCTTGTTCTTCTTAGCCAACTCTTGGTGGATCAAGATCTGGCCGCGAGCCTTGTCGGATAAGTGCTTGCCTTGCACCAGTTGGAAACTGCCACTGCGGAAATCCAGGTGCTGGTCTGTCTTCTGGGTAAAGACAGCGCCTAGCGCTTGCTTGGCTTCCTGACCCAAATCGTCTCGCTCCACCGACTGCTGTCCCGTCACCGCTTCTTTTCCAAGAATGCGAACGGGACTTTCATATTGGGGAACCATGGCTCCCACCCCAGAAAGCTCTTTCACCTTTTCAGCCTCCTTCAGCGCAAAGGGAGTAGCCCCCTGCTTACTGGTCAGAGCAAAACTGGTCCCAGCCGATTGCTTTATGTGGTCCTCTAACCTTCCTCCCACTTGCATCAGTGAAAAACAGAAATACAAGCAAGAGAGGATCAAGAGGAGAATCAGAAAGAGAACCAGGTTCCTCGTTCTTTTTCGAGAAATATAGGCGATGGCCTGTTGTAAGAGCATGATCTTACCCTCCATTTCAAGGTCCACGGCAATTCAATGTGGACGCTTTCATCATTTGTTATAGTTATTATAGAAAAGAAATGTGAAATGTTTATGAAATAGAAAAAGTTTCCTAGATTTTCTAGGAAACTTTAGAATGTAGACAAATTAATTTTTTAATAATACAACCTAAGAATTACTGAAAAAATTAAAATGAAATAGCTTATTTGGCTTGTTCAAACATACACTAAAACTTTCCTCCGTAAGAAAAGAGGCTGGGACAAAAGTCCTAGCCTCTCAATTATTTTTGGATTGTCGAGCAAGACGCAGTGGTTGAGTGGGCTCTACTACGCTGATTTCATCAGCTTTTACAGCCCTACTCAACTGTGCGGAGGTGGGACGACGAAATCGAATTCTAACGAATTACCGATTTCTGTCCCACTCTCACTCGAAATCTTAAAATCTTATCACCAATCCACCCATTAGATGGAGGAACACGATAGTATCCCTGAATCAGCTCCTCTGCACTACGACTCTATTCTCCATCTCCGAAGAAGCGTTTTCTAAATCGTTGCCAGAAACTCAGTTTAGGAGTTTCCTGAGGCTGTTTAGTAGGAGTAGAACTCGTTTCATCAATCACTTGTTCTGGTGCCACCGTCGCAGGCTGTGGATTGTTCTCTATCGTTTTTTCTTCTTTTCGTAGAGGAACAACCTTAGATCTTGGCATCTTTTTGCTGGATTCTGGACTATCGACCACGACAGAAGCATCAGCTTTGCTATAGATCACTTCTTCTACAATGTCACTCACATCTGGGCTCTTAACTTCAATACTAGTCATGAACTCTTGATCTGTTTGATAACCTGGCACAAGTGGTGAGACTGTCGCATCAAAAAGTGGATAACTACTCATCCAATCCTCAAAATGAACAGTGCTTGTTACCAGATTTACCCGAGCTTGACGTTCAAATATCACTTGATTGATCAAGGCCGGCGCAAGTTCTGTCCGATCTGTCGATAAATAGCGAATGGTACGCTTGATCGAACGCTCAACCTGATGAAGCCGAAGGGCCGGAATCTTCTCTAGGAAGTGAGCTAAATCCTTATCAAATTCAGCAAAGTGATTGCGAATCATATCTGGACTAATCACTACTTCTTTCGCTTTTAGGATCAAGTCTACAAATCGTTCATATTCCTCCTCACGGATCACTTGAGTCTCAACGAGTTCATAGCCCTGTTTCTGATAACCATCGACTAGTTGGTCCAAGCTATAAGTTGGCAATTCCCCAGCTCTTACGATCAAGGTCAGTTCTTCAAGCAACTGATCGCCCATTACAACACGTACATAGAAACGAAAAGGACGTGGAGTATAGTAGATCGTTTCTCGAATAATTTGTCTTTGACCATCCACCTCAGGGATCAATTCTGGTATCAGCTGCTGTGTCGTTTCATAACCCTGAATCAAGGGAGAAATCACAGCTGGAAAACCTGCATCTGACTGCCAGGATTCATATTCCACTTCTAAGGTTGCTACATTGAGCGAGGCTTTTCGGCTAACCCGACTTTCTTGTGTGATACCGTCCTTTAGGACTTCTCCCGTATCAGAAAGAAACTGGATGATTCGTTGATTAACGTAGGTTAAATCTTCACGTTCAAGTCCTCGTGGATAACCAATACTTTTTCCATCAATAATCTGGAACTGATAGGCTGGTAGCGGATGATTGTAATCCACTAGTAACTTTTTTGGCTCAAGGATAACTTGGTACATTTGACTTTCTGTGCCAAATCTCAAGGATTTAGGAACAGTAGAATTTACCACTTCATAGCCAGGGAAGGTAAGCAAGCGATAGTTAATCGTCTCACCCAAAGCCCCAACCAAGAAATCCGTTTCAAGAACATTGTCCTCCGTACGATATTCGATTGTAACCTTTCCTGCAACAGGCCAATAATAAACGTCCAGCACTTCATCAAAACGAACAAAACTGAAAGTACGCTTTGGTACAACCTCTAGATCTGCTTGGTAGCCATCAACTTTAGGAGAAACTACTTCAGAAAAGCCATCCGTTGTAGTCTGCCATTTACCATAGGTCACTGCACCTGTCGCTAACACTACTTTAGCAGCACGCTTCAAGACACATTCCTGAACCTCTTCTTTGAATGGTTCAGACTCACCCCGATACATATACCGAATCGTACGTTTCAGCACCTTAGTCAACTGATCACGCTCAAGTCCACTTGGCCAAATCAGTCGTGGATAACCCGTTACAGGAGAGAAGGCACGATGTGGTTCATCAGCTGTGACCGTCTCAACTACAGGGACCACTCGAAGAGATATTTCCATTCCTTTTCGATCATAAGGTTGCTTCTTCTGCCGTTTCGTTAAGGTATAACCTGATTCAAATAGAGGTAGTAACAACTCCTCGAGCTCTTTTGTCAGATCTTCTGTTTCCCGACTATAGGTCACTTTCTCCCTTAAGACCGTACCCTTGGTATCATGGTAAATTCGCAGTCTCAAAGGTTTTTCATCTTTATTGTAGTAAACGGTGATTTCTTGTTGAGCAGAGGCAGGAGTAACAGTGGTCTCTTCAATCTGCGCTCGATCAGTGCTACAACCATCAATTTGAGGCAACTCGACAGCCGGAAAAACCTGTTGCGCTGGATCCCAATCTAAGTAGCTAACCTTTCCTGTAACCAGATTCACCTTGGCACTACGCCTAAAGATTAGGTAGTCGCTCTTACTAGGAGCTACCTCACTATCATCCTCATAACGGAAGTGAACCTGTCTCTCAACTGTACGAAGGAGATCATCCTCTTCTACACCTTTAGGCCAGAAAGGACCATTTTCTCCTGATTTCTCTACAGGAGTTCCCGGAACTTGCGGATGCTCCGCTGTCACTAAAAGAGTACGAGCTTTTAAGCGGATGGAATAAGTCACCACTTCGCCATCTGTCGATCCAAAGATCCCATTTTCTGGAAAGTCGCTAGAGATCAACTCATAGCCTCTGGAAGCAAAGGTCTCAATCTTTTCATCTGGACGGAAATGGATAGGATCACCTGATCTTCCGACTAGTTGAATTATTTCAAGTACTTGATCGTCTTCTTCTACAAACTCAATCACAATCTTTTGAATGATCTTCGTATAAACGATCGTCTCTACTCGATTGTCTCGAGATGGACTAAGTTGGCTCAGTTGAGGAACCATACGAGGCTTAGCAAGGAAACCAGAGATCTTAGGAGCTTCAACGGCTGGAAAATCCAGAGTTTCTCCTTGCCAAGGTCCATAGATAATTTTACCAGTCACTAGGTTAACCCGAGCACTGCGGTAGAAGTGTGACTCCTGCTCAACCGATGGGAGCGCCACGCTTCCATCTTCGTAGGTATAGTGAATACTTCTACGGACGACTTTGTGAAGGTACTCCTCACCAGTTCCCTTAGGCCACTTGAGACTCCCCTTTATCTCTGGATAAACAGCTTTCCCAACCTCGGGAAAATTCTCCTGCTGATCCAAATCTACCACTCGTTGCTTCATGATAATTTGGAAGCTTCTCGGACCATCTACTTGAATAAACTGTGTGGTATCCAGACCATTGTGCACTAACTCATAGCCTTTTGCAACAAAACGAGTGATCAAGTCTTGACTCGGATAACGGATCGCATCACCCGTTTTTCCTTCAAACTCTTCTTCTCGTAGGATGGTATCTGTTTCTTCCTCGACAACTTGAATAGTGATCAATTGCTTTTGACGTTTATAAACGACATTGCTTTCAAGTTTTTCCGTCTTCAGTTTGAGGACTTCTACCCCCTTGACCAGGTCTTTATCTGTTGTATAACCAGGAAGAGCCGGTACAGACACATCTGGGAAGGCCATGTAGCCTGTTGAAGATTTCCAAGGAAGATAACTAATTTCTCCTGTCACAAAGTTGACCAAAGCTGTTCGTGTCAGTTTAATCTGATCCAACACTGGCTCAAATACTTTGCGTCCATCCTCATAGGTAAAGGAAACAATTCTTTCATATGTTGCATTGAGATCTTTTTGATCCACGCCTTGAGGCCAGGTTAGATCTAACTTAGCATCTACCTTATCACCTGCTCGTTTGAATTCATTGGGAAAAACAAGCACTTCTTTGACCCTTAGGTAGATGGTAACCGATAGATTCGTCCCACTTTCTTCCTTAACAATGCGTTCAACACTGTAACCCTTATTGAGCCAACGATTGGTTTCTAGCTCTTGATAAAAGACACTGGGGCTTTCAATAATCCTGCGTTCAACTTCCTTTTGAGTCTCAATATCGATCACACTAAGAGTGACCACTTGTGTGAGATGATTCACAGGCGCCTCCTTTCTCTGTTCCTATTCTTTTTCATCTGTTATAAATTTATTCTTGATCGCTATATTTTGACAGTTAAAACGACTTTAACTTTCTTATTATCCTTTTAAAAGCCAAAATAGGGGCAAAGAAAGAGACCTGCCACCACAGGGTTCTCTTTCTCCACTCCTAACAATAGGTGGTCTAGGTCTACACTCCACAAAAAGAATACATGTCATCATTCTTTTGAAGTGAAAAGACTGCATTGAAAAGCTATCTGCCTCACCCTAAGATAAATAGGTTTGATAAACTGATCTTGGGAGTTTATTTTGGTGGAGAGTCTAGACACAGTGAAGAGAAAAGTTGGGAGAGGTTGGGGATACTAGTTCCTATCCTCTCAAACCTTTCGTTCAAGGAACTTTTACTCCTCTTCTTCTTTTTTGCGTTTCTTCATGGCAAGAGCTGTTCCACCAAGAAGGGCTGCAAAGGCAAGGGCCATAGCTGGGTTAGAGGCATCACCAGTGTTTGGCAATGCTGGTGTTTGTTTACGAGAAGCGCCAGATTGATCTCCACTAGCTGAACCATTTCCACTATTGCTAAAGAGCTTATCAAGTCCATTGTTGGTATCTTTACCAGCTTGATCTTTCTTGTCTTTGTTGCCTTGACCTTGGTCACCATTTGTTCCATTGTTATAAGATCCACTGTTTCCATTACCATGAGAGCCATTGTTTCCGTTATAACCATTGTTATTGGCATTTGGAGACACTTTCACTGTCACAGTGACTTCATCTTTGGATCCATCAGGGTAAGTGATGACGATGGTTGCATTGTGATCACCAACTTTAGAAGTATCTGGTGTTTCTTTCCACTCGATCTTAGTTCCGTTAGGTAAATCGCCCTTATTAGCAATACCATCTTCTGCCTTAGGAGTTTCACCTTGTTTCACAGGTACATCTTGGCCTTTTGGTGTATGACGATCTGCGTCTGTTTCTGGACGGACAAGATCGCTTCCTGGAATGACTTTAGTTGAGCCATCTGGGAAGGTGATCGTCGCTGTTCCATCTTTAGCAACATCGATCTTAGTACCATTTGGAAGATCTGGATTAGCTTTCTTGATATTGTCTTTGACTTTATCTTTTTCAGCGTCTGTCAAGTTGCTTGGATCCTTAACTGGAACCTTATCAGCTGGAACTTTGACATTGTTCTTATCTGCATCTGTTTCTGGACGGACAAGATCGCTTCCTGGGATGGTTACTTTATCACCATCTTTGGTTTCAATAGTTGTATCGCCACCATTTGGATTCACAGTGATCTTCGCATCGTCAGGAAGACCAGGGTTTTCTTTCTTGATGTTTTCTACGACTTTATTGATATCATCAGGAGTTAGATTTGAAGGGTCCTTGACAGGAACTTTGTCAGCTGGTGTCTTCACATGAAGTTTTTCAGTAACTTTTACAGTAACAGGAACTTCGTCTTTTGAACCATCTGGATACGTCACGACCACTGTTGCTGGTTTGTCACCAACTGTAGAAGTATCTACTGGTGTCTTCCAGTCATAGGTAGTTCCATCAGGTAAGTTACCGCGGTTCGCAATACCTTTAGAAGCTTCTGGCTGATCTCCTTGCTTAACATTCAAGTTTTGACCATCTGGGTTGTAAAGATCAGATTGAGAGCCAACATGAACTGTTACTGGAACTTCATCTTTCGTTCCATCTGGATAAGTCACCACTACTGTTCCTGGTTTATCACCTGGTGTTGTCGTATCTACTGGTGTCTTCCAATCGTACTTCGTTCCATCTGGTAAATCACCTTTATTAGCGATACCATCTTCTGCTTTCGGTGTTTCACCATGTTTAGCTGGAACGTCTTGTCCATTTGGTGTGAACTCATCTGATTGTGGTTTCACTTTAACCGTTACTGGAACTTCATCCTTAGTGCCATCTGGGTATGTCACCACTACTGTTCCTGATTTATCACCTGGTGTTGTCGTGTCTACTGGTGTCTTCCAATCGAACTTAGTGCCATCTGGTAAATCACCTTTATTGGCAATACCATCTTCTGCTTTCGGTGTTTCACCGTGTTTAGCTGGAACATCTTGTCCATTTGGTGTAAACTCATCTGATTGTGGTTTCACCTTCACAGTTACTGGAACTTCATCTTTAGTGCCATCTGGGTATGTCACCACTACTGTTCCTGGTTTATCACCTGGTGTTGTGGTGTCTACTGGTGTCTTCCAGTCGTACTTCGTTCCGTCTGGTAAATCACCTTTATTTGCGATACCATCTTCTGCTTTCGGTGTTTCACCGTGTTTAGCTGGAACATCTTGACCCGCTGGAGTAAATTCATCAGATTGTGGTTTCACCTTCACAGTTACTGGAACTTCATCTTTCGTTCCATCTGGGTATGTCACCACAACTGTTCCTGGTTTATCACCTGGTGTTGAAGTGTCTACTGGTGTCTTCCAATCGTACTTAGTATCTGCTGGAAGGTCGCCTTTATTAGCGATACCATCTGCAGCATTCGGTGTTTCACCGTGTTTAGCTGGAACATCTTGACCTGTAGGAGTAAATTCATCAGATTGTGGTTTCACTTTAACCGTTACTGGAACTTCATCTTTCGTGCCATCTGGGTAAGTCACCACTACTGTTCCCGGCTTATCACCTGGTGTTGTAGTATCTACTGGTGTCTTCCAATCGTATGTTGTGCCTGCTGGAAGATCTCCTTTATTAGCAATACCGTCTGCAGCATTTGGTGTTTCACCGTGTTTGGTTGGAACATCTTGACCATTCGGTGTGAACTCGTCGGATTGTGGTTTTACCTTCACGGTCACTGGAACTTCATCTTTCGAACCATCTGGGTAAGTCACCACAACTGTAGCTGGTTTATCACCTGGTGTTGACGTATCAACTGGCGTCTTCCAATCATAAGTTGTGCCTGCTGGAAGAGTACCACGGTTTGCGATTCCTTGTGAGGCAGCAGGATTTTCACCATGTTTTGCTGGGACATCTTGACCAACTGGCGTGTACAAGGCAGCTTGTTCGCCAACTGTTACTGGAACAGGAACTTCATCTTTGGTTCCATCAGGATAGGTCACCACTACTGTTCCTGGTTTTGTACCTGGTGTGCTTGTATCGATTGGTGTCTTCCAGTCATAGGTAGTTCCTGGAGGAAGTGTGCCCTTGTTAGCAATACCATCTTCAGCATTTGGTGTAGCGCCATGATCTACAGCAACTGGTTGAGCTTGTGGATCATAGTCATCTGCCTGTGGTTGAACCTTAACAGTCACAGGTACTTCGTCAACTGTACCATCATCATAAGTAACAACAACGGTTGCAGGTTTATCACCTGGAGTCGTCGTATCTGGTGTAGTACCCTTCCATGTGTAAGTCGCATCAGCTGGGAGGTCACCTTTATTGGCAATACCAGAAGCAGCACTTGGAGTATCTCCATGTTTTGCTGGGACATCTTTACCAACTGGTGTGTAGTCGTCAGCACGCGGTGTCACATTCACATTCACATTCACATCTTCAGACGAACCATCTGGGTAGCTGACGGTGATCGTTGCTGGTTTTGTTCCAGGTGTGCTTGTGTCAGGTGCAGTCCCTTTCCAAGCATAGGTTGTGCCAGTTGGAAGATCTGTTTTGTTAGTAATTCCGTCTTCTGCACTTGGTGTGTCATTGTGTTTAACAGTGAGGTCTTGTCCATTTGGAGTAAAACGTTCAGCTTCTGTATTATAGTGGTAAACATAAGTGACTGTTAAATCAGTTGTTGTAGAATTACCAGTTGCAGGAGCTGATCCATCTTGCATCTTCACAAATGTATAGTTTGGATAGGTGTTACTGTCCAAACCTGTCGTTGTGTATGCTGTACCAGTTTTCGCATCATCTAAAACAAGTGTTTTTGAAGTACCTGGAATAAGATTACCCGCTTCATCTACATATTGAACGTAAACATCAGCACGTGGAACTTGAACAGCAGAAGCATCGGCAAAAAGGCCTAGAATGGGATTGTTAACGACATTTGTTACTGAGCTCAATACAGCTCCGGTGCTTCCAGAAAGTGTTTCAGATTGAATTGTTATATTCTTAATGATTTTGTTCGTTGCGTCAATTCCAGCAGGGTCAGTTACAACGATTCCGGGCCAAGTAAAGTAGATACCTGTACCTGGCTGTATGTCTTTAATTCGATAAACCAATTTAGTATCATTTGACTCAACAACTTCATACGACATTGTTTTTCCCGATGATACAATTACATTATTATGGTTTACCGTATTTAAAATGGTATCTTTAATGGTTTGCTTATACCCAACAACATTTTGAGGAGCAGATAAATCAAATCGAACTGGACTTGATGGGTTAAGTGTATAAGTCAATAAATCTCCACTCTGAAGACTATCTGTCGGACTTAATTTTAATTCTGCTCGAACTTGACCACGATAAGTATTATCACCACCTAGAGATGTCCTTGATGGAACTACATCATTAATGAATGTTGGTACACTATCCGGAAGGGCCGAAGGAATATTATTTGAGACAGAAGCTATTACACTACTCTCATTTTCAATGGAAGATGTTAATGTCCACGGAGTGGGAGAAATAGTTAACCCAACATCGACATTATCCATCTTTATTGTATATTCAACATTTGTTAAGTTTTCAACCGCTTTATCAAAAGTAACTCGAATTTTTCCACTCACACCACCCAATGTCGTATTTTCACGAACATTAGAATCTTCACTCGTCATATCAAAGAATGGTGTCTCAGTTAATTCGTAAGATACTGTACCAATAGGAATTCCATTATATTTAACGACACTTCCGTTTAGTAAATACTCTCCCAAATTTTTATATGTATACTCAACATAATCTCCTTCTTTAGCTGACTCAGTTAGTCTAGTAGTAATCTCCCAACTTTGTGTAAGAGCATGTGAAGCTACATTTGTATTGATTATAGAAGCTGTACTTACATTGCTGACTGCTTTTGGAGTTGCTGAAGTATCCCGTCTTGTACGGCGACTTCGAGTTGTTACTGTTGGGCTTGTACCTGATTCTGTGCTTGCCGAAGCTGGGGTTGTTGTAGAACTAGTTGAACTTGCTGTTACAGAAGCTGGAGTTGTAGCTTCAGGTGTAGAACTAGTTGTGCTTGTTGCTGGAGCTGGGGTTGTAGCAACACTTGCAGGAGACACAGCTACTGGTTGAGCTGGTTTATCCGCCAATTGTGCTTGAGCAGCTTGGAGATCTGTCACTGCTTGGTTCAACTCTTCTTGGCTGGTTGCTGTATTAAGAACAGTTTGGGCATGTTCAATTTGGGCCAACAAAATTGCAACCGTTTCACTAGTTTTGTTACTTAAGTCTAAAGCTTTAGCCTGGCTAAGGGCGACTTGAAGAGCCCCTTTATCAAGACTAGTGGCTTCAGTTGACGAAGAGGCTTCGCTGGCTGTTAGGCTAGCTGGCGTTGCTTCGCTTGCTGTAAGAACAGCTGGTGCTCCTTCACTAGCTGTAGTCGTTTCTGCACTAGTGGCAGTAGTCGATTCAGTACTAGGTGTAGCTGGTGCTGTCACCTCATCCGCAGATACTTGTGCTCCACCAAAGACCAAAGCGGTCCCTAAAAGAACACTCGCTGCACCGAAATGGTACTTGCGAACAGAAAAACGCTGTTGTTGCTTGTACCAATCCATTGACTTCTTCTTCATATGGAATACTCCTTAAATTTATTAAGGGTCTTCACTTCCCACAATTGTAAATTAAAGTATACAATTTTTTACGTAAGGTATATAATACTAGTTAGAGGGTTTTTATGAATCAAACTATTATGTAAATGAAACTATACAATTTTTTACAAAATTCCCTAGAAAATAGACAAAAAAATGATACAAGACAGGAAACGTTCGTGTTTTCCTAAAATAAACATTTAATACATCAAATGTTTATTTTGTTTTTTTGCCCTTTATATCCATTTTTTTGATATTTTGTAAACTGTCAATCAACTAAAAAAACAGTAGACCGTTAGGTGTTTCCACCTTACGATCTACTGTTTTATGTTCCTTCTGTATCATCCCATTTATCTACGATCTCTCTTTCGCAATCCTGAAAACTTTCTAGATCTGGAAAATCCTTTTCCTTCACATCATCTAGCAAGAATTTCACTACACTACTAAACTCAATCACTGTTCTTACTCATCAAAAACCCCTGCCTGATACATCTTTTCCAAATTATGAGCCATCCGTAACTCTTTCGTGGTCAAAGAAGACAGTTCCTTAAAAGGTGATATCACTGAGTTGGATCCTCCAATAGAAGAAAATCATAATCACTTTAGTCCCATTTGCGCTCTTTATAAGGGATCTACACTTATTCTAACTCCTTGATCCACTTAGCCACTGTCATATGGCTCACTCCGATCAGTTCGGCACATTTTCTAAGCGAGGAGATTTCTCCATTGCGATAACTCTCAAGGATCTCTCTGGCATCATCAGATATTTCCAAGCTTCTCCTACCAAACTGAACACCCTTATCTTTTGCAATTTGAATACCTTCTTGTTGGCGTTTTCGGATATTCTCGCGCTCTACTTGTGCCACATAACTAAGAATTTGAAGGACCAGATCCGATAAGAACTTCCCTGTTAGACCATTGACCTGCTCCTTCGTGTTGAGCAAGGGAAAATCAAGGACTATGATTTCTATTTCTTTTTTGACAGTTAGAAAGTGCCACTGTTCAATAATTTCTTCATAGTTGCGACCCAAGCGATCAATCGATTTGATGTATAGCTCGTCTCCACCGCGTAACTGTCTCGCCAAACGCCGGTAGCCTTTCCGAGCAAAACTGTTTCCCGATTCCTTATCTGTGATAATCTTCTCACACCCCACTTCTTCCAAGGCTTGCAACTGCCGATCCAGCTTTTGTCCCTTTGTCGAAATCCTCGCATACCCATATTTCATGATTGACCTCCAAAAATAATGATATGGATTATTATCGGAAAAAATCAAGGAGTTTGCAGAAGTGAACGAGATGGGCGATTTTAATTTTTTATCAAAATGTGATAGAAAAAAACCTTTGAAAAAGAATTTCTTTTCAAAGGTTTTATTTTCTTTTCTTTCTGATTTCTTTTTCAATGGCACTAGC
>ERZ841116.1042-NODE-1042-length-15768-cov-52.537708_pt1 | contig 15768 bp, 8 predicted proteins | sample MGYA00519875_ERZ841116 | MGnify/ENA primary metagenome ERZ841116 (study PRJEB31850, sample SAMEA3708889) | human gut metagenome | biome: human gut; feature: human-associated habitat; material: faeces | place: China | collected 2014 ... | reverse complement strand
CCAGATTCTTGTTCAGTTCGTTCCTGTTGTTGGCCATCGCCAGCCTTTCGTCGAAAATAATCGTTTGCTATCGATACTAACGATTTCCCATTTCGATTTCACGCGAACTGAATCTTATAACCTACCAAAAAGTCGGTTTTGCTAAATTTGCAACCTTATTTTCATGATTGTTTCATTGGCTTATGATTTCGATTCCGTCGACATTTCGTCGGTTTCGTCCGTTTTTCTTGCTTTACCTGCGACTATGGCTTTCGATTCGTCCGCTTCCGTACGCCGTCGCGCGCGCTATAGGAAACACGAATGACATGCGATTTTCATACGACCACATTGCGGACGTGCGGCGCGTCCGTATGCGGCCGCATGGGCATGGGCACCTCACCAGGCCCCGCATTACGCCGATTCACACGCTAGTTCGCACGCATCGGCTCGCCGCATCAGTTCGCAATCCGCACGCGCCAGCTCACATGCGCACGATGCGGTCCGCGATACGCATGGTGGAATCGCGGTGCGAGACGAGCAGCACCGCGCTCCCCTGCTGCGCCAACGCGTCAATCGATTGCAGAATCACGGATTCGTTGTAGGCGTCGAGGCGACTCGTCGGCTCGTCGAACAACACCAGCGACGCGTTGCGCAGGAAGACGCGAGCCAGGCCGATGCGTTGCCGTTCACCTTCTGAAAGCCGCCCGCCCAACTCGCCGACGGGGGTATCAAGGCCCTGCGGGAGCGAGTCGACCAGTTCAAGCGCGGAAGCCTTGGCAAGCGCGGCGCGCAGCACGTCATCACCGACAGAAGGGGTCGACCGGGTGGAAAGCGCGGAATCAGCGGCATTCCACGAAACGGGAGGAGCGGGCGGGGTAAGAAGCGCTCTGCCGGAAGTCGCGGAATCGTCCGGATCGCCAGCATTACCAGCCCTATCCGCATCGCCCCTGTCGCAGGCCATAAGCAGGTTTTCACGGATAGTGCCGTCGAACAGGTAGGTTTCCTGCCCCATCATCGTTTGCACGCGACGGCGATGATGCGCGTCGATCTGCGGCAGTGGCACCTCGGACAGGGCGACTAAGCCGGATTGCGGGTCCCAGTAACGCATGAGCAGCTTCAGCAGGGTCGATTTGCCGCGGCCGGACGGGCCTTGGATGCCGAGGATGCCGTGTTGTGGTATGCCGAACGAGACGTGGCTGAGGATTGGCTCGGCGGACGACTCGGGGGCATCCGCATCGCTTCCGGAAGTTGGAGCCTCGCCCGAATTGCCGTAGCCGAACGTGACGTCGTGCATGGACATGCCGTGGTAGCGCGGCAGGAAATCGCCCCGCTCCTCCACTGCGGGGGTTTCGTCCATCAGCGCGAACAGGCGGCGGGCGGCGGCAAACGTTTGCGTGAGATTGGCCGGCAGCGCGCTCAACGCGAGCGTCGGACCGAACGAGCTGGCCAGCAGCACGAAAGCGGCGGTCAGGCGGGCGGCGGGCGCGGAAATGACGGTTTGAATGGTTGCGGCGGCGGTGGAAGCGATCGGCATCGTCATACCGGACGTGACCATCGCCAGCAATGCCGCGATGGCAGTGAACAGTACGACCAGCACCGCGCCGAAGCCTGCGAAATCGCCATTCTTGGCACTCAGCCGGGCGCGGCGGCTCCAGAGCGAGCGCGTGCGTGACGCGATGCCGGCAAGCCGCGCATGGCCTTGGTCGAATCGGATGATTTCGTCGAGACCGCGCATATCGTCGAGCATTTCGTCATCAAGTTGGGCGGATTCACGGCGAATATCCCCACCGAGACCGCCTACCGCCGTGGCGAAGAGTTTCGGCAGCCCGATGCCGACGGTCAGGTGCGCGATGACCAGCGTGACAGCGATCGCAGGGCTCAACGTAAGCAATGCGACCGTGTAAAGCACGGTGGTCGCGATGGCGATGACAACCGGCGAAATGGTGTGCGCGAAGAAGATTTCCAGCAGTTCGACGTCGGTGGTGACCAGCGCGATCAGGTCGCCTTTGCCTTTGCCGGACAGTTTGGCGGGCGCGAGGCGACGCAGCGCGGCAAACGTTTTCGACCGGAACAGCGCGAGCAGGCGGAAGGCGACATTGTGGTTCATGTACTGTTCGGCGTAGCGCATGCCGCCGCGGATCAGTGCGCAGATAATCATGGCTGCGATTGCCGCAGGAAGGCTGAGATTCCAGACTTTTGCGCCAGCTGCGGCAAACAGCGCGGCGACGCCGAAAACCGGCAGGAACGTGGCGGCGAGGTGGCCGAGGATGCCGCACGCGCAGGCGATGGCCATGGGTTTGCGCAGTGGGCCGACTTCGCGCAGCAAGCGGGCGATGACTTGGGTTGTTGGCATGTCCGATTTGGCGCCACTGGCGTTCGATTCGGCGGAACCAGACATCCGAGACACGGCAAACGCACCAGACGCATGAGTCATACGCGATACGCGCGGCGCGACGCGACCAGACAATCCCACCCGTTCCACGCTTTCCTGCGCCCGGAACAGCTTGGCATACGTGCCGTCCGCGGCCATGAGATCGTCATGCGCGCCCTGCTCGACGACAACACCCCCATCAAACACTACGACATGGTCCGCGTCGGCCGCGTTCGCCATGCGGTGCGTGACCATCAGCACGGTTGCGCCGGCGTCGGCGAGCGCGCGAATCGTTTGCAAAATCAACGTTTCGCTGTCCGCGTCGACGCTGCTGGTCGCCTCGTCGAAAATATAGACGGCCGACCTGCGCAACAGTACACGGGCGATCGCAATGCGCTGTTTCTGCCCGCCGGACAGATTCGCGCCGTCCTGCGTGATCGGCATATCGAGTCCTCGCGATTGCGCGCGCACGAAATCGTCGATATGCGCGGCTTCCAGCGTCTGCCACAGCTCGTTGTCGGTGGCGTCGGCGTGGGCCATGAGCAGGTTGTCGCGCAGGGTGCCGGCGAACAGGTGGCTGTGCGCGGAGACGATGGAGATTTCGCGGGTGAGCGATGCTGCGGTGAGGTCGCGGATTTGGTGCGATTTCAGGGTTTCACTGTCATCCGGCGCCGCACTGCTTAACATAGCGCCCAGCACTTCGTCCTGCATTCCGGATGGCATTTCGGACAGCAGCACATCGCCTTCATATCCGACAAGCGCGCCGGCAAGCAGCTGGACGGCTGTGGATTTCCCGGAACCGGATGGCCCGACGATCGCAGTGACTTCGCCGGGCAGCGCACGGAGGGCCACGTTGCGCAAGGCGTAGCGCGTTTCGCGCGCGTCACCCGCGCCGCCGCCCTCATCAACGCTGTCCACATCCGCGTTCCGCATATCGGAATGCGATGTGGACGATATACGACGGGGACTCGCAACACCGGCACCCGCAGACCCGGCAGCGTCAGGCCCCGCACCAGCAGTACCCCCAGCATCCACATCCGCGTCCGCATACCGGTACGAAACACCACGAAACTCCACGCCGACACCACGCCCGGAAGCCCCGAATTCCGGCAGTTCCTTGCTGCCATGCTCCGGTTCGGGCGCGTCGAGCAGCGCGAAAATACGTTTCGTGGACGTCATGCCGTTCATCGCAACGTGGAAATACGAGCCGAGCTGTCGCAGCGGAATGAAGAAATCGGCGGCTAGCAGAATCGTCAGCAATACCGCGGCGATCGGCGTCAAACCAAGCGGCAGCACGCCGGACAGCGCGAAAACGCCAGACGGCGAGAGCGAGCCGGATACAAATCGCCATATCGCAACGCCGATGCCGGCGGCCGCGCCACCGTACGCCACGGCATCCATCGCCGTGAGCGAACGCAGTTGGATCTGCAGCACGTTCATGGTCATCACGCGGAACTGTTCGGCCTTCTCGTCCATGACTCGTGCGGCGCGCTCGTCCGCGTCGAAGGTTTTCAGCGTCTCAAGTCCCTGCAGATTGTCGAGGAACGCGGCGCCCATATCCGTGTATTTGCCCCAGTATTTCTTGAATACGCGGGCAGCACGCATCGCCACCATGCCGACGATGAGCACGATGAGCGGCGCGCAGGCGAGCAGCGTCGCGGCGGTGGGCAGGTCGATCGGCGCAAGCACGGCGAACAGCGTGATGGGGGCGAGCACGGCGTAGCACAGTTGCGGCAGGAACAGTTCGAAGAAGCTTTGGATTTGTTCGATGCCTTCGCCCGCGGACTGCACCACGCCGGCGGTGCGCACGCGCTGCGCGTAGGACGGGCCGAGCGCGAGCATCTTATTGAACAGTTTCTCACGCAGCGCGAGTTTGACGCGTTCGGCGGCCTCGCTACCGAAACGTGCGGCGGCGCGAATGGTGACGAATCGCACGACCGCGGCAATAAGAATAATGGCGATGCAGGGCGCGGTGGCGGACGGTACGGGCGCGAACAGCGGTTGCAGCATACGCACCACAGCCACGACGAAGGCGATGTTGGCCACGAGGCCCAGCCATTGGCAGGCGACTTTCGCCGCGATCAATCGACCGACGCCGTCAGCCAAGGAAAACAGCCGCTTGTCGAACATCATGCCCCTTTTCCAATCGTTTGCAATCCCGCCATCCGCTCCAAGCGTATCGGGCATACCGACGAAAGGCAATGACGGAACGGCAATCGCAGAAAATCGTCGGAAAAATCTAGAAAACCATCAGAACTCGCAAGCAAATGCACAACAGCAAAACCACAGAAAACCAAGGGAACGGCGAAAAGTGAGGCGGCTGAATGTTCGCCGTTGAGCAAACAGCCTAGGCGCAAGGGGTAGTTGCGCCAAACTTGAGTGTACACGGAACATGTTGTGGTTCGCAACGTCACTCCGCCCAGTTTTGCCGCATTTTCCACCGTTTTCGCCCGTAAGGGCCACCCCTCTCGAACCCGTCGCGCAACCCGTTGGACACCCTGCGATCGAACGCGTCAAACCTTTTTTTCGAGATGATGCATCCGTGTACCAATCCCCCGTTCCGTTGACGTTTCGTGCCACTTTGTCAGTTTAAACAAACCCGTCGCCATATTTCTTGTTGTTTCTTACAATGCGGACTTACGTCACCGTAACTTACGATATGCGAGGCGCGACACAGGACGCGAAAAGCACGTCACCGATCACCGCAATCGCAGCGATCGCATATATCGCAAAACCCACGAAAACCGCGGAAACGCAAGAAAAGAGAACACTTCATGCTCACCGAGTACACGACCCCGGGCGCATCCGTCGAAGTACGCGACGACGAATCCATCTATTCCCTGCTTACCGAACGCATCAAGCGCACCGGCGAAGACACCGTGATCGCGGAACGCAAAACCGCTCCGGGCCAGTGGACCAAGGTGACGACCGGCGAATTCCACAAGAACGTGCTCTCCGCGGCCAAAGGCCTGATCGCGTTCGGCATCGGCAAGGGGGATGCCGTCACCCTCTTCTCCACCACCCGTTACGAGTGGGGCGTGCTTGATTTCGCACTGGCCGCAATCGGCGCGGTCAATGTGCCGATCTATGACACCGATTCCGCGGCTCAGGCCGAACGCATTCTCAACGATTCCAACGTGAAGCTCGCCATCGCCGACGATCGCGAACGCTTCGACCGTCTTGATTCCGTGATTGGCCGCTGCCCGTCTCTGAAGCATATTCTGATGCTCGACGCCAATGCCATGGGCGCGCTGGAGGGATTGGGCATCACCGTGTCCGACGAAGAGCTGGACGAGCGTATCGCGTCGGTGCGTGCCGACGATCTGGCCACCATCGTGTACACGTCCGGTTCCACGGGGGCACCGAAGGGTGCCGAGCTGTCGCATCGCAATTTCGTGTCGATCACGCGTGCCGGCAGCCTTGCGCTGCACGAGATGATTCTTGAAGACCATCCGCGTCTGCTGCTGTTCCTGCCGCTCGCCCACTGCTTCGCGCGCTTCATCCAGTACGCGTCGATCGCTTCCGATGACGGCGTGGTCGGCTATCTGCCGGACACCAAGACGCTGCTGCCGGATGTGCGTTCGTTCGAGCCGACGTACCTGCTGGGCGTGCCGCGCGTATTCGAGAAGGTGTACAACGCGGCTTCCCGCAAGGCCGGCATGGGTTGGAAGGGCCGCCTGTTCCTCAAGGCCGCCGAATCCGCGCGCGACTGGTCGCGCATGCAGCAGGCTGGCGAGAAACCGACCATGAAGCAGACCGCCGAACACCTGTCGTATGAGGCGTCCGTATACCACACCGTGCGTGGCGCGTTGGGCCCGCGTATCCGTTATGTGGCGTGCGGTGGCGCTCCGCTGGACGTGTCGCTGGCGCATTTCTTCAATGGCATCGGCCTGCCGATGATCCAGGGCTACGGTATGACGGAAACCGCGGCGCCGTTTGCCGCGACCCGCGTCACGGACAATGTGATCGGTACCGTCGGCCAGCCTGCGCCGGGATCGTCCGTGCGTATTTCCGACGATGGCGAGCTGCAGGTCAAGGGACCGAACGTGTTCATGGGTTACCACAATCTGCCGGAGAAAACGGCCGAGGTGTTCACCGAGGACGGTTGGCTGCGCACCGGCGATCTTGCGTCGATCGACGATGAGGGTCGTATTACGATTACGGGCCGCAAGAAGGACATCATCATCACCGCCGGCGGCAAGAACGTGTCGCCGATTCCGATGGAGCAGGAGATTGCGAAGTGTCCGATTGTGGAGCATGCCGTGGTGGTGGGCGATAATCGTCCGTTCATCGGCGCGCTGGTCACGCTCGATCCGGAAGGATTGGCGGCCTGGCTGCCGTCCGTGGGCCTGTCCGCGGATACGCCGCTTGACCGAGTGGCGGCTACCGCCGCCGTTCATGACGAGATTCAGAAGTATGTGGACAAGGCGAACGCGACGGTTTCGCGCGCCGAATCCGTGCGTAAGTTCGTGGTGCTGGATGCGCAGTTCACGCAGGAGAACAAGTGCCTGACGCCGTCGTTGAAGGTGGTGCGTCCGGCAGTGAACCGCGTGTTCGCCGACGTGATCGACCAGCAGCTGTACGCCGGCAAGCGCTGAGCCGCACATAGGTAAACAAAAACAGCACGGCGGGGAACGCTGCGTACAAAAGTACGTCAACTTCCCCGCCGTGCTGTTTTTTAAGCGCACCCCGTATCGCTGAGATAACGCGTGCGGTAACAGTGCGGCAGGAAACGCCGGCGTACGAAGGTACGTCAAGTTTCCTGCCGCACTGTTAACGCTCCGTTATTTCAGTGACGGTTGTTGAGGCGGTGGTACATTTCGCTCAGCTCCAGCTCCTTCTCGAACTGGCGGGCGTTGGTGTTCTCGTCGATGACGGCGAGTTCGACGCCGGCGATGCGGGCGAAGTCCTCCCAAGCCTCACGACCGACGGACGTGGTCATGCAGGTGTGGTGGGAGCCACCGGCGGTGATCCAGCACTGCACGGCGGTCTTCAGGTCCGGCTTCGGCTTCCACACGGCGCGGGCGCACGGCAGGTTCTTCAGGGAGCCCTGCGGTTCGACGATGGTGACCTCGTCCATGAGCAGGCGGAAGCGTTCGCGCTCGTCGGCCATGGAGACCACGACGGCGTCGGCCGGCTTGCCGGAGAACACCAGACGGACCGGGTCGGACTTGCCGCCGATGCCCAGCGGGTAGATGGCCAGCTTCGGCTTGGCGATGGTGCCGATGGACGGGGAGACTTCCAGCATGTGGGAGCCCATGTCGAACTCGTTGCCCGGCACGAAGTTGTAGGAGTAGTCCTCCATCAGGGAGGCGCCACCCTCAAGGCCGTAGCCCATCACGGCGCCGATGCGCACCAGCACGGAGGTCTTCCAATCGCCTTCGGCGGAGAAGCCCCAGCCATACTCGGACGGGAAGCGCTGCGGGCCGACGCCCGGCAGCTGCGGCAGGGTGCCGAGGTCTTCGAAGTTGTCGACGCCGGCGGTGCAACCGTTCTCACGCATCATGTTGACCATGGCGGCCTCTTCCTTGGCTGCGATGAACAGCTCATCGTAGCGGGAATCAAGCAGCTCGGGGGCCACGTCGTACTTGGCCTTGTAGTCTTCGATGAGGTCCTTGACCTGGCTGTCCTTGACCTTCTCGTAGGCGGCGACGAGGTCGTTGACGGCCCAGGTGTTGATCGAAGCGCCGAACACGCGTTCGGCTTCGGTCTTGTCGCCTTCGGTGACGGCCACGTTGCGCATGTTGTCGCCCCAACGCATGACCTTCATGTTCTGGGAGGCATCCCAGCCGGCGCAGGCGCGAGCCCAGGTGCCGACCTTTTCGGCGACTTCCGGATCGGTGTAGTGGCCGACGACGATCTTGCGCGGAATGCCGAGACGGGACACGATGTAGCCGAACTCACGGTCGCCGTGGGCGGCCTGGTTCAGGTTCATGAAGTCCATGTCGATGGTCTCCCACGGGATTTCCTTGTGGTGCTGGGTGGCCAGCTGCAGCAGCGGCTTGGTCAGCACTTCGAGGCCGCGGATCCACATCTTGGCCGGGGAGAAGGTGTGGCACCAGGTGATCACGCCGATGACGTTCGGGTTGGCGGAGGCTTCGGTCATGAAGGCCTTGACGCCGTCGGAGGACTTCAGGGTCGGCTTGAGCACGATCTTGGCCGGGATCTTGCCGGTCGCGTTGAGGAAGTCGACCATCTCGCCGGTCTGCTGGGCCACCTGGCGCAGCGCCTCCTCGCCGTAGAGGTCCTGCGATCCGACGCCGAACCAGATTTCCTTGCCTTCAAATGGGTTTTCCATTGCCATGTTGGATTATTCCTTACTTCGTTGTTGGGTTTGTCGTTTCAGTTTCCGTCGCGTCAGTGCTGGCCGTAGACGTTGGTGTAGCGGTCGTTAAGGCTATCGATGTCTTCCTGGGAGATCGGGATGATGTCTCCGAGCTGCTTGGCGGCCCACATGGTGTGCGCCACCTCTTCGGTCATGGCGGCGGCCTTGACGGCGGCTTCCGCGTCCTTGCCGATGGTGAACGGACCATGGTTCTGCATGAGCACGGCCGGGGACTTCGGATACTTCTTCAGGGTTTCGACCACGCCTTCGCCGATGGCTTCGGAGCCGATGAGGCGGAACGGGCCGACCGGCACCGGGCCGCCGAACTCGTCGCCCATCATGGTCAGGCCGCACGGAATGTTCTGGCCGGTGGCCGCCCATGCGGTGGCGTAGGTGGAGTGGGTATGCACCACGCCGTACACGTCGGGCATGTGGCGGTAGATGTACGCGTGGGACGCGGTGTCGGAGCTCGGCGCTTCGGCGCCGTCGACCACGTTGCCGTCGAGGTCGCACACGACCATCGAGCTTGGGGTGAGGTACTCGTAGCGCAGTCCGGACGGCTTGATGACCATCAGGTCGGCGGTGTGCAGGCGCTGCGAGACGTTGCCTGCGGTCCACACCACCAGATTCCACTTGATGAGCTGCTCGTGCAGGGTGGCGACCACTTCGCGCACCTGCTTGACTTCAGCTCGTACTTCCGGGCCGTAATCAGCCAACGTTGCCATATTGTGTTCCTTTCGTCAGGCTTGCTGTTGTTACGATGGACGGTTATTTGGTTTCCAGCGGGATGCTTTCGATGGCGGCATGCTCGATCGGCAGCCCCTTGCGGAAGCGGTCGAAGAAGGCTTCGAAGCCGGCCACGTCGTTGGCGTCCGGCGCTTCCGTGGTGGAGGCCGCGTCGGCGAAGACGCGGGCGTCGAGGTAGTCGGCGAGCGGCTGGTCGGCGTGCCACAGATAGTCGGCGAGCACGGCCATGCCCCACGCTCCGCCTTCGGCGGCGGTGGCCATGACCTTGATCGGGGTGTCGAATGCGGCGGCGAGGATCTTCTGCGCGACCTTCGGCGTGGTGAAGATGCCACCGTGGCCGACGAGCGAGTCGACGGCGACGCCTTCGTCCTTGGTCATCACATCCATGCCGATCTTGACCGGCGAGAAGGCGCTGAACAGCTGGGTTCTCATGAAGTTGCCGAGGCTCATGCGCGCCTCCGGGCTGCGGGCGAACAGCGGTCGGCCTTCCGGCAGGCCAGCCAGGAATTCGCCGGAGCGGAACGGATAGTTGAGCAGACCACCGCAGTCGGCGTCGACATCGTCCGCGATCGCGGCGCGGAACAGCGTGCCGTACAGCGTGCCGGCATCGACCGGCTGGCCGATCGCGGCGGCGAACTGTCCGAACAGGCCGACCCAGGCGTTGAGATCGGAAGTGAAGTTGTTGGCGTGGCTCATGCCGGCCAGGTCGCCGGCTGGGGTGGTGACGAGGTCGACTTCCGGATGCAGGCGCGCCAGCTTGTGCTCGAGCACGACCATGGCGAAAATCGAAGTGCCGGCGGAGACGTTGCCGGTGCGCACGCGCACGGAGTTGGTGGCGACCATGCCGGTGCCCGCGTCGCCTTCCGGCGGGGCGAGGACGACGCCCGGCTGAAGGGTGCCGGTCGGGTCGAGCAGTTTGGCGCCGTCGGCGGTGAGCGTGCCGGCCGGGGTGCCCGCCACGAGCGGACGGGGCAGCAGGTTCTCAAGCTTCCACGGCTGCGCGGCGACTTCCTCGATCGCGTCGAATCGCTTGATGAACTCGGTTTCGTAGGTATGGGTGGCCGGGTCGATGGGGAACATGCCGGAGGCGTCGCCCACGCCGAGCACCTTCTCGCCGGTGAGCTTCCAGTGCACGTAGCCGGCGAGTGTGGTGATGTAGTCCACCTTGGAGACGTGCTCCTCGTGGTTGAGCACCGCCTGGTAGAGGTGTGCCACGGACCAGCGTTCCGGAATGTTGTACTGGAACAGCTCGGAAAGCTTCTCGTGGGCTTCGTGGGTGTTGGTGTTCTGCCAGGTGCGGAACGGCACGAGCAGTTCGCCGGACTTGTCGAAGGCGAGGTAGCCGTGCATCATGGCGGAGAAGCCGATGTGCCCCACGTGGGTCAGCCGTTCGCCATAGGCGGTTTCGACGTCGCCGGCCATCCGGGCGTATGCGGTCTGCAAACCCTTCCAGATTTCCTCCTGGGTGTAGCTCCACAGCCCGTCCTCGAGATGGCTGGCCCACTCATAGTCGCCCGCCGCGATGGTGTGGTAGGCGTCATCGATGAGCACCGCCTTGATGCGGGTGGAGCCGAACTCGATGCCCAAGCTCGTCTTGCCTGCGCGGATCTTCTCGGCGGTCACTGCGACCTGCTCTTGCGTCATAGTTCACGAACTCCTTGCGTCCGAGCGCCTCGCAACCACTCTGTCAACTGAATGTTAGCGCTCACTGTTAACGCTCACTATTGTAGGCACAAACCCGTGACGCACCAAATCCGACGTGTCATCGGAGTAATGAATATATAAACAAATCGAGAAGAAGCAGCGCCTTAGCGACGGCGGACAGGACCCAGGGAGCTGCGGTTGACCATCTGCGCCGACACCAGTCCGACGCCATGCTGCGATGATCCGAAGGAGTTCTCCTCCCCCGCGCCCAGCAGGTACAGCGTCTCGCGCATGGCGGCGACACCCAGCTGCTCAAAGCCGGGGCGGACCGTGGTCAGCGGCGGGAACATATTGTCCATGGCAGGCATGTCGTCGAAACCCACCAGGCTCACATCCTGCGGAATGCGCACGCCATGCTCATGCAGCGCGCGGGCCACACCCACGGCCTGGCTGTCGTTGGCGCAGACCATGCATGTCGGCAGATTGCCGCCGGTGCGGCCGATGTTGTCGAGGATGTGGTTCATCTTGCCGTACGCTTCAGAGGATTCCCAGGTCTCACACTGCACCGTCACGGAATTGACCGCATTGGCCGCGCATAGCTTGTTCCATGCCAGCAGGCGCGTCGCCGCGTCGCGCCACTCCTTGGGACCGGCGAAATACAGCACCGAACGGTGCCCGTATTCCACGACTAGATGCATCACGTCGGCCATCGCGGACCATTGGTCCATGCCGACGACGGATACGCGGCGGCGGTCGGCGGACTTCATCAGCCGCAGGCCGTCCTGCACGCCGATGCCACCGTGCGTGGATGTGACGATCACACGAGGCTGCGCGATCCGCGTCCGGCATGCCGCGGAAAACATGACATCGGTGGGCGTGAGGAAGATGAACGCATCGACGTTCATCTCGTCGAAGGTGCGGCACAGGTCGTCGAATTCCTCCTGCGAGCACAGCGCCTCATGCACCATGCTCACCGTCACGAACAGGCCATGCTGGCGGGCCATCGTCTCAATCGCGGAAATCGTGGAGATCGGGCCATAGAAATGCTGGCCACCGGCGATCAGGCCGATGGTGCGGGACCGGTGCGAGGCGAGCGCGCGGGCGGAGTTGCTGGGACGGTATCCGAGCTGGTCGATGGCCTTCTGCACCTTCTCGCGGGTGGCGTCGGAGACGTCCGGCGAATGGTTGATGACGCGCGAGACCGTCTGGTGGCTCACACCAGCCAGCTTCGCCACTTCGAACATCGAAGGACGCTTATTGCCCGCATTGCGTTTGCCTGCCATGCCCCGTCGCCTTTCGCACACAACTGTTGGTACGTTCGCCTATTGTACACGCAACTTCAGTTAGCGCTAACAGCCGTCATGTTCCAAGGATGCAGCACACTGCGCGCAGGCTACCGCACGGCCGCCAAAGCACGCAGACGCGCCGCGAAGTTGGGCCAATCGGTGCGCATGGCGGTCAGCAGCTTGCGGTTGGGCACGTCATCGACCGGCACCCATTCGATCTCCATGCTTTCGTCGTCGTTGGCCTTGGGTTCGACGCGGTGCCCCGGCTTTTCGAAGGCGAACACCGTGGTGTACGACCATGGGCCGTGGTCCTCGCAGTACGATCCGACCACGTCGATGTCCTCCGGCGTGATGTTGGCTTCCTCGTACGATTCACGCAACGCGCCCTCGATCGGGCTTTCGCCGTCGGCGGTGGCACCGCCGGGAATGCCCCACGTGCCGCCTTCCGCGCTCCATACCGCGCGGTGCTGCATGACGACGTGCGTCACCTCACCGGTCGTCTCGCTGCGGCGAGCCAAGAGCACGCCGGACGCGCCGTTCGTACCCCAATGCTTGCGACCGCAGGCGCAGTCGACCCAGCCGTCTCCCGGCTGGTGCACGTTCTCCTTGGGCGGCAGCGGCTTCGCGGCACCCGTTTTCGCATCATATTCGGCGTCCGGCGCAAGGTCGGAGCGCGTGACGTTCCACAGGTCGGTCCATTCGACGCCCAATTGCGCCGCCAGACGGCGCGCCAACGGCAGGCTCAGGCCGATGATGCCGTGCGGATCGCCTTCGATCGAGTCGATGAACGCGCCGCCGAAACCTTCCAAAGTGAACGATCCGGCCACTTCCAGCGGCTCGCCGGTGGCGATGTAGCGTTCGATATCCAGGTCGGAATATTCGCAGAAGTGCAGGGTCGCTTTGCTGGCGCCGCGCACCATGCGGCCCGACGCGAAGTCGATGAGGCAATGGCCGGTCCACAGCTCGCCGGTGGCACCGCGCATGGCACGCAGCCGTTCGCGCGCTACCTCTTCGCTATGCGGCTTGCCGTAGCATTCGCCGTCCAGCAGGAACATGGAATCGCAGCCGAGAATCAGCGGGCCGGCCTTCGAACGGGTCAGGCTTGGACGGCCATCCACGAAATCGGCGATCGGCTCGGCGACGGTGGGAATGGCGATGCCGGAGAAATCGCGGGTCTTCGTCTCGTCGGCGGACTGCGCGCTGTCCGTGCGTGCGGCTGTGCCCGCCGAGGATGCGTCGCGATCGTCTGCTGCCCGGAGCGGGAAGCCGACCACGCGCTCCCCGCGCGCGTGCGCCGCGGTATCGGCGATGTTGCGATACGCCTGGTGCACGGCCTCGGCCTTCGCCGTGGCGAGAATCATCACACGCTGTTCGACGCTCAGGTCGTTCACGGTGACGCCAAGCGCGGCCGCCTCGCGTTCGAGCGCGGCAGGCTCGTCGACGTGCGAGACACGGATGGTCGGGCAGATGCCGGCGGAGAACAGCACGTCACGGCGTGGACGGGACTGGGAGGCGAGAATCAGCGGGATGCTCATGCGCGTTCCACCTGCACACCCTTGGTGTCGACCGCGAGATGCAGCACACGCCAATGGCCGGATGCCAGCTCTTCGGCGGCGATCTGTTCAAGCTCCTCGTGGGCGTCGCCATGGTGCAGCACAAGCACGCATGGGCCAGCGCCGGACACGGTGGAGGCGAAGCCGTGGGAGCGCATCTTCTCGATCAGCGCCCAAGACGGCTCCATCAGCGAGGCGCGGTACGGCTGATGCAGGCGGTCCTGCGTGGCCGCGAACAGCAGTGCGTTGGCGTTCTGACGCGAGCCGGAGGCCAGCATCGCGGGGTTCATGGCGGCCGGCAGCAGGCTCACACGGGAGACGTTGTGCACGGCGTCCTTGAACGGAATCTCAGTCGGCAACGCCTGACGGGCCTTTTCGGTGGACAGCTCGTAGTCCGGCACGAACACGGCCGCGGTCAGATCGTCCGCCACGCGGTAATTGATGGTGTGGAAGCCGTTGTGCATCGGCTCGCCGCCTGGAATCGGCACGGATCCGACACCTTCCGCGGTCTCCATGTCCCAGGACATGGTCAGGCCGCCGTACACGGCCGGGGCCACGTTGTCCGGATGGCCTTCGATGGCGGCGGCCAGCTCGAACACGGCGTCGCGGTTGAGGTCGTCGTCCTGCGCGAAGGCTGCCGCGGCGGCGATGCCGGCGACGATGGCCTCGGCGGAGGAGCCCATGCCTCGCGCCTGAGGGATGTTGTTGTGCGCCTGCAGGATGAATCCGACGCGTCCCAGGCCGAAGGTCTGGCATGCGCGGCGGAACGTGGAGACCACCAGGTGCGTCTCGTCACGTGGCAGGGTGTCTTCGCCCTCGCCTTCGATCATCACCTGCGCCGCGGTGTTCACCGGGTCGGCGCTCAGCGTGAATTCAAGCTCGTCATGGTAATCCAAAGCCAAACCGACCGTATCGAAGCCGGAGCCAAGATTGGCGCTGGTGGCCGGAACCTTCACACGCACCTTGTGGGTAACTGGAGTCATCTCTCGTCGTCCTTCGTCACATCTTCATTACAAATCAAGCACCGTATACCGTGGCAGTGCCAGAGTCAAATTTCAGGGGGAACCGCACCCGTGCATCGCATTCGGGCCCATGACGGCGGCTTGGCATGGCTTGCATGCCAATCGCATCATGGGCCCGAATCGCATCCGATATCAGTTCAGCACGCGCAGGATCGACGGCTCTCCGCACACGCAATCCAGCTCGCACACGTCCTTGACGGTTTCGCGCAGGGTGAGCTCGTCGGTCATGTGGGTGACCAGACGCAGCTGCTGCAGCTCGCCGTCATAGCCCGGATCCTTCAGCGTCGGCTTCAGATCCTGGTTCACGCCGTTGATGGACACGCCATGGTCGGCGAACTTGGCTGCGATCGCGGCGAGCACGCCCGGATTGTCGTGAATCACGAAACGGACCGCGAACTCGGCCTTGGAAGCCTCGATCGGAGCCTTCTTCAGATCCTTGTACAGCGGGATGGACGGACCGGTGCAGCCCTGTGCGATATGGCGGGCTTCGGTGACCACGTCGCCGACGACCGCGGAAGCGGTCGGAGCGCCGCCGGCGCCGCGGCCGTAGAACATGAGGTCGTCCGCAGCTTCGGCCTTGACGAACACGGCGTTGAAGGAGCCGTGCACGGAGGCCAGCGGATGGGTGTTGGAGATCAGTGCCGGGTAGACGCGCGCGGACACGCCGGCATCGGTGTTCTCCACGACGGCGAGCAGCTTGATCACCTTGTTTTCCGCGGTGGCGGCGGCGATGTCGTCGGCGGTGATCTTGGTGATGCCTTCGACGGAGACGTCGTCGATGGTGACGGAGGTGTGGAAGCCGAGGGTGGCCATGATGGCGGCCTTGTTGGCCGCGTCGTAA
>ERZ841116.1037-NODE-1037-length-15849-cov-7.184184_pt1 | contig 15849 bp, 14 predicted proteins | sample MGYA00519875_ERZ841116 | MGnify/ENA primary metagenome ERZ841116 (study PRJEB31850, sample SAMEA3708889) | human gut metagenome | biome: human gut; feature: human-associated habitat; material: faeces | place: China | collected 2014 ... | reverse complement strand
AGGGCGGAGGCGGGGCATGCCCCGCCTCTTACACCACATCTCTGCGCGCTACCTTATCTATTCAATGAATCCAGATTTTCGGCCCAAGTTTCTTTGTTTTTGCTGCCACTAGTTTAATAACAGTACTCATATTTGCCGTTTTTTGCACAGCGCATATAAACGGACCCCCTATAAAGCTATAGTTTTACGCCGGCTTGAGCCCAAAGCACGCTCGGAGCGTATTCAGCAGAGCATCTTGCCTCTTTCGACGAGCCTCTACGCGATTCTGATATCGTTTACCCATGCGCTGGTGGATGCGCCATGCGAGCGCTTCCATCGCTTCCATGTCGCAGAGCATTTCGTTGTTGACCGTCGCGACCTCGATTCCCATAGTAATCAAGCCCGTGTTGCGTTTTTCATCATGGATACGTCCCTTCCGGGAGGAGTGGCCCAGCTCACCGTTGTATTCAAGGTCAAACCGGGCTGTTTCCTGATACGCATCGCAAATTGCATGCGGCATCCCTGAGATTGCCTGCGCGCGGTCATCGAACTCGATCTTGTAGTCGGTCTTAAAAGGACCGCAGGCAAACCCACCATAGGAAAACGGAAGCGAAAACAGAGCGAGCATGATGCACTCCATGGGCGAGCGCAGGTTTTCTGACAGGTAGGGGCACAGGCGCAGCAGCTGTTTAGCGGCACTCCCCTTGCATGCGGCAAGGTAATCTGCCAGGCGATCGGGCGTCAGCACCGGCTCGACTTCAAAGTAGCCCACATCTGGCGGTTGATCCTTATCCTTTGCAAGCCTGTTCACGGTGGGTGAGCTGTAGGGAGGCAGATACTTCCCGCGATCGCTCAGTGAAATCTTGGAACACAGTTCCTGGGCCAGGGCAAACGCCTGGATACAGCCGACCTCGCGGGCGACGGCAACACAAAGGGCCTCGGGAGATAGGCTGTACACCCCCGGTTCTACCTCTAGAATCGAGCCGGCAGGCAACCCGGAACACACGGACCAGCCCACGCCAGGCATGCGGCGGCGCTGCGCCGCAGATCCCACCAGCAAGCACAGATCCTCTTGCACCTCGCCGCCTTTAGCTCCAATTCGCACCAAGTCGGGAAGATAGATATCCTCGCTCGAAGGCGATGACGTACACAGCACGCGGCGCTCCTCATCGGGCTCAAGGTCCTTCCAGCCGATGTAGCCCATCTGCCGGCGCTCGGCTCGAATCATACGCAACGCCGAGGCGCCCGTCAGGATCACGGAAGCCGCTAGCTGCTCTTTTGTCGGCTTGTTGCATTGCCTGATTGTTACCGCCACATGAATCACCCCTACCAAACGCGTGCGAGAGCGAGGCCATCAACGGCCGCGGCACCGGCGCGCTTGAGTTCCGCCGAAGCTGCCGCCATCGTCGCACCCGTGGTGATAACGTCGTCGATAAGCAGCAGGCGGCGGCCCCGCACGTCCTCAACGGTCTCGTACATGCCTCGGGCACGTTCACGGCGTTCTTCACGGCCGAGTTCACGCTGGTCGCCATGGCCGTACTTAACGAGGGCATCGAGCAACGGAACACCCGACAGCTCGCAAAATGGGCGCGCGATGGCTTCCATATGATCGAAGCCGCGTCGCCGAAACGCCGCCGCCGTCGCGGGCACAAACACCACGGCATCGGCGCCGGACAACACGCCGCCGTAGCGTTCGGGCGCCGCGACCTGGGCATGTAAGGCGGTGTCGTAGAGCAGCTCTGCCAGATACGGCGCCAGGCGTCGCTCGCCCGCGTCTTTGTACGCTTTAATGATCCGCGGCAGCGGATGCGTGTAAACGGCACATGCGAGGCACCGGTCGAGCGCTTCGGCCATCGCCGAAGACGTACCCTCGACCGAGCACTCGGTGCACAGCAAGTCTCCAAACGGGGCGCCGCATCGAGTGCAGATATGCCGCGGGTCGATGAGTGCAAGCGCCGCCAAGCAGTCTTGGCAAATTAGCGCTCCGGAGCGCTCGCAGCCGGCGCATCGCGTAGGCGACAACGCCTCAAGCGCCTCGTGCGCCGCCAGGTCGGCAAACGGTAGCAATTCGTCCGCAAACGGCAGGATGCCGGCACCTTGCAGGCATCCCAACACATTCAAATGTCTCTTCACGACACAACCCTCCCTACGTTCGGTCGCAGGGAGGGTTGTTGATTCAGCGCTATGGTACCCCGACGCATTTGGGGTCAGGCAGGTTAAATCCGCTCGCGGGCGTTATTCACCGGTAGGCGGTTGTGGCGCAGACGAAGACGGGGTCGAACCCTCGCCACCATCTTGACGCGGCTTGCGGGAACGACGACGGCGACGGCGCTTCTGGCCCTGGTCGGCCGAACCCTCGCCACCACGATCTTCGCGCGACTCGCGTTCGTCGCGAGCAGCGCCGCGCGCGGCCTTGGCAGCCGCCCCTCCGCCATCTCCAGGGCGCCGACGTGTGACCTTGACCTCGCCATCCGAGACCTGATCGGCCACGGAGGGCACCGAGGGCTTTTGCTGCGTGCCCGAGGAATGGCGGCGGCGCGGACGCGGGGCGCGCTCGTCATCGTTGCGCTGCTTGCTACCCTTGTCGGCAGGCGTATCGGAACCCGAACCACCCTTGGGGGCGGCACCGGCTTCGCGAGCGGCTGCGGCGCGGAAGGCGTCCTCGCGCTCCTCGCTCGACAAATGGCGGCGGCGACGGCGCGTGGGATTCATGCCACCGCCGCGGTTTTGCTGCTGGGGTTGCTGAGCCTCGCGCTCGCGGGAGGAGTTCTTGCCTGCGGGAGCGGCCTCGCCGGCATCGCCCGCACCCGAGCGCTTGCGGCGGCGACGTCCACCGGCAGCCTCCTCAGCCTCGGGTGCCTCGGCCTTGCCACGACCCTTACCGCGGCCACGGCCCTCGCCCTGGCTCTGACCGGCACGGGTATCGGCGTCCGCATCGCGACGACGGCGCTTGGGCATCGATGTACCGGCCAGACGGTCGGCGCTCGACAGGCCATCGCCCACGTCGACGCCGTTCTCGCGGTCGAGCTCCATAAGCGCCAGGCGCATCTCGGGCGACTCGATACGCTCGAGCACATCGCGCGTCACACAGTCGGGGCGGCAGCTGCAGCCCTGCTCGGCGGCCTTCTTTTTGCAGCCCTCAGAGCAGGTCATGTCGGCCAGGTTGACCTTAAAGACTTTGCCGTTCTCCAGGCGCAACACCAGCTGTTCACGCGGGGTGTCATATTCCTGGATGCGCGCCTTGCCAAGCGGCGTATCGATCAGCGTCTTCTTTTTGGGCGCGCGGCTCTTAAAGTCCTTGTACGCCTCGAACTCGTAGCGCAGGCAGCACATCAGGCGACCGCAGACGCCGCTAATCTTGGACGAGTTGAGCGGCAGGTCCTGCTCTTTTGCCATGCGGATCGAAACCGGCTCAAACTGTCCGCCAAAGCGTGTGCAGCAGAGCTCCTGGCCGCACTGGGCATAGCCGCCCACCAGGCGGGTCTCGTCACGCACGCCAATCTGGCGCATGTCGACGCGAATGTGCAGCGTCGAGGATAGGTCCTTGACGAGCTGACGGAAATCGACGCGTTCCTCGGCCGCAAAGTAGAACACGGCCTTCTCGCCGCCAAACAGGTACTCGACGCCGACCGGCTTCATCTCGAGGTCGAGCTCCTTGACCAGGCGGCGGAAGTCGACCATGGCCTCGTCACCCTGGATAGCCAGGTCGTCGGCAAGCTGCAGGTCGATGTCGCTCGCCACGCGCAGCACGGGCTTGAGCGGCTGACCGATCTCGTCTTGCGGCACCTCGAAGGGATCGGCCGTGACCAGGCCGATCTCGGTTCCGCGCTCGGTAGAACAAATGGCATAATCGGCCTCGAGGATATCCAGATCCTGTGGGTCGAACCACAGGTCGCGCGAGGCGTAGGTAAACTTAACGGGTACGACTAACGGCATTTCAGTGCCTTCCTGATATCGAACAGCATGACCTCGATGGCCAGCTGGGGAGTAACGTTTCTGGCGATGTTGCGCTCAGCGGTGGCAACCGCCTCGAGCGCCTGGGTGGCACCCGCAACATTCGTCGCCGCGGCAAGCCGCCCGATCGTGTCGCGCACGTCCTCGTTCACCACGTCTGCCGCCTCGTCCTGAAGTGTCAGCAGCACGTCGCGCATGAGCGTCCGCGCGCTCGCCAGCGCTTCCATGATACCCGAACGCTCGCGCGCGTTGAGTTCGCGCTTGTTGCGGTCCTCAAGCTGCTTCAATGCTCCACGCGACAGGTAGTCGGCGTTTTGCTCGAGCACCTTTTCCTGCGTGGACTTGACCTCGGCGAGCGGAGCCTTAACGGCGACGATGAGCGACTTGGCGCGACTGAGCACGTCGGCCTCGTCGGCGGCAATGAGTGAGTCGATGGCACGGACCATCTGACGGCGAGCGTCCTGGCGCTCGGCGCTCTTGAGGAACTCGATGCCGCGCGTGGGGCTGCCCGCCACGGCGACGGCCATACGACAACGCGCGAGGTCCTGGCCGGTGTCACGGCTCACGGCCTGCGCGGCCACAGCGGGCGACACCAGCCGAAACGGCACGCACTGGCAACGGCTCACGATGGTGGGCAGCATCACGTCTGCCGAGGTGCCCAGCAGGATGAACATGACGCCCTCGGGCGGTTCCTCGAGCGTTTTGAGCAGCGCGTTGGCGGTGTTGGCGCGCAGTTGCTCGGCACGGTCGATGATGTAGACCTTTGCCTTGGCGCGGATGGGCGCCAGGGGCACGTCGTCGAGCAGCTCGCGGGTCTGCGCGATGAGGTAGCCCGTGGCGCTCTCGGGCGTGTAATAGTGCACGTCGGGATGCGTATGGCGCGCGACGCGCACGCAGCTGTCGCACGAACCACAGCCGTCCCGCTCGCACAGGAAGGCTTGGGCGAGCGCCCATGCGGCGTCGAGCTTACCGGCACCGGGCGCGCCCAAAAACAGGTAGGCGTGCGATGCGCGGCCGCTTGCGATGGCGTTGGTCAAAAAGTCGCGCACGCGTTCCTGGGTGTCGAGCTTGGCGAGCAGGCTTGCCTGAGCGGGGGCCATGTTACTCAGCCTCCTGGGCAAGCGCGGCGGCGACGGCATCCTGGGGGATGTCGAGACCGTGCGCACGAACCAGCTCGACCGTCTGCGCGAAGACGTCTGCAATCGACGCGGTGGCGTCGATGAGCTTTACGCGGGCGGGCTCCTCGGCAGCAATGGCACAAAATCCCTGGTAGACGCGCTCCTGGAAGGCCATGCCCTTGGCCTCCATGCGATCGGCCGCGCCGCGGGCCGCCATGCGCAGCGCCGCCTGCTCGGGCGTGATGTGATAGACGAGCGTGAGCGCCGGATGCGTACCGGCGACAGCCAGGTTGTTGGCATCGCGTACCATCTGACGGTCGAGGCCATCGGCAAACGCCTGATAGCAGGTCGTGGAATCGTAAAAACGGTCGCACAGGACCACCTTGCCGGCAGCGAGGGCGGGCGCGATGACCTCGTGCACCAGCTGGGCGCGCGCGGCCTCGTAGAGCAGCAGCTCGCAGGTGTCGCCCATTGCCGTATTGGCGGGGTCGAGCAGCAGCGCGCGAATCTTTTCGCTGATGGCGGTGCCGCCCGGCTCGCGCAGAGTTACGACCTGATAGCCAGCGAGGTCGAGCGCGCGGGCCAGCAGGCGCGCCTGCGTGGATTTGCCGGCGCCGTCGACGCCCTCGAGCGTGATAAAGCTATGTTGAGCGGGCTCAAAAGCCATGAGCGCAGCCCCTTCCTACAAGGCGCGAAAATGCAAGTTATAGCAACCAAGCCATGATACCCCAGGGGCAGGGGCTAGGTGGCAGTTAGGAACGTTCCCAAAGTGCCGGCAGAAAAGGAACGTCCCAACTGCCGACCCTCTAAGTTGCGGTGAAATAGGGACTGGATACGCCTTCTAACAGCAAATACAATCCCTATTTCACCGCAAGTTAGGAGTGGGCGCGGGCATAGATAGCGGAGGAGATGTCGCACTCCAAGGCCAAGGCCTGTTCGCGTTCGAGGTCTTGGGTGAGGACGGCCAAGACATAGGGATGTTCGGCGTAGACGATTGCGGCATCGTGCTGAGCATTCGCCAGGCTGCCCGTTTTGCGCGCGACCAAAACGCCGCCGGGAACGCCCTCGACAATACCGCGCGCGTCTTCCTGCGCCAGCAGATATCCGCGTGCTCGCTCGCACAGCCTAGGCGTCGCGATTGTCCCCGACGCCAGCCGCTGCAACACGGCCGCAGCATCACGGGCGCTCGTATAGTTCTCGCGACCTTGTGCCTGGGCCTCGGCATCCATCATCAAACGAGCGAACACCGTTTGAGTCAAACCCAGCGCGGCGCATGTTTCATTGACCGCATCCATGCCAAGCCGGTTGATGATGAGATTCGCTGCCACGTTATCGCTCTGGGCGATCATGGCGTGCAGCAGCTCGTCAATACTGTACGACACACCCGCGCCGCGCGACTGAATGTTGCCGCTGCCACCCACGATATCCTGTTGCGTTACCGTTATCTGCTCGTCGAGGGATAGCTCGCCCGCCGTCACGGTCTCAAGCGCACAAGCGAGAACGGGAAGCTTGATGATGCTTGCCGCCACACGTCGCGCGTCCGGCGCCACAGCGACTTCACCATCGAGCGACGCGAACGTTTGAGGATCAAGCGCCACAGCATAGACCGAGGCAGACCCACCATACGGCTCGACAAGGGCTTCGATATCTTGCTGAAGGTTGGCAATCCAAGAAGTCTGGGAGACAGCTTTCGTCTTTTGAGCGGACGGATGATTCGCTTTTTGTTTGGCAGGGACAGCGGAGCCCTCAGCCTCGTTGCGGCGCGCGGCACAACCGCCGAGGCTCATCACCGAGGCAAGCGCTCCAGTCAACATCCCGGCACAAAACACCCGACGCGAGCAATCGCGCGCAGCGAGGGGCGTATCCCCCGGCGGGAACCGGAACGCCTCCACGTTGTCGCCGCCACCCCGACCTTGCTCGCCGCAGTACACAGACTCACTCCCCACCATCGCATTCTACCGAGCCGTCGATAAACGGCTGCGCCGGACACCCAGCACGCCGCACTCATTGTGACGCATGCGACAGGGCTTGCGCGGCGCGACTGGTCCTCGCACTACCAGTTGGGTCGGCGCGGCCCAACCGCACCTGAACCACCTTATAATCTAGCCAACACATCGAATGGAAGGAACCATCATGCCCCGGTTTTGCACCCATTGCGGCAAGCTTCTGAAAGACGACGAGCGCTTCTGCACCAACTGCGGAACGCCGGCAACCGATGATGGCCAGGCCTCTCAGTCGCAAGAGGATGCGCAGGCGGACGTGACCGTGCAGTCCGCCCATCAGCCCGTGCCCGCTCCCCAGCCCGAAGTCGACACGACGCAGCAATGGGCGGCGGCCAACGCCGCGGCTCAGCAACCCATTCCGACCGCTGCTCCGCAGGCCAGTGCGCCTACTACCCCCAAAAACAACAACGCCCTGCTCATCGGCATCATCGCCGCGCTAGTCGTCGTGATTATCGCGCTGGTCGTGTTCTTTATGATCAAGCCTTTCGACAAGAGCGTCGATGATACCAAGGGCACGACGATCGAAAAGGTCAAAATCGACCACGACGACGATGACGTCTCCGTTAAGGGTGACCCCAACAAGCTTGACGATGATGATGACGATGACGCCCACGATGCCGCCACCATCAGCGAGCAGAACGTCTACGACCAGCTGAGCTCCTACTACAACAGGCTCTCCGATCTTGATCAGCAGGTTCGCGACTGCGCTACCACGTTTAACACGTACTATCTCAAGGATGACCGCAGCTCGCGCCAATCTGCCAGCGATGCCGCCGAGGCGCTCGAGGATCAGATCGACGACCTGAAGGACGAGGTCGAGGACCTGGACGTTCCCATCGACTCGCAGAACTACAGCTCTTGGAAAGACATCATCACGCTCTACAACGATCTGGAGAACCGCATCGACGTGATTTGCGATGCCTGGGAGATCAGCCTTGAGTACTCCAGTCCCGCCAACCACAAGGATGAGATCGTGGCGCCGCTGGCGCGCGACAACGTAGCGGGCACCAACGACAACAAATACCGTCTGGACTTTGAGGAACGCTACCCCGGCGCCGCACCCGTCGAAGTGAAGTAATCCCAACAACTGATCAAAACTTGCGGTGAAATAGGGATTAATTAGGCCTTTTGCCAGCAAAAACAGTCCCTATTTCACCGCAACTTAGAAGCGGGGCCGGGCGCGCATTTGCATTTGCGCGCCCGGCCCCGCCGTGTCTATATGTGCTCGATTACTTGTCGGCAGCGGTCTTTTTGGCAGTCGACTTCTTCGCGGTCGACTTCTTGACGGCAGCAGCTTTCTTAGCCGTCGTCTTTTTGGCCGCCGTTGTCTTCTTCGCCGTGCTCGCCTTGGTTGTGGTCTTGCGGCCGCGGGCGGGCTTCTTCTCCTTGGTCGGGCAGTCCATGTTCACGCAGATGCGCCACGGACCGCGCGCCGTGTTGACCACCACGATGGGAGCGCCGCACTCGGGACAGGTCTCGCCCGTTGCCTCGAGTTTGCCGCGTGCCGGCAGCGGATAACTCACGCCGCAATCGTCGTAGTTGGTACAGCGGATAAAGCGCTTACCGCTCTTCTCGCTCTTGTGCGCGATCAGATCGCCATGGCGTCCGGCCTCAGCGCACACCTTGCACTCGCCCACCTTAAGGTCGGGCTCGTAGTTGGTGGGACACGTCGGGTTCACGCAAATCTCGAAGGCCTTCTGGCGGAACGGCTGGCACTTAATGCGCGGCGCACCGCACTCGGGGCACACGGCGGCCTCGCCCTCGAGCGGGCTCACCTTGACACCGCTCGGCACCGGATAGGTCACATCGCAGTCGGGCCAGCCCATGCAGCCGATAAAGCTGCCGCGGGTCTTGGCGCTCGTCTTCATAACCAGGTCCTTGCCGCACTTGGGGCAGGCGCCCACGCGCGCATCGGCCGTGACGGCGTCGCTGATGGCGTCGCCCAGCTCCTGCGTATGCTTGAGCAGTTCGTCGAGCACGCCGGCCAGCAGCGCGCGCGAGTGCGTCACGACATGCTCTTCGGTGTCCTCGCCGCGCTCCACGCGGGTCATGTCGCCGTCGAGCTCACTGGTCATATCGGGACTCGTGATGCGCGGGGCAAACTGCGACAGGGCGTCGATGATGGCAATGCCCAGCTGACTCGGCTCCACCGGATCGTTTTTGAGGTAGCGCACGGCGTACAGACGCTCGATGATGCTCGCGCGCGTGGACTTGGTGCCCAGACCGCGCTTTTCCATCTCCTGCACGAGTTTGCCCTGGCTATAGCGCGCGGGCGGCTCAGTCTGCTTGGCCTCGAGCTTAATGTCGAACACGTCGACCGTGTCGCCCTGCTCCAGCGGCGGCATCTGCTCGTCGCGCTTGAGTCCATACGGGTATGCCTCGCGGAAGCCCGGGGTCACGAGTACGTCGCCCGAAGCCACGAAGGGCTCGCCGTTAACGTCGAGCTCAAGCTTGGTGTTCTCGATGGTCGCAGGACCCATAAGCGTCGCCAGGAAGCGGCGGGCGATGAGGTCGTAGAGCTTGCGCTGGCCGCCGTCGAGCGTGGACGGATCGCCCTCGCCCGTGGGGTAGATAGGCGGGTGGTCGGTGGTCTCGACCTTGCCGCGCGTGGGCTTCATGGGGCCGGCGAGCACCTTTTTGCACACGGGCGCCAACGCCGGGTTGATCTTTGCCAGGTCGCTTACCACGGCGCCCAGATCGAGCGTCGCGGGGTACACGGTGTTGTCGACACGCGGATAGCTGATGAGACCCGCCATGTAGAGGGACTCGGCGATGCGCATGGTGCGTGCGGGCGATATGCCCTCGGCCGCAGCGGCTGCCTGCAGCGAGGTGGTCGCGAACGGCGTGGGCGGCTGCTGCTTGCGCGAGCGCTTCGTCACCGCGGCGACGGTTGCCGTCTTGATGCCGTCAACGTGGCCGTACGCCGTCTCGGCGGCATCTTTGTCGGTAAAGCGCGCCGTCTTGTGCGCGATCTTAAAGCGGTCGTCCTCGGCGGCACCCTGCGCGGCACCCATACCGCGAATCTGCCAATAGTCCTCGGGCACAAACGCCATACGCTCGCGCTCGCGCTCGACCACCAGCGCAAGCGTCGGCGTCTGTACGCGGCCGGCGGAGCGCACGTTGCCAAAGCCGCCAAACTTGGCGAGCGTCAGGTAGCGCGTGAGCACCGCGCCCCAAATAAGGTCGATGTGCTGACGGCTCTCGCCGGCGTCGGCCAGGTTCTGGTCGAGCGAGACGAGATTATCGAAGGCGTGCGTGATCTCGGCCTTGGTAAACGAAGAATACTGGGCACGGGCGACCGGCAAGTCCGGCGCAACCTCGCGCACCTTGTTGAGGGCGTCCGAGCCAATCAGCTCGCCCTCGCGATCGAAGTCCGTGGCGATGATGACGCTGTCGGACTTTTTAGCAAGGTTCTTGAGCGAACGAATGAGTTCCTTTTCGGCCGGTAGCTTAATGACGGGCGCCCAGGTGAGGTAAGGCAGGCTCTCGAGCTTCCAGCCCTTGATGGAAATGCCATCGGCAAGGAACGGCTTGCGCTTGGTGTCGTACGGCGGACGGGCCAGGCCATCGGGCATATCGGCCGGCAACATCTCACCGTCCTCGGTCACCGAATACCAACCCAGCTTTTTATCGAACAGCACGCTGTCGCAAAAATCGGGCGCGAGGATGTGACCGGCAAGGCCGATCGTCACGCACTCCTCGCCCTTCCACTCAAAACGGTAGATGGCGGTGTTGTACACCTTGTCCTTTTTGGGCTTGCCCGTGGACAGACGCTCGGCGATCTGGCGCGCGGCGTCGTTTTTCTCGGCGATGATGAGCTTCAAAAGAGGCTCCTATCTCATGTCTCTGCGGCTGCGCCCGCGCTTATGGCGGCCGACTTACGCCCTTGCTTGCTCGATCTGCCCGATGAGCCAATCGCACCAGGCATCCATGCCCTCGCCCTTGCGCGCGCTCACGGCAAACCGCGGCGCCTGCGGATTGAGGTCATCGAGTGTCTTAGTATACCTATCCATGTCAAAATCGAAAGCCGGGGCCACGTCGACCTTATTGAGCAGCTGCGCGCCGGCGTGCTGGAAGATGCCCGGGTACTTGATGGGCTTGTCGTCGCCCTCGGGCACCGAGAGAATCATGATGGACAGGTTCTCGCCCAGGTCAAAGTCGACCGGGCAGACCAGGTTGCCCACGTTTTCGATAAAGATGACATCGATGTTTTGAAGGCCCACCGCTTGGTCGAACGCGTCAACGGCCTCCATGATCATGTTGCCCTCAAGATGGCACAGGCCACCGGTGTTGATCTGGATGGCGGGCATGCCGGCTTCCTTCATGATGATGGCGTCGACGTCCGAGGCGATATCGCCCTCGATGACGGCACAGCGCAGGCCGGCTTTGTCACGCAGGCGCTCGTTGGTGCCCAGGATCGTGGTGGTCTTGCCCGAACCGGGGCTCGACAGCACATTGATCACATAGGTGCCTGCCTCATTAAATCGCTGACGCAGCTGGTCTGCCAGACGCTCGTTGCGCGACAGGATCGGCGATGCGATATCAATCGTTTTCTCGGCCATACTCGGCACTCCTTACTTCTGCCATTTGGTGACGGCTAATCGTCGGGGGTTTCGATTTCGATACTTGCGATGTCGAGTTCGCGGCCGTGCAGTAGGCGCACGTTGGCACCACCACACTGGGGACAGCGACAGTGGAAGCGATCGTGGTCGAAGACGTCGCCGCAGTCCAGGCACTCGCTTTGTGGATGGACTTCCTCCACGGAAAGCTCGCAGCCTCGCGTGAGCGGGTCCTCGTCGCGAAACGTCTCCCACGCAAAGTCGAGCGCCTCGCGCACCACCTCGGTCATATCCCCGATACGCAGCGTTACCAAAACGGCGCGCGAGGCCCCCGCCCCACGCGCCGCGCGAATCACTGTATCGAGTATGCCGTTGACAATGCCAACCTCGTGCATACCGATTTACTCCTCGTCGTCCTCGTCGTCCGAGAACAGGTCCAGACGGCTCACGAACAGGCCCTCCTTGCCCTCGCGCGCAGTAATGACCACGCGAGCGATGGCGAGCGAAATCTCGTAGAGCGAAAGCAGGGCACCGTACATAAGGCCCAGCGTGACGGGCGAGCCGTCGGGCGTAATCACAGCCGAGCCGCACAGCAGGCCTACGTACACGTAGCGCCAGGCGCTGCGGAAAGCCGCGTAGGACACGATGTGGAAAACGGACAGGTAGAAAATGATGAGCGGCAGCTCAAACGCCACACCAAAGCCAATCATAAAGAGCAGCTCCATGTTGACGTAGTTCTCCAGATCGGGCAGCGCAGTTGCGACGGCAGAGGTCTCGCCGATGAGCCACTCAAAGCCCGCAGGAATGATGATGAAGTAGCAGAAGATGGCACCCAGGAAGAACAGCACCGTCGAAGCGAGCACCGTGGGCACGACCCACTTGCGCTCGTTGGGGCGAAGCGCCGGCAGGAAGAACGCCAAGATCTGCCAGATGATCATGGGCGTGCACATGACAACGGCCATCTTGATGGCCAGCGAGAAGCGCAGGCCAAAGCCGCCGAGCGTGGTGGTGATGTAGAACTTACCGTCCGGCACAAACGAGCGGATGGGGTCTTCCAGGATATCGAGCACCACGGGCGTGGCGAAATACAGCACGATGGCGGCGGCAAACACCGATACGACCACGATGGTCAGACGGCGACGGAGCTCTCCCAGGTGATCGAAGAGCGGCATGCGCGCAGGTCCGATAGGCATTACTCATCGCCTCCCTTCGGGGCGTCGGCGGCAGCGGCTTCGTCCTCGGCCTCGAGCTCACGAGCGAGCTGGTCGACGACGGCCTTGCGCTTGCGGGGACGACGGGCGTAGAGGTCGGCCGTCGTGGGCTCTGCCGGCTCGGGCTCGGGCTCTGCGGCAGGCTCGGGCTCGACGGCGGCAGTGGCAGCATCGGCAGCGGACACAGCAGCGGCGGGCCCAGCGCCCTCGGCCTCCGTCTCCTCGGCAGCAGCCTCGCCCTCAGCAGCACCCTCACTCGCAGCCTTCTCGGCGGCAAGGCGCGCACGGCGCTCGGCAAAGGTCTCCTTCTTTGCGGGCGCGGCCGTCTCGATGGCATCCTCATCCGCATCGGAATCGTCATCGACAGCAGCCTTCTTGGGCTTGACCGGCGCCGAAGCGGCCTCACTTACCGGATCGATAATCTCGGACTGAACAACTGCCGTCATCTTTTCCTGCGTCTCGCGGAACTGACGGATGGCACGGCCGATCGTGCGGCCCATCTGCGGGAGCTTATCCGGGCCAAACAGCAAAAAGCCGAAGACCACGATGATTGCCAGCTCACCCTCTCCAATACCAAACACACATACCTCCAAGGCTCGATGTGAGTCGAGCCCGCACCGCGCCATTCGGCCGGAACTCGTCTATTCATTCGGTCAAGTATAGCGCCCGAACGCCAAAACGTTCGAGCGCATCACAAACATATGCCAAACGGCACGCCCCTTTTGGGGGCAAAGATTATGCAGCGGTGATCGAAATCTCCTGGTCGACACCCAACAGCTGAACCACGCGCATCACCGGGGGTTGCACGTTGGCGCAGCTAAAACGCTTGCCATGATCGGCTGCATGGTGCGCGGCGCCCACAAGCACGCCAATGCCCGTCGAGTCGATATAGCTCACCTGGGCAAAGTCGAGCTCAACGGCCTCGGTGGGCTGCTCAAGCGCCAAGTCGATGGCGTTACGCAAACTGTCGGCGTTAGAGATATCGATTTCGCCGGTCACCTTAATGGTGTAGAGCTCCGGCGTGGGGTTGGTGGAAATACCCAAATCCATGTATACGCTCCTTTGCGTATCGAAAGTGCGGAAAAGTACGCGGCGCGGACTTGCAGAGCTCTGCGCGCTAGGCGCGCTCGGCACGCGCGATCTCGGCAGCGACGAGCTTGACGGCCAGCACCAGTACGTCGAGCGCGGCCTCCAGGTCCTCGACCGTGGGATAGCTCGGCGCGATGCGGATGTTGGTGTCGCGCGGGTCCTTGCCATAGGGCCAGGTGGCACCAGCCGGCGTGAGCTTGACGCCCAGATCGGCACAAAGCGCGGCGACCTTTTGGGCCGAGCCCTCAGGACCATCGAAGCTCACAAAGTAGCCGCCGCGGGGATGCGTCCAAGTGGCGCAACCCGTGTTGCCCAGACCCTCGGTGAGCTTGCGCTCAACGGCCTCAAAGCGCGGGCGCAAAAACTCGGCATGCCTTTTCATATGCTCCTTGACCGCCTCAATGGTGGGAAGGAAACGCACGTGACGCAGCTGGTTGAGCTTGTCGGCGCTGATCAAGCCGGCCTTGAGGCGCTTGGAGAACTCCGCGATGACCGCAGGGCTCGCGCCGATAAAACCGATACCGGCGCCCGGGAAGGTGATCTTGGACGTCGAGGCAAAGGCCACCACGCGGTCCTCAGTGCCCGCCGCGCGAGCGAGGTCAAAGATATTGGCAAGCTCGTCGGTCTCGTCGTACAGGTCGTGCACGCAGTAGGCGTTGTCCCAGAAGATGCGAAAATCGGGCGCGGCCGTGGGCATCTCGACCAGGCGGCGCACGGTGTCCTCGCTAAAGGTGATGCCCGTGGGGTTGGAATACTTGGGCACGCACCAAATACCCTTGATGGAATCGTCGGCGGCAACGAGGCGCTCGATCTCGTCCATGTCGGGGCCGTTGTCGGTCATCGCAACGGGGACGTTCTCGATGCCCAAGTCGGCGGTGATGCCAAAGTGGCGATCGTAGCCGGGAACGGGGCACAGGAACTTGACCTTCTTGCCGTCGTGCGCGGCCTCGTAGGCATCCCAGGGCTCGCTGCCGCACGAACCACAGCGCCAGAACATGCCGGCGATGTCGTGCTCGATCAAAAGGCTCGACGAACCCAGCACGAGCGTCTGCTCGGCGGGGCAGCCCAGGAACTCCCCTGCCAACTTGCGTGCCGAGGGAATGCCCTCGAAGCAGCCGTAGTTGGAGCAGTCGACGTTGCCGTCGTGCAGATCGGCCTCGGCATTGAGGATATCGAGCATGGGGCGCGAGATGTCCACCTGGGAGGGCGACGGCTTACCGCGGGCCATGTCGAGCGCCAGGCCCTTGGCCTTGACCTCGGCGACCTCGGCTTTGAGCGCCTCGATGGCGGCATCGAGTTCGGTGGTTTCCATCTTCTGGTAGATCGTCTGCATGGGTGCGACCTTTCGCGAAGCGGTACGTTGCAGTTCGTCTAAGTATAGACCGCCATCGTCGCAACGTTATGAAGCCGTGATAGATTAAGTTCATCGCAATCAATTACGAATCGCCGCGCATGCCGGCGTGGGGCGCCCAAGGAGGCACTATGGAGTACGGATCGTTTCAGGCCGAGGAATTCGGCGACTTGCAGCGCCTGGTCGACGGACTGTTTTACGACCGCCACGCCATCGACCGCCTGGATCTGATCGTACAGGCCGAAATCTTGGACCTGGCGCCCGACCTCATGGAGATCGTGAACCTTTTGCCGCCCGGCTACTACGACCGCCAGTCACTTTGCGACCAGCTCAACTCCGCCTTGGCCGCCCACGGCTGGGGCGCCGTCTACGGAACGGTGGAATAAGCCTCGAGGCCGGCGATTTGGCCCGCTTCCCGACCTTGGCGAGGCTTGTTTTAGGGCTTGTGGCCAAAAAAGGGCAAATATGAGTACTGTTACCTTTTTAGTAGCAGCGATTCTTGGTCGAAATCGGCAAAACTCGACTTGAAACGGTAGCGCGCAGAGATGTGGTGTAAGAGGCGGGGCATGCCCCGCCTCCGCCCTT
>ERZ841116.1033-NODE-1033-length-15898-cov-5.593385_pt1 | contig 15898 bp, 16 predicted proteins | sample MGYA00519875_ERZ841116 | MGnify/ENA primary metagenome ERZ841116 (study PRJEB31850, sample SAMEA3708889) | human gut metagenome | biome: human gut; feature: human-associated habitat; material: faeces | place: China | collected 2014 ... | reverse complement strand
ATGGTGGCGACGTATTATGTGTATTCTCGTGCGACACTATTTACGGCACGATTAATGATATATATAAAGAGGTAACAGACTATGTACGAAAATAAAACTTATGAGAATATATTAGCTGATGCCTTATTCAGAACTGAAACTAAATATGATAAACGACAAGGATCCATGATATACGACTCACTGGCTCCTTTTTCTTTTGAATTAGCCGAAGCGTATATTATGGCTCAAGTTATTATGAGACAAACGTATGCTAAAACAGCTGACCGAGCTTTCTTAGAATTAAGAGCACTCGAATTTAATATTATCCCTCGTGAAGCTACGGCAGCCGAAGTTAAAGGTGTCTTTGACCGAGCCGTCGATATCGGCACACGGTTTAATTTCGAAGATCTTAACTTCCGAGTGACCGATGTAATCGATTTATCTAAAAACGAATTCAAATTAATCTGCGAAACTCCTGGAGCTAAAGGTAACTACTGCATAGGACGTATCACACCTATTAATACAATACCTGGGTTACAGAATGCCGAGATTAAAGAAGTGTTAGTACCGGGGCAAGACGAAGAGGATACGGAAGCTTTTAGGGAACGTTATATCCGTGCACTAAAATCTAAAGCCTACGGTGGTAACGGCGCCGATTATAAAGAAAAAGTATTAACGATTGCCGGCACTGGTGGCTCTAAGATATACCGATGCTGGAACGGTGGCGGCACAGTTAAGGTCGTTATTATCAATAACGAATTTAATAAGCCCTCGCAAGAGCTCGTTAAAGAAGTACAGAATGCCTTCGATCCGACTCCGAATAAAGGTAAGGGCTACGGTTTAGCTCCGATCGGTCATACCGTAACAGTCGAAGCAGCACAAGAAGTCGTTATTAACTACGAGATACCGGTCGTAATGACAGCCGGTCATGAACCGAACGAAATTAAAGAAGAACTTACTAAGAAAATCGAAGAACGTTTGAAAGCACGTCGTAAAGAATGGACGACGCAAGACGAAAATCAATTCTTAACAGTACGTACTTCTATCGTAACTTCCTTAGCCGTCGATTTAGATAAAGTAGTCGATGTAGGCGATATTAAAATTAACGGTCAGAAAGTTAAGCGCCTCGACTTACAACCTAATCAAATACCTAAGCTCGGTACTGTTACGTTAATTAAAGGTTAATCATTATGGCAGTATTCGATAATTATAAACGCATCATCGACCTATCCGAATTTGCAGTTCCTGTATCGGGTAACGTCGCTGAGATGCAAGAAATATACCGAGTCGAGAGCATCGAAATGCAAGTCTTATGGAACACGATGGTCGAGATTTTCCGAGAACAGTTTATTATGACGGCTGAATCCTTCGGCTTATCACAATGGGAATCTATATTGGATATTATCCCGGAAGTCGACGATACGATCGACGACCGACGCTTCAATATCTTATTAGCTCTTGCCGGTCAACGTCCTTATACCGAGATTAAGCTACGAGAACTTCTCGACGGTATTTGCGGTAAAGGAAACTATCAGATCGTCGAGGATTATAAGAACTATAACGTTCATTTTAAGGTAGCTCTCGGGGCTAAACGGCAACGTAATGCCGTTAATAACCTATTAAAAGATTTAATTCCGATGAACCTGATATATCAAGTCGATCTCCTCTATAACAGGCATATCGACTTATCAAGATATACACATAAGGAATTAGCTAATTTTACTCATTTTGCTTTAAACCAGGAGATTTTACCTAAGTAATGGCAACATATACAAATAATATAAATTTACTTAAACCGGCCGAAACAGAAAAATACGACGTAAACCTTCGAAACGATAACTGGGATAAAATCGATAAAGCTATCGGCGATGCTGGCGATGCTCTTAAGAAACATAAAGAACATAGTCCTATCGATCATCCAGACGGCTCCGTTACGACGCCTAAGTTGCGCGATAAATGTGTAACGCCAGCCAAACTTAGCGAAGAACTTAATCTTAAGCTAAAAAACGACTTTGTTAAGCGTAGTGGCGATACGATGCAAGGCAACTTAACGCTTAACAATTCAAGTATTGGCTTTAATAATGGAACTGGCATTTATGATACAAAAATTAGAATTGCGTCTAATGGCAATTTCGACATTGGTGTAACGGAAGATCGCGATAATAAAAATGCTACTAATCAACTATTATTACACAGCCAAAACAAGCCTAAATGGTACAATTCGGCTAATGGCGGTAAAGTATTAGCTACTGAAGAGTATGTTAATACCGAAACAGCTAAATACTTACCGTTAGCCGGCGGCACGATGAAAGGCGATATCACATTTAAACGCAATCAATCCTCTATTAAATTAGACGGCGGCAATAATAAAATGCACTCGATTAGTATAGGCAGTAATGGCGAAAATCTCGATATTGGGAATGCTAAACAAACGGCAGAAGCGAATTTATGCTGCTATAATCGTCCTGGTTGGTACGGTAAAGATAAGACTAATACGTTTAAACCGTTCCTATTTGACGACGATATGGTTATTACATCTGGTACTATTGCTCATGATCAATTATTGCCGATCCCAGAAGGATTCCGTGAAGAAGAATGCCACTGGATATTAACGGTAGCAGAGTCTACCACCGATCTCAATGGGCGGGATAGCACAATATACATAGAAAGCGGTGCTTTTGGCGTAAGTGTAATCTGTAAACGTGAGGGCCGTAAGGTTAAAGTAGGTACACAATATCATACCGGTTCTGGGAATGTAGACTACTACCGAGGCCTTCTATTCAAGCCTGGTACTGCTAACTATGTATGTATTTGTCGACGTCGTTTCCAATAAGGAGTTTAGATAATGGAACAAATTAAACGTAAAGACGAAACATTATATCTAGGCTCCGACTGGGCTCGAGGCTACGAGATTAAGGGCGGTTTCGATCTTAAGGATGCGACTGTCGTATGTAAGTTCCGCGATAAAAACGATAACCTTCTTTTTGAAGCCGAATGCACGATTCAAGAAAATTGTATATTCGTATCGGTACCTTCCGCACTTAGCTTAACGATGCCTCGAACTATACGACAAGGGCGCTACGATATTTTTATCGTCGGGGCAACGTTTACCCATAAAATCATTATGGGTTCTGTTACTTTTGTTCCCGACGTTAGTATGCACTAGGAGATTAGTATGGGTAAAAATATAGAAATAATCCCGATCGAGATAAAATGTCCGAAGCCTACCGAAGTCTTGCTTTATGGTATGAAGAAAGGTCCGAAAGGTGATCCCGGTAAGGACGGTATAGACGGTAAAGACGGTCTTCCCGGACCTCCTGGACCTCAAGGCCCTAAAGGTGAACCTGGTCCAAAGGGTGATCCTGGCGAAAAAGGTGAACGCGGTCCTCAAGGGCTACCCGGGTTAAAAGGTGACCCTGGCGAACCAGGTCCTCAAGGCGATGCATTTACTTATAACGATTTTACGCCAGAACAACTCGAACGGCTCAAAGGCCCTAAAGGTGACAAAGGTGAACCTGGCGAACGCGGCGAACAAGGTTTCCGTGGCGAACGTGGTGAAGCCGGTCCTAAAGGATCTCAAGGTGAACGTGGTCCTCAAGGCCCTCAAGGGGAACCGTTTACTTACGATAAATTTACGACCGAACAATTAGCTTCACTTAAAGGACCTAAAGGCCCGAAAGGCGATACCGGTCCTCAAGGTCCTCGTGGCGATGCATTTACGTATAACGACTTCACTGAAGAACAGTTAGCACGTCTTACCGGTCCGAAAGGCGATCGTGGTGAAGATGGTCGTAAAGGTGATCCAGGACCGAAGGGCGATCCCGGTACGAAAGGTGAACGAGGCTTACAAGGCCCTCCAGGTCCAGAAGGTCCTCCAGGTGAACCTTTTACATATAACATGTTCACGAGAGAACAGTTAGAGCTATTAAAAGGCCCTCAAGGTGATATCGGTCCTCAAGGTCCTCGAGGTAAAGACTTTAAATATGAAGATTTTACTGAGGAACAACTTAAAGCCTTAATGGGTCCTCCTGGTCCTAAAGGCCCACAGGGCGAACCTGGTCCGATAGGCGATCCTTTTACATATAACGATTTCACGCCGGAGCAACTCGAAGCACTTAAAGGCCCGAAAGGCGACGATGGTCCTCCCGGTCCAGTCGGTCGTGCTTTTACTTACGACGATTTTACCGAGGAACAACTTAGCGCCTTGCGCGGTCCTAAGGGTGACAAAGGTCCTCGTGGTGAAGCCGGTCCAAAGGGCGATCCATTTACATACAACGATTTCACTGAAAATCAGTTAGCTTTACTTAAAGGCCCGGCTGGTGAACGTGGCGAACAAGGCCCAGAAGGTCCTCCAGGTCCTCGTGGTGCAGATGGTGATATTGGTCCAATGGGTCCAAAAGGTGCTGACGGTGCTCCAGGCCCGAAGGGCGATACTGGTCCGAAAGGTGATCCTTTTACATATGACGATTTTACTCAAGAGCAATTAGAACAGCTTAAAGGCCCTAAAGGTGATCGCGGCGAACGTGGCGCAGACGGTGATATTGGTCCTATGGGCCCGCAAGGTGGCACTGGTCCTCGTGGTCCAAAAGGCGAAGACGGTAGACCGTTTACATACGATATGTTTACGCCGGAACAGCTTAATGCACTTAAAGGACCGGCTGGCGAACGTGGTGAACAAGGTCCTCAAGGCCCTCCTGGTCCCGCTCCCGATATATCAAAATTCGTTATTAAGACCGACTTCCAGTTAATTATCGACGAATTAAAGAAAATTAATGGAGGTATTTAATGCCAGAACAACATGTCGAATCAGTATTAACCGAACTTAAGAAGTTCGAGACTCATATTACAAATATAGGCGACGCTATCACAGAAAAAGGCGTTCAGTCTCGTCGTAAATTATATAATTTTGCCGATGAAATTAAGAAGATTAAAGGACATCCTTATAGTGATAATATGTTAGTCGCTATTTCTAATGCAATAGGTGTAGGTTTTACCGACGAAGAGGTTACAAAAGGTATTACTGATTTTATGGTTAATAATGCCGAAGTCGACTTTTTTAATAGCTCTATACCTGTTAATAAATATAAAGATAATAAGAAAATTAAGCCGCTTCATACTTATTTCCGTGTAAATACGATAGGCAATTTTGCTTTTAATGGCTCCAATCTAAGAAAATTAACGTCGCCTCTTACGACTAAAATAGGGCCAATGACATTCGAAAACTGTTCTGAATTAGAAGAATTAAATCTGGGTGGTTTCGTATATAAACCTGGTCTCGATACTAGCTTTAGCTTAAAAAATTGCCCTAAGTTTAAGAAGTTAGTCGTTAGTGATAGTTCTAATATCACTAGTTTAGATTATAGAAATAAGTTAGCCGTCGCTAATAATACGTTCGAAATCTATACATATGGTGGTAAGAAGTACAATAAAATAACTTACCAATTTGAATAAGGAGTTAAATAATGAATCAAATTAGATTCGGCGGCATCCCTTATCTACATCTCGACGTGTATCAAGGACACGATCATGTCTTTAATATCCAAGTCGAAGATGATAGCACTAAGGAGATTATCCGCTACCAAGAAGGAACGTTAACCTGTAAAGTACGTCGCAATAACCCTCAAGGCGGCGTCGTACTTACATTAACTCCGAAATTTAATAACGATACAAATTGTGTCGACTTATTATTTAACAGTGAATGCACATCCGAGATTATCTTCTCTTACGACAACGTTAAAGAGGAAACATTCTACTACGATATACGTCTCGATCACGAAGATAAAGACGAAGTCGTTTGTTATGGTGAAGTGCTATTAAAGGCGGGGTGTAGTCAATGATTAAATTAAAACGCGGCCACGATAGAAACATTGTATTATCTAAAGAAGCTCTCAAGGAGATTCGTGGTTTATCGGCATACGAAATAGCTAAACAAGAAGGCTTTACTGGTACCGTCGATGAATGGTTAGCATCTCTTAAAGGTGCTAAAGGTGATAAGGGCGATACTTTTAAACTATCTGATCTAACACCAGAAGAATTAGCTAAGATTAAAGGACCTCGTGGTGAGACCGGCTATCCCGGTCCTCCTGGTCCTCAAGGCATTCAAGGTATTAAAGGTGATAAAGGCGATATCGGTCCTAAAGGTGACGTCGGTCCACAGGGTCCAGAAGGTCCTCGTGGCCCGAAAGGCGAAGCTGGTCCAGCTGGTGTTAAAGGCGATCGTGGTGAGAAGGGTGATCGTGGAGAAGGTTTCGATATCTTTAAAATATATCCTTCTTTAGAGGCTATAAATAACGATTTAAATAATGTTCCGTTAAATAAATTAGTTATGATTAGCTCGAATACTGACGACGAGGATAATGCTAAGGTTTATTTAAAAGAAGCGACCGGTCTTACATTCTTTATCGATTTAAGTGGTGCTCAAGGTATTCGTGGTCCTAGAGGCGAACAAGGTCCGCAAGGTAAACCTTTCTTATATTCTGACTTTACCGCAGATCAATTAAACGCCTTAAAAGGTCCTAAGGGTGAAGTCGGGCCACAAGGTTCGGCTGGTCCAAAAGGCGATCCTTTTAAATACTCTGATTTTACTCCGGCTCAACTACAAGGCTTAAAAGGCCCTAAGGGTGATAAAGGCGAAGCTGGTCCTCGTGGAGAACAAGGTATTCGTGGCGATATCGGTCCTCAAGGTCCAAAAGGTGACGCTTTTAAATATTCTGATTTTACGCAGCAACAACTCGAAGCCTTGCGCGGTCCTCAAGGTATTCAAGGCTTACAAGGCATTCAAGGTCTTAGAGGCGAAAAGGGTGACACTGGTTTAACCGGTCCTCAAGGTCCTCGTGGTGAGCGTGGCGAAGCCGGTCCGGCTGGTCCACAAGGTCCGAGAGGCGATGCTTTTAAATATTCTGATTTTACACAACAACAGCTCGAAGCATTACGCGGTCCTCAAGGTCCTAAGGGCGATAAAGGCGATCCTGGTCCTCAAGGTCCACAAGGTATTCAAGGTCCTCCTGGTACTGTTGAAAATATCGATTTAACTCCTTTCGCTAAGAAAACCGATTTAAATAGCTATGCTACGACTGCTAGTTTAAGTGCTTATGCGACTACTTCTAGCTTATCTAATTATGTAACAACAGCTAATGCTAATAGCACATATTTATCTAAAAATGATGCTTCTAGTACGTATGCTACTAAGGCTAATTTAAACAGTTATGTAACGACTGCAAATGCTGATAATATGTATGCTAAAAAATCGGCATTAAATGATTATGTGTTAACGGCGACAGCTAACACTACATATTTATCTAAAACCGATGCCGCTAACGCGTACGCTAAAAAGACAGACTTAAGTGGTTATGCTACTACAGCTAGTCTTAATAGCTATTTAACGACAGCTAACGCAAATAGTACATATCTAAGTAAAACCGATGCTTCTAATACATACGCTACTAAAGCTAATCTTAACGATTATGCGACTACGTCTAGTCTTAATGGTTATTTAACAACTGTTAACGCCAATAATATATATGCGTCTAAAACAGCATTAAACGATTATCTATTAAAGACTCAATATAATACCGATATGAATTCTTTATTAACAGCATTTAAAAATGTTAACGATTAAGGAGAATACTATATGACAGTACAAAATATTATTAATGAAGTAAATAGTATTCAATCTAAGAAAAAGGCTATTAAAGATGCTATAACAGCTAAAGGTGTAGCTTCGGAAGGTAAGTTAAGCAAATTTGCCGACGAAATTAATAAGATATCTACTGGCGAACCCGACTGGTATATCGTTAATAAGTTCCGTTATGATAACGGCAACGAAGCTCTGCTTGTCCGAACTAGCGATAAAAATACTATTAATGCTAATAAGTATCAGATGGTCGAGATCGGTGGCGGCGTTACTAAAGATAACGATATTAATAGTAGTTTTGATACTTCTTATAATAATGAATTAGGTATCACCAACGGTAGCTACTTCCCTCGAGAAACAGCTTATCGTAGCTTTACGACAAAAGATAGCTCTAATGTAGTATTCAACGGTCATAACGACAACCTCAAACTAAGATTTCGCAACGGTAAGGAAATAGTCTTTAACGACGTTAATGTTTATAACTGGCTAAAGGGCTACAGAAATCAACCACTAGCCGATTATAATACTCTTTATCTAAAATCTAATGGTTTTTCTGGTTATAATCCATTAAGTCTAAGCGATTTTTTAGCTTCATCTAACGGATCAAGCATGTTGACGTTAGGCGAATACGGGGCAACTCCATCATTATTAATAGACTCATCTATTATGCTTCAAGTGATGAATCTAAGAGAAATGCCTAAGATCGGCTTTATTTCTTACTCCGATAAGGTAGTCGATACTATTTCTTTAGCTCCAGTATATTATGCAAATAATGAAATTTATGCTCCATTTTATGAGAATAAAGAACAATGGTATGGCAATTTATCCCCAGGCAACTATGTTCATCTATTTAAAAACGGTAAATTAATAATCGTATTTGTTAGTGTAAACTATGTTATCGATGGTAACGGTCAGAAGCATAAAAACATCGAAGTATATATTTATAAAATAATCAAAGGAAATAATATTGAAGTAAACTATACTAAAATAGACAATAAACCATTCGAACTTTATTTAACTTTCTCTAATCAAGCACAACAACGATTACAAGAAGCTATTCGTACAAAATTTTTTAGAAAGCAAGTATTAAAAGCTAACGGTACTCCAGAACCTAGAGAAAGCAACTTCTTAACAGAATCTGACGCGTTAAATAGTTTTGCATGTCAAAAGGCTACTAATGCAAATGCAGTAAACCCTACCCCTATGGTAACCTTATTCTTAAAGAATCAAGCTGGAGAAACTATTAGATATATCAATCCTCCTAGCAGTTCGGCTACTTTTTATAGTATACCGATTGCTAAAAAATTAGCTTACGATATAAAAAACGGTGTAAAAACGACTGGTTTTATAAGACTTAATGGAGATAATATGCTCTCTATTGAACTAGAAAAAGCAACGGATGAGGTTAAAAATTTCCTTAAAACTTCTCAATTTAAGTTAGAGCTTAACAAATATAACCCATCGAAGAAGAAAAATCTTTTGTGGATATCTCATAACGGTTTCCCTGGACTTAATAACAGAACTATTATATTTGTTGCGAGTGATCAAAATAACGACATAGATTTTTATTATCTTAAAAATGAAAATAGCTATATCACAAATGATGGACTCTCAACAGCAAGAAAAACACATTATTTATATTTAACTTCAGATACAGAGACTCAACAATATTTAACCACTAAGTCTTTAGATAATATCTGGACAGAAATACAAGATGTATTAGCTCATAAAGACGATTATGAAGCTTATTATGAAGTATAAGGAGAGCCTATGACAACAGCAGAAATTATTGTGTCGTTTGTCGGCATCGCGACGTTAATCGGTGGTTTTATTAAGGCCATCCATAGCATCGAGGAAATTCAAGCCGATCGTAAAGCCTTCGAGAAGAAGACGTTAGCGATTCTCGAGAATATCAATGAACAATACAAAGAACTACAAAAACAGATTGAGGCTTCGAGAGACGATAGACGAGCACTCGATCGTCGTATCTCGATCGTAGAAGAATCTACTAAATTAAGTCATACACGTATCGATAGTTTATCCGACAAGCTTGAAGCCTTACGAGACAAAATTATTAAATAATTTAAATAAAGGAGCCTTAAAACGGGGCTCCTTTTATAATACGAGGTTTTATGTTCAATAACGACAAATTACAAGCCGTAGTTCAATTAATAGCTGTCGGCGGTCTCGTAGTCGCATTAATTATGTCGATACTATGGGATCGAACAGAATTATCGACGAATATAGCTTCTGGTTTAGTCGGCTTCATCGGTGGAGCCGCAATTATTCGTAAAGGAGAAGACAAATGGCATTAGGCGATTTAAGTGCAGCATACGAATCTAACGGGAATCCTGGATGTGTATCCTCGGGTTATGGTGATTTAGGCGGTATTAGTTACGGCGCGTATCAGTTAGCGAGCGCAGCTGGGAGTGTCGACGCATTCCTAGAATGGGGCATTTCATACGGTGGTTATTATGCTGATTATGCGAATAGCTTAAATCAATACGATATTAATAGCAATGCTTTTATTAATCAATGGAAGTATTTAGCCGAAGTCGATTCAGAAGGATTCTTAAAGATGCAACACGGCTTTATTAAAAGCGAATACTATGATCGAGCATGTCGATATTTAGCGAACGAAGGTTTCCATGCCGATAACCATTCTAATGCTTTAAAAGATGTAATCTGGTCTAGAGCCGTACAATATGGGCCTGGTAATGTGGTCGATTTATTTAACGAGGCATTAAGATATGTACCTGGTTATTCTGAAGAATGGAACTTATCCTGGGTAGATGCATTACGTTTCGATTATGACTTAATCGTCGGTATCTACGAATCTAATAAAAGTGACGAATGGATTAGTCCTCTATTAAGCTACGATGTACGTCAAGGTGTTTATGATCGTATGGATAATGAAAAACAAGAAGCTATCGCTATGTTTATGAAGGAGATTTAAATAATGAATGATTTAACTAAGAAAATCGTTAACGATGCGGTCGAACTTGCTAAAGTAAATGCTCTTAATACTTTAAAAGGTCTTAAATTCGACGATATTAAAGCTCTAGTCGAAGCAGAAATGACTCGTATCATTAATCCACTCGAAGACGAAATTAAAACGACTTCTTCTTATTGGGTGAAGATCCGTAACCGTATATATATATCTATATTAAATAATAGTATTAATAGTATCGTTAATAGTATTCAAAAGAAAATTAGAGAACTATAATTATAGGCCCTGGCTCAATAGCCGGGGCTTTTCTTTTTATCTTCATTATGCTATCATGAAGTTAATATGAAATTGCGTTGTACGGGAGGAAATAAATATGCTCTACGCAAGTGCTGCAGAATTGGTTAAATACTTTGCAAAAAAACACAATAGAAGAACTTATGGTATTGACTCAAAATATTATGACGTTACATTATATAGCTATTCTAATTCATTAGCTAAAGGTGGCCAACTTGTTTGTACTTTCGGTAGGCCTAATGAAACACCTGTTTTCGATCATAATTTTACAGATGGTTATATGCGCGCAGTAATTGCTCGTCCAGCCGGAGAATACTTTGAGCAAGTGTCAATATTTGGTATTGTTAATCCTAAGGTGTCATTATCTCAATTTGAATTTGAAGAATACAGTGGATATATCAATATTATAAACTTTGAGAAAATTGATTCCTTATTCCCTGAAAATAACCTTGTAAATGAAGCTTATAAACGTGAAATGCTGTGTGAGTATATTCCTGAATTCGCTCTTAATGATGACATGCCTTGCATTGTTAACGCACTATATCTTTTCTTTAAACGCGATAGTGTTATATTTAATGTTCCAGAGTCTGAGGAAGAAAATAAATTACATATGATGAATTTTAATGTTATGAGTGATTTCTTTGATAGATTTATATTAGAGATCTCAGATTATCTTATAGATCAAGCTTGTAATGAATATGATGCTTATATGAGCCAACTAGGAGATTCTTTTTATGCAGGAATTTAATTTCACCACGCGTTTCACCATGAGTAGTATACATCCTATTAATATAGATATATACTATATTTATAAGGCGTAGTACCCTCATCTCCACCAATATTTAAATTAAAGCTAGAAGATACGTATTTACTGGATAAAACCAGTCGTTACCTAATCTTCTAGCTTTTTTATTTGTTCCCATACAATCGTTAAATATCGTATTTGTTTCGTTAAAATTTCCCCTTTTTTCCCCACGATTTCCCCATAGAACACTACACAATACATTATGAAAATTGCTCTCCATAAATTATGAAAAAGTGTTCACAAAAAAATATAAAAGTCAATGGTTTTTATCTTTTTTGTTGTATACAATGAATAGTAATTTGATTAGATTTTATCTGTGTTTTACAAAGGTGGAGAGGGTGCTAAAAAATTGACTTTGTCTATAGAATCCTGTAAAATAATATATAAAGATATTTATGATAGTATGTGACATAAATAAATAGTTTCGTGTAAAGGAGTATAGGTAATGAAGTATCGTTATTCCCGTATGTTGGCGGCTCTCGTAGTGTCTGCTGTCATGGTGGCCGGTTGCGGTAACAACCAACAGCAAGCCGGTGAGGTTAATGTCAATACATATAAAATCACAGCAAGTGATACTCAAGTAGATCAAACATTTGCAGGTACAGTAGTGGCAGAGAATTCTGTAGCTGTACATGCTCGTGTATCTGGTTACATTGTTGAGAAGTTTGTAAAAGGCGGGGAACAGGTAGTTGCAGGTCAACCACTATATCGTATTGACTCTCGTCAATATGAAGCTAGTGTTGCCAATGCAGAGGCACAAGCAGCACAGGCTAATGCTAACCTTAAAAATGCTGAAGTAGATTTGCAACGTTACGAAACATTGGCTCAACAAGATGCAATTGCTCAGCAACGTGTCGATACGCAACGTAGTACTACTGAACAAGCAAAAGCAGCCTATGAAGCGTATCAAGCATCTCTTAAGATTGCTCAAGATAACTTGGGTGATACAATGGTATATGCACCATACTCTGGTACATTGCGTATGGATGATGTAGATATGGGTACATTTGTACAAGCTGGTTCTACAACATTGGTTACGATTGATTCTATCGATCCTATCTTTGTTGAGTTCAGTATGACTGAGCAAGAATATCTTGATTTCATGAAAAATCCAACTGGTGATGATTCTAGTGGTCCAAATATTCAATTGAAACTAGCTGATGGTGAAACCTATAATGAACTTGGTTCTATCGTTCAAGCGGCGAAGAGTCTAGATAAATCTACAGGTAAGCTCGTATTAAAAGCTTCTTTCCCAAATCCAAATCATTTGTTGTTACCTAATATGTATGCTACGGTTGTTTCTCCTGGTGAAAAGCTTAAAAATGCTATTCTAGTACCAAGTCGTGCGATTCTACAAATTATGGATAAAAACTTCGTCTATGTTGTGAATGCTGCTGGTGTCGTAGAGCAAAAAACAGTTGAAGTTGGCGGTACAAAAGGCAATGAAACAATCATTAAAGCTGGTCTTGCTCCTGGTGATGTAATCATTGTTGATGGCTTAACTAAGGTTAAGAATGGCGTTAAAGTAAATGGTAAACAACTTACTAAAGAACAGTTGAAAGCTACAAAATAAAAGGGGGCTAGATCGTGTCGAAATTCTTTATTCATCGACCTATCTTTGCCATCGTAATAGCCATTGTTATTACTTTGGTAGGTCTCATTTCTATGATGAACCTCCCGGTAGCTCGATATCCACAAATTTCTCCTCCTACAGTGCGTGTTAATACGGCGTATACAGGTGCAACAGCACAAGTTGTTAATGATACAGTAGCCAGTGTTATTGAAACACAAATTGTAGGCGTTCAAGATATGGATTATATGACGTCTAACAGCTCCAGTAGTGGTACTTATTCCTTGACGATTCAATTTAATCAAGGTTCAAATGCTGATATGAATGCGGTTAACACACAAAACCGTGTACAAGCAGCGCTTTCACAATTACCTGCGGAGGTTCAAGCTGTAGGGGTTACAACAACAAAATCATCTGGCGACATGGCCTTGATTTTCTCTTTGAACTCCCCAAACGGTACATATGATTCTACATTCTTGAAAAACTATGGAACAAACTACATGATGGATGCTATTAAATCCATCAAAGGTGTAGGTTCAGTACAAGAGTTCGGTTCTGACTATTCTATGCGCATATGGTTAGATCCTGCTAAAATGCAAAAATTAGGCGTTACTTTATCTGAAGTAACGGCTGCAATTAGAGGGCAAAACCTTCAAGCAGCTGCTGGTACAGTTGGTCAAAATCCTACAAATGGTCAACAAGCATTCCAGTATCCTATTAAAATTGACGGTCGTTTAGTAACACCGGAACAATTCGGTAACATTGCGATTAAGAACTCCAATGGCAAGGTTCTCCATCTAAAAGATGTCTCTCGTATTCAAATTGGTGCTAAAGACTATAACTTTATTGCTAAATCTGCTCATAAAGAAGTTGCTGGTTTTGCTATTTCTCTTCAAAGTGATGCGAATGCATTAGAGACTATCTCTAATGTAAAGAAGGTTTTAGACGAACAATCTAAATCTTTCCCGCCTGATTTAGAATATAAGGTAGTAGTAGATAATACAAAATTCGTTAGTGCCTCTATTAATGAGGTTGAACATACCTTCATTGAAGCATTGCTCCTCGTTTTAGTTGTAGTTTATGTATTCTTACAATCTTGGCGCTCCACAATCATTCCAATGATTGCCGTACCAGTATCTTTGCTCGGTACATTTGCTGCCTTTGTCCTTTTAGATTTCTCCATTAATACATTAACCCTATTTGCAATGGTATTGGCCATCGGCCTCGTCGTGGATGACGCTATCGTTGTAGTAGAAGCGGTTGAATATGAATTAAAGTATAATGGCCTGGCTCCAAAAGAGGCTGCTATTAAAGCGATGGAGAATGTACAAGGTCCTGTTATTGGTATCGCCTTTGTATTGTCAGCTGTATTTATTCCAGTTGCCTTCATGGGTGGTATGACAGGTATTCTTTATAAACAGTTTGCCTTGACGATTGCAGTTTCTGTTGTTATTTCTGCCGTTGTAGCCCTCGTTTTAACACCGGCCTTGTGTGCTACTATGTTAAAACCGCATACGCCTAAGGAGCATGAAGATTGGTTACATCGTCAATTGAACAAGTTTAACGATGCTCTTGAGCGATTTAGTAATTGGTATGGTATCCAATTAGCCCGTTTAAGTCATCGACTAAGCTTGACTGTCATTGCATTGCTTATCTTTGCAGGTGGTACAGGTTTAGTATTCCACTTCTTGCCTACATCTTTCGTACCTGCAGAGGATAGTGGTTATTATATGATTGCCGTTAATGAACCGCCAGGTGCTACATCTGAGCGTACTATGGCAACACTTGAAAAAATTGCTTCCTTCTTAGAAGGTAAAAATGATCCAGAAAAACCTAAAGATGAACAATTGTTCCAAGAAGTATTTACGGTAGCGGGCTTTGACCTCTTAGGTGGTGGTCAAAAATCTAGTGCTGGTGTAATCTTTGCGACTATGTCTGATTGGAAGTATCGTACAACACAAGCTACATCTATTAATGCAATGGTTGGTCAAACATTTGGTTTTGCTGCACAAGGTGTTCCTGAAGCAACAGTTATTGCAATGAATCCACCATCTATTCCTGGTTTAGGTTCTACAGGTGGTTTCAGTATGTATATCATCAATAAAGCTGGTGATAGTCCACAAGTTATGGCTGAACGTGCTAATGAGTTTATTGCAGAAGCTCGTAAGAGCCCAGCTATTCAGTCTATTTACACTACATTTGATACATCTACACCATCCTTACAGTTTGATGTGAATCGTGAGAAAGCGGCACAAGATGGTGTTGCTTTAGCTGATATCTTTACTACATTACAAGGTTTCTACGGTAGTATTCAAGTCAATGATTTTACCATGTACGGTAAAAACTATAAGGTAGTAGTTCAAGCGGAAGATGCTTACCGCCAAAATGCAGATCGACTTAATATGTTGGCTGTTAGAAATAGTAAGGGGCTTATGGTTCCTGTATCTAACTACATTACGAAGGAACAAACAGGTACACCGTCTAGCATTACTCGTTTTGATAATGCCATGGCCGTACAAATCGGTGGTTCTCAAGCAAATGGTTACTCCTCTGGTGATGCAATTAACGCATTGAAAGAGGCGGCAGCTAAAACATTGCCTGCAGGTTATTCTTATGACTGGGCAGGTCAATCTCGTGAAGAGTTAAAAGCTGGTTCTCAAACTATGA
>ERZ841116.1026-NODE-1026-length-15938-cov-25.727633_pt1 | contig 15938 bp, 9 predicted proteins | sample MGYA00519875_ERZ841116 | MGnify/ENA primary metagenome ERZ841116 (study PRJEB31850, sample SAMEA3708889) | human gut metagenome | biome: human gut; feature: human-associated habitat; material: faeces | place: China | collected 2014 ... | reverse complement strand
GCAGGCGTTGAAGTTAACCGTAAAATGTTGGCTGACTTGGCAGTTAACGATGCAGCAGCATTCGCTAAACTTGTTGAAGTAGCTAAAAACGCTTAATAGCATAACAATATACATTGAGGACTCTCTTTGGAGGGTCCTTTTTTATTTGGTGAAAGTAATAGATTATCAATACCTATATAATATGATATCCTATACATAGAATGTGTGTGATAAATATTGAAAGAGGGGAATTAAAATAATGAAAAAGTTATTTTCTATGTTATTGTTAGTATGTATAGTAATACCATTACAGATCCAAGCTATATCGATGGAAGCTATTAAAAATGATAAGAACAATGTTCCTATTCTTACAGGAAAAAATGCTATTACGTATTTTGTAGATAAAAGTTCCATTAAAAGAGTAGAAGAGAACCAGTTTATTTATAAAGCACAGGCAGTTGTATATGAGGTTGAAAATAATAATAGTCGTAGAACTAACTCATATATTCACAAGGTTTTAGTTACTTATCGTTATGATATAAACCATTCTGTAGCCAGCGTATTACGAACTCCACAGTATGCACAAGACTATTCACTTCTCATATATGCTAAACAGGCCAGCTCTGGTATGAAATTAACAATAAATAGTGTGGAAGATTTTAATTATGAAGGTGTGGCTTTGGGGAATTTTAGTAATATTCCAGAACAATACGTTGATGTAGCTCTGCGTGATCCTAAATATGTTGTAGGTAACTATATCTTTAAAGAAGCTTATGGTACAGCTTTTGAAAATATGACTCTTCATAAGAAATAAGATAAATGAGTTTATTTGAAATACGTAGATGGAAGCTTTCATCGCTATTTTGTATGGTGAAAGTAATACGACAAAAGCCTATAGTATACATTCAGTACTATAGGCTTTTGTCGTATCCGGTATATTATTTTCTATATCCGCCGCATCCTCTTGTATTAGAGTTTGGGCCACAATAACTTTGGCTAGTATTGTTACAAGTTGTATTGCTAATGTTATTACAGTTGTATTGCGTATTAATATTACAATTTGTTTGGGAACCATTGCATACATAATCATATGCAAATCCTGTAGATACGGCAGCAGTCACGGCTAAAAAGGTCATGACGAGCATACGTTTTGTAAATCTCATATGTATCATCTCCTTAATTCTATAATTATATTGTACTACTATAGGTCAAATAAAATATAATTTTTAGCATATATTATTAAGTTCGGATAGAATGTTGGAAGTGTAGAAAAATACACATATTGTATTATAAAATAGATTATATAATTTTTTATTAAAATGAATCGTTTCATTACGTTTGGAGGTAAGATGATATGTTTAGTTGGTATAAATATAGAAATAAAGTTAGACGTGCTAATCTCCTATATAAAAGAAATAGAATATTTAGACAGAATTTTCTAAAATATAAAAAATATTATAAAGATTTGTCTAAAGAAAAATGTATTATAGAGCTTGATTTAATTGAGCATAATGAAAAAAACTTTACATTATTTTATCAGATTTTATTTATGATTATTGGTGCGTTTATAACTTTATTCATTCCATTTCAGATCAATACATTAATATCTGGGAATAATGCAGATATTTATGGTTGGATTATAGTAATTATGGTATCAATAGCTTTATTTTCAACGTTTTTCTTATTTATAGTACTATTATTTTTGTCTGCACATTATAAGTATTATCTAAGTGTTTATACATTATTTTTAATTGTATGGCTTTTTATTTTATTTTCACCAATGTTTGAACAATTTATTATATTTCATTTAATTCTTAGTATAATTACTTTTATTACTTTAATGGGATTAGCTTGGTGGTATTTAGGTTTTGAAAAAGAAGTATTATTAGCTCGTAAGTTAGCAATAAATTTAGGTCATACAAGTTGTATGTAACTCAATTGCTAATTTATTTAGATATTAGTAATATAGCAATATAATAACAATAACTTTAAAAATTAGATGAAAGATAATATAATTGTTGTATATACATTACAGTTATAAAGGGGTTTATATGCAACTATTAACAGTGGATATTAGCGAAGAAGGGATTGCTAATAATTCTGGAACGCTGTTGACAATTTTACTAAAAGATCGGACTACAAATAAAAATATTGTATGGGCTTCTCCTTCTTATGAAGGTATGGGGAAGCCTTTTTGTGCTGACCAACCTATTAAAAAGAATTTAATTATAGGTCCTTATGATTCGATTATTCAACCACGTGTTGAAAAAAATAAACGAAACCAAGAAATACGTACACGTAAACGTGGTGAAGTGTTTACTCCACCATGGATTGTAGACAAGCAAGTCTCTATTGTGTTGGATGAAATAGGAGATATATCTTTTGAGCGTTTCATTGATTTACGTTGGTTAGAACTTGCTTGTGGAGAGGCTCCATTTATTGTAACTCGTTATGATTCTATAACTGGAGATATTATTCCTGTTGATAAGCGTGTTGGTTTTTTAGATCGAAAATTACAAAGAATAGCTGAAGAAACAACTACGGCGAAAGAGTTTGTGAAATGGTCTAAAATAGCTTATGAATCAAGTTATGGTTATGAATTACAAGGGGATTCGTTACTATTAGCTCGTGAAAATTTGTTATTATCATTTTGTGAATATTACGATTATAAATTTGGTAAATTACCGACAATGAAGGTAATTAAACAAATAGCAACCATTATTTCTTATAATATATTTCAAATGAATGGTTTAACTAAGCAAACCCCATATTCAGATGATTCAAAGGGCAATATTCAACTTAATCTATTTGATGATGTAAATAATCAAGAGACGATGGGAGATATGTTTACACTTGTCAAAGATTGGAAAAATAAAGTGTTAGTATCTGTAGATTTTATTTCAAAGGGAGATGAAAAAATGAAGTTTGATGTTGTAATTGGGAATCCACCATATCAGGAGGAAATGGAAGGTACAAGTGATAAACCTATTTATAATTATATGATGGATGCTTCAGAAGAGATTGCAGATAAGGTATGTTTAATTACTCCTGCAAGATTTTTATTTAATGCTGGCAAGACCCCGAAATCTTGGAATCGAAAAAAACTTAACGATCCTCATTTTAAAGTAAATTATTATGAGCAAGATTCGTCTAAAGTTTTTCCAAATACGGATATACAGGGAGGAGTGGTTATTACTTACTCCGATAATAAACAAGATTATGGGACTATTGGAACATTTACTCCTTTTTTAGTATTGAATACTATTATGGATAAAGTATCTTTAGTCAGTGGTGATGAATCCCTTAGTGAATTAATTTATGCTCCAGAAAGTTATAAACTTAGTCAAGATATTCATGTTGAGTATCCTGATATTGAAAATAGATTAAGTAAAGGTCATAAGTTTGATGTTACCACTAATATTTTTGAAAAATTACCTGAATTCTTTAAGGCACAACTTGATTCTAATGAAAATGAACGTGATTATATTAAATTTATAGGCCGTGAGAATAATGCTAGGTGTGAGAAGTGGATTAAAAGAAAATATATAAATGGTCCAGATAATTTATATGAGTACAAAGTTATTTTACCAAAGTCTAATGGATCAGGTGCTATAGGAGAAGTTCCGTCTACGCCCCTAATCGGTGAACCCCTAATTGGTAAACCCCTAATCGGGCATACTCAAACATTTATTTCAATTGGTAGTTTTAAAAATTACGATGAAGCAGAGGCTTGCATTAAATATATAAAATCAAAATTTGCACGTACGATGCTTGGAATTTTAAAAGTAACTCAAGATAATAAAAAAGAGAGTTGGCGTAAAGTTCCGCTGCAAGATTTCACACCTAACTCAGATATTGATTGGTCTAAGTCCATTGAAGATATAGATCAACAATTGTACAAGAAATATAATCTTTCACAAGATGAAATAGATTTCATTGAATCCAAAGTGAGGGCTATGGACTAATGGGGACAGAGATAAAAACAGGGAAGGTTGTAGAACCTAAAATCTATGCATATAGAACACCGAAAGTTACCACTAATGATGGGTGGATTAAGATTGGGTACACAGAACGGGATGTGGAGACTCGAATTCGAGAACAAACTCATACGGCAGCAATTGAAACAGAACTTTTATGGAATTATTTAGCGGAATATGTAGAAGGACCAGATAAAGGCCTTAATTTTAAAGATCATGATTTTCACAGTTTTTTAAAATTTCATGATATAGAACGTAGACCGAAAACAGAGTGGTTTTATTTTAATGGTACGCCAGAGAAATCAGAAGGGTTATTTAAGAAGTTTATTCATCATGATGTATCAGGATATCAACCAGGGAAAAGTAATGAATATACGTTACGCCAGGAGCAAGATGAAGCCGTTAGTAAAACAATGGCTTTTTTCACTAGTCATGAAAACAGTGAATTCCTATGGAATGCCAAACCTCGTTTTGGAAAAACATTATCAGCTTATGATTTAGTTAAGCGATTAGGCGTAACAAATGTTTTAGTACTTACTAATCGCCCAGCTGTTGCAAATTCATGGTATGACGATTTTGATCAATTTATTGCGGGAAATACAGAATATAAATTTGTTAGTAGTATCGATTCTTTAAAAGATAGACCATCTATGAGTCGAGAACAATTTATTGAATATCTTAGTGAACATGATAAGGCAAAACAAATTGCATTCATCAGCTTACAAGATTTAAAAGGTTCTGAATTTTTTGGGGGTGAGTATAATAAGTTAAAATGGGTCGCTGATTTACATTGGGACTTAGTTATTATAGATGAAGCTCATGAAGCAGTTGATACTAGTAAGTCAGATTTTGCTCTCAATAAGATTCATAGAAAATGGACATTATATCTATCAGGCACACCGTTTAAAGCAATTGCTAGAGGTCAATTTTGTGATGAACAGATTTATAATTGGTCTTATGCAGATGAACAACAAGCCAAGAAAAATTGGGATAGTACTTGTGAAGGTGAGAACCCATACGAAGTATTACCTCAACTAAATATGTTTACCTATCAAATGTCAAAGATGGTTTTAGATGTCATCAATGATAGGGTAACTGTTGATGGTGAAAACTATGACTATGCATTTGATCTAAATGAATTCTTTGCTACTAATGAAAGTGGAGAATTTATTCATAGAGAAGCTGTTGAAGCATGGTTAAATACTTTAACTAATGCTAAAAACGAAAAATATCCATTCTCTACAAAAGAGCTACGTAATGAATTAAAACATACATTCTGGATATTAAATCGTGTAAGTTCAGCTAAAGCGCTTAAGAAATTATTAGAAAATCATCCTACATTTGAAAATTATGGGATTGTATTGGCTGTAGGCTCAGGAAATGCTTATGAATCAGGAGATGAAGAAACAGAAAACCTCAGATCCTTAGCTGCGGTTCGAAAAGCTATTGCTGAGAATGAAAAAACGATTACACTTTCTGTTGGGCAATTGACTACAGGTGTAACCATTCCTGAGTGGACTGGTGTGATTATGTTATGTAATATGAAGTCACCAGCCCAGTATATGCAGGCTGCTTTTAGAGCACAGAATCCATATTCCTGGACAGAAAAAGGTAAGCACTATAGAAAAGAACGTGCATATGTATTTGATTTTGCACCAGAACGTACATTAATTATTTATGATAAATTTGCTAATGATTTATCTATAGCTACTGCTAATGGCCATGGTACGACTAATGAAAGAAAAGAGAATATTGGAGAATTATTAAACTTCTTCCCTGTTATAGCTGAGGACTCCTCTGGTCAAATGGTGGAAATAGATGCGGCTCAAGTAATGACAATTCCTAAGCAAATTAAAGCTCAAGAAGTTGTTAAACGCGGTTTTATGTCTAATCTTTTATTTGATAATATTTCTGGTATCTTTAGGGCTACTCAAACTGTTTTAGATATTCTAAGTGAATTACCTGAAGCATCTCAAGGTAAAGTTGTTAAGGGAAGCGATGACATTGATATTGTTGATGTTGATTTAGACGATGAGGATAATCCAATTATTTCAGACGAAATCGTTATTAATAAACAAGATGCTTTATTTGGGGATAAATTACGAAGTTCAATTTCAAATATTGAAAACACAATACGTAATGAAGATTTAAAGCCGACATTGGAAGATATGCTAGCTCGTGTGACTGCTCCTGTTATTACACCAATTGTTCAGGAAATGCAAGAAACGTATGGACTTAAAAATCGCGCAGCACAACGAATAGAAAAAGATATTAAAAATGCAATTAAGACGGTAGCCGAAGAAAATGATAAGGCACAAAATGTAGCTATTGCGCATAAAGAAGCAGAATATAAAGAAAAAATTGAGGCTGCTAAATCAGAAGAGGAAAAGCTAGCTATCAAAACAGAAAGAGAAGAAGCAATTAGTGCTGTAAAAGTTGAATATAAAGATAAATTTACAAAGGAAATTAGTACAACATTACAGGAATTGCCAAAACAAATCATTAAACAACAGGAAGTAGAAGTTCTACAAAATCGAATGAATAGTGATGAAGAGAAAATTCGTGGTCATTTACGTGGCTTTGCCAGAACAATTCCAAGTTTCCTTATGGCATATGGTGATGAGCAGCTTACACTAGATAATTTTGATACCTATGTAGATGAAGATGTTTTCCATGAAGTTACTGGAATCACTTTAGATCAATTTAGATATCTACGAGATGGTGGTGATGGTTTTAATGGTCATTTGTTTGATGCGCCTACATTTAACGAAGCTATACTTGAATTCTTACGTAAAAAAGCAGAACTTGCTAATTACTTTGAAGATAATAAAGAAGATATCTTTGACTACATTCCACCACAACAAACAAATCAAATCTTTACACCTAAAAAAATAGTAAAACGGATGATTGATGAATTAGAAAAGGAAAATCCTAATATTTTTGCAGATTCAATGAAAACCTATATTGATCTTTATATGAAGTCTGGATTATATATCGCGGAATTAGTTAAACGTTTATACAACAATGAATCATTGAAACAACAATTTCCAGATGATGCGGCACGATTAAAACATATCCTCGAAAATCAAGTGTATGGATTTGCACCGTCTGCTATTATCTATCGGATTGCTATAAACTTTATCTTTGGGCCAATTGGGGATGATGTAAGTAGAAAGAATTTTGTGCACGAAGATACAATACCTTATGCTAAAGAGGGGAAAATACAAGACTTAATCACAATATATTTTCATAAATAGAATTCATAAGACTGTGCTAATAAAGTATAATATAAACTCGTTAGTGCAGTCTTTATTAACTTCTTTTGTTCAAGAGTCACTTTATTTGCGGGGATAAAATAATGAATAATAATAGAAATTATAATTTGTCGTGGGTACAGTTTGAAGTAAATAATCCCGATAAAGAAATTGCATTTGAGAATATGTGCAGATCCATATTTAAAAAGCAATTTGTTTTAAATACAGAGATAATACATTCAGATCCTAATCATCCAGGTGTTGAAATTGAGCCTGTAAAATCTAAAACAGGAGAAAAACAGATTAGTTTTCAGGCGAAATATTTTGATTCAAGGATTAGTTATAGACAGATAAAGAACTCTTTTAAAAAGGTTATTGAATTTTATTTAGGGCACATAGATCAAGTAGTACTTTTTTGTAATAAAGACATAACTGAAGAATCGGAGTCATATCAGGACATAAAAAGAATGATGGATGCTGTTGGTATTGAAATTATTTTATTAACAGGTCAAAGTATTCTGGATATGGTTATGGAGGATTCTATTGTTCTTTCGGTTTATTTTGGTATTCATGCGTTAACCGTAGATTGGTTTGGTGAAAGTGTAAAGCTAAATTTAGAAAATTTAGGAAAACGTTATAATTATAGATTTAATGTAGATACAAATGCACAGAATCAATTATCATTATTTTTAAGAAATGAAAATGCAGTTATACAAATAAATAAGAAAAAAGAAAAGATTGTAGGATTTTTAAAAGATATTTATTGTAATGAAGAATACCAATCAATAAAAAATACTTTGATAAAATCGATTAAGTGTATATCAGATGTAGATAAAGACTCTTTAATAAATGCACTAAGGTGGAAGGAATATTTTGAAGATAAAAATAGTGCTGTTCTAGAAGATCTTATAGATAGGAAAAAATCTATTAGAAAAAAACTTGAGTCTAATACTTTGAATGAAGATATAAAAAAAAATTTGTCTAATGAATTATCTATAATACGAAAGTTTTTACAAATCCCTGCTCAATTGGATTTATCAAAAGAAGAAAAAAATCTTATTAATAATCAGGTACTAATTGTAGCAGGTGATATGGGAACAGGAAAAACTCAACTTTTAGCTAATTCTGCAAAAGAGTTCCTAGATAAGGGAAACCTTGCTTTATTAAGTTTAGGACAAATGTATATCTCTGATGAAAGTATTGAGAACCAGTTTGTTAAATATATTAGTAATGGTTCATATTCTGGTTCACTAATTGATATTTTGAACTTTATGGAGTATTATGCTGATTTACACAAAAAGTATAGCGTTGTTTTTATTGATGCTATTAATGAGTCATTTAAACGTGTTATTTGGAAGAACGGTATAAATTCATTAATTTCTCTTGTAAGTAAATATAAAAGGATTCGTTTAGTTATTTCCCTTAGAAATGGATTTCAAAAACTCACTTTGAGTGAAAAAGTTATAAGTGATATAAAATCAGGCAATATAGCATTTATTGACCATAAGGGCTTAGAATCAAATGATATTAATGGTGTATTTGATTTTTTATCAAATTATGATATACCTGTATCCCCAGAATATTATTTGAATCGAGAAATGAAAAATCCTCTTTTTCTTACTTGGTTTTGTGAAAATTATTCAGGAAAATATCAAGATTTAATATATTTAATTAGAGAAGTATTAAAAAAAGCTGATGCAGAAGCATCAAGAGCTGCAGGCTTTGAAGAACCATTGGGCTTCTTAGAGATATTTTTTGATGATTATATAGAATCTATGCAAGTAAATCCAAGCATTAGTAAAGAAGATATATTTGGTTTTGAATGTTGGCAGTTATATGGCATAACTCATAAAAACGAATATTTAAAATCTCTAGAACGATCAGGTGTTTTTGCATGTTATATTCAAGAAGATCGAGAAATATATTATATTGGATATAACCTATTATATGATTATATTTTTGCAAGTTGGATTATTAGAAAGCATAATGGGGAGGAAGAGTTAAAAGCATATCTTTTTAAAGAATTAATTAAAGTTGATGATGCACAACATATTACTGAATATGGTAATAATAGTATTTTTGCAATGGCATTAGCTTTATTCTCTATTAAAAATAAAAGAGAATATCTCTATTTTTTTGATGATATTTATGATGATAATGCTAGAGCTGATTTAATCAATGTGTGTTTTGAAACGTTTGTTTGGAGAAATACTTTTTTATCATTTAATGAATTTATCAGAGCAGTATATAAATATAAAGTTTATAGGAATATTGTGTGGAATGTATTTATTGAAAATGCAGTTAAAGAGAATAGTAATTTGAATGCAAATCAGCTTCATCTATTGCTTAGTAGTTATTCATTATCTTATAGAGACTATAACTGGACTATATTCATTAATAGTTTAGATGAACAAGATTATATTATCAATTTTATATATTATATCGAAAAAGGGAATAAATATTTAGCGGAATCAAATCAGAAGACAAAATTATTATTGATACTTTTGTCATGGATGCTAACATCTTCAAATAGAGTATTACGTGATAGAATTTCAAAAGCTATGATTGAAATTCTTAAAGCTAAATTACATCTTTCTAAAGAGTTACTTGAGCTATTTAAAACTGTAAATGATCCTTATGTTTTACAAAGATTATATGGAATAATCTTTGGTGCTGTGGTGAAACGGCATGATGCAAGTAGAGATGATTTTGAAGAATTAGCAATATGGATATACATAAATATCTTTAATCAGAATATAGTATATCCTGATATTCTTCTTCGTGATTATGCACGTCTTATTGTAGAGCGATTTTTATATGAATATCCAGAAAGAATAGGGATTATTAAAAAAGATATTATTAGGCCACCATATAATTCAGAAGAAATACCAATATGTAATTCAGAAGAGTATGATACATTAAAGAATAAATCAGGTGGAATTGGTGCAATATGTTGGTCAATGAAATTTAATCTACCAGTTAATGGGTCGGGATTTTATGGTGATTTTGGTCGATATGTATTTCAATCAGCATTATCTAGTTTTGTGGGTATTAACCAGGATTGCGTTTATTATTATGCTTTAAGGCAAATTTTTAAAGAATTAGGTTATTCAGAGGAGTTATTTGGAGAGTATGATGCTCGAATATGGCCAGTAGATCGTCATAATGTAAAGCGCCTTGAAAGAATTGGTAAGAAGTATCAATGGATTGCATTTTATAATATTTTAGCTAGATTATCAGATAAACATAAAGTTACTGATGGTGGTTGGTCTGATAAAGTAGGTGATTTATATAAAGGAGCATGGAATCCTTTTATAAGAGATTTTGATCCAACGTTGAATACTAAATTACAAAGTGATAAATCTAATTTTCCTTCCTTCAAATTATTTAAGATTAATAATTGTAATTTTTTAAACAGAGATGCAACAGAAATAGAAGTTGATAGCTGGATAAATAAGAAAGATGAGTTGTTTAAAGAGTTTTCTAATAGATTTATTCAAAAAGATATTAATGGAGTTGAATGGATATTACTTAGAGGGCACTTTAGGCACGAAGCTAGAAAAGATAATGATAGTGATAGTGGATATTATTATTCAAAGGGGGATCAGGTTATTTGGTTAGGATCCTTATTATATATAATTAGTAATCCAAGTAAGCGTATTACAGTAAAGCTATTAGAAAAGGCAAATTATGTAATTGGTGATGAGTGTAGAAGTATTTATTCATTATATAATAGGGAATTTGCCTGGAGTCCAGCATATGAGGATGACTTTAAAGCTAATGATTATTATCGTGGCGATAAAATGATGAAGATACGTAGTGCAGTTTTAAACTTTTTGTGGGAGGAGGAATATGATGCATCGCAAGAAGGTGCAATATCTTTTTATATTCCATATGGTAGAATTATTAATGATATGAGCTTATATCAAAAAGAGATTGATGGAGTTTTTTATTATAATGATGAAATAGTTGCATTTGATTCTCGTCAGAAAGAAAAAGACAGTCCTGGAGAATTATTATTGAGACGTGATATATTTGATGACTTTTTAGAAAAAAATGATTTTATTGCATTTAACTATATTCGAGGAGAAAAGCAATTCTTTTTAGGTGAAAATAATCAAAAATGGAGTTCTTGGAGTGGGTATTATTTATATACTAATCAGAAATTTAAAGGTAGCATTAAGTTAGATACGAAATAGGAGATTTTCCAGTCAAATAGACCGTGAATATACTGCCGGATATATACGACTTAATAAATCCGCAGATTTAGGTATTGCTAGAGGATATTTAATGGCTAATTATGTGTTGCCATTTATGTAAGGTATAGATGGCTTGGATACTTACAGTCATAGTGAAAGCTTGGATAAGCTAATATATAAGGTACCGAATGCGACAAAGCTAGATAGAGATATAGTTAAATATGGTAGTTTTAAGGAGTAAATCGTATGGCAACATGGTCTGGTATACGAAATAAGTTAGAAACAGAATATTTGGCTTTAAGCTTGCGAGGGTATATTCAATATTTTGCTACTACCTATAGCAAATCACCTGATCATGAGGGCAGGGCGTCTATACGATATAATGGTAAAGAAATTATAAAGGGTAACTATTGGAATCAATATGTGAAGGCGCATCTATTTTCTAAAGATGATACCTATGAACGGAGAATGCATGAAAGTTTTCCATTTGTAGATAATACAGCACTAGAATTAGGCGTATTTGATCAGACCTGTTTTTATCAGGCTTTTAATGAATTTGATAATCAAAGTATTGATAAGAGCTTAGTTAGTGATAATCTAATTGTACGTATCTTTGCCGTTTTAGATAGACGTATTGGAACACGTAGACTCATTTCTATGAGAGACTTCATGGAGGAGGAACCTCCTGTATTTCAAAAATTTTATGCTATTCGTATGTACCATGAAGGTTTATAAATGAAAACAGGGAAAGGAATTGTTTAATTCCTTTCCCTGTTTAGATATGATATAATTTATATCAAAGTGAGGCATAAATGGTTTGGACGCCAGACTTCGCTTCTAAAGTAAAAATTTGAAGAAACGGTCTGACTTCTATGTCGGGCCTTTTTTCATACCACGATTAGAAAGCTAGCTTTTAGCTAGAGGTCAATCACTTTGCTGCCATGATAATGGTCGCCACAAGTATGCCAAAGGAAATCATTAATGATAACACTTTGTATGTACTCATATTGATTACCGCCAATCCTTGAGTTGATTAGCAAAGTCTGGACCCATTTAGAGGCCTCAAGTTCAATATAATGTTGTGAATAATAAAAGTAAATAGATTAGAGGTTCCTAATAGTCATTAATTTGTCTATTAGGAACTTTTCTATTTTCAGTACTATATTTCTATATTTCCTAAGAAGTTCATGATAACTTCATAATCAAAATAATCTATGCTAAAATATTAGTGACATAGTTAAGTTTTAATTTTTCGTATATTTATTTTATTGAAATACTGCGGGGGACAACATGGGGTATATTGACACTTTAGCAACAGAGGAACGAGTTTCTTATTTAATAAAACCTATTTTAAAGGTACTTAGTCAATCGAGTAGTCCATTAACGACAGCAGAAATATGCTCTCAAATGATTAAGATAGATCCATATATTGCTGAATACGCTGAAGCTATATATGCCTCAGGAAAAACAGGAAAACCGTATAAGGATTTTAGTAAAAGATTTAGTCTTGCAATTAAAGAGTTAGAGTTTTTAGAGCTTTTAAGTCGTGAGGGCAAAGGCAAAAAGAGCCGTATTTTATTAACACAAAAAGGTCAAGAGTTAGATATATCAACCTTAAATGTTGAGAAAGATATTAGGGAAAAAGCTCAACCTTATTGGAAGGAAAAAAGAAAAAAAGTAATAGAAAAAAACCCAAAACAAACAAATGCAGCTAATAATAAAAAAAATGAAAAGCGTTTGCTATGGAGAGCAACCGCGAATTTCGAGGAATCTGGCTTTTCTTGGTATCAACTTGAGGTTGGTGATATTGTTACATATAATTATGTAACTGAAAAGAACATAGAAATTGGAAGATTTGGTTTAGGCTATAATAAAAATTCAGGAAAAGGGCCTAATCAACTTGCTAGTTCAGTATCTTGTATTTTTCAAATTGTTGATTATTTGAATCTAACTGACTCACAAATTAATAAAGCTGTGTTACGGTGTGTACATAAATTTGATCATCCAATAAGTCTTTCTGAAATTAATGGTTGGTTTAATGATGGAAGTCAGTTAAATCTTCAAGGTGGGCTTGCTTCAATCGCTGATACTCAAGCGGATATTATTATTAAGAATATTCCTAAATTAGTTTCTTATATAAAAAACAGTACAATATTTTTACCAATAAAGAAAATAGTATATCCATTACAAGTTATGTATTATGGTGCACCAGGTACTGGTAAAAGTTATAGGATAGCTTCATTAATAAAGAAAAGTTATCCAGGATATACAGAGTATGATGATAACCCTTATGTTTTTCGTACTACTATTTACCGTGATTATTCTTATTTTGATTTTGTAGGTAATATTATGCCTGTAACAAAAGAAGGAAAAGTTAGCTATGAATTTGTTCCAGGGATATTTACAACTGCATTATGTACAGCGTTGAGAACTCAAGACAGAAACATTGATGTTTATCTTATTTTAGAGGAAATGTCTCGCGGTGATATTGCTAGTATTTTTGGTGATATATTCCAGCTATTGGATAGAGATGATACTGGTAAAAGCATGTATGGTATTAACAATAAATCCATTTATGAATACCTTATATTAAATGGAGTAATAAAAGCAGGCCACAAAATTATTATTCCATCAAATTTACATATTATAGGGACCGTTAATACAAGTGACCAAAATGTTAATGTTATTGATACTGCTTTTAAACGAAGATTTGATTTCAAATATATTGGTGTAGATCCTATTCCTGTCGATCCTATTCATGTCGATGACAAAGATGATGAATACGTTAATAATTTTGATATTAAATTCACAGATACTGAGACATATGAATGGGTAAAACTATATCAAGCTATTAATCACATCATTATAAATGATTTAGGATTAGCTGAAGATAAGCAATTAGGGCCTTTCTTCTTAAAGGATAAAGGCGACGATGATGATGCAAATCGCGAACAAGTTGCTGATAAGCTGTTACATTATTTATGGCAAGATGTTGAACGTGTTTCTTATACTGGTGCTAGTCTTTTTGATGATAGTATTAAATCCTTTAGTCAGTTATACTCAACATTTAAGCATAAAAAGAATATTTTAAGTGAAGCTGTAAAACAAGCATATGGAAACTTATAAAATGAACAATGATGTATTAGATTATCATTTTGAAATTATTAATGATGGCAACGAATTGACAGAATCATTTTGTAGAAAGTGGGACATTCACTCATACTGTGATCGATATAATGAGAAGTTAAAATGTTCTTTCGTTGGTATGGTAGTAAAAAAAGATAATATTTTGCTTTCTTTTCCTAAGCACTATCATGTTGATAAAGTAACTTTGAGAGATGAGAAATCAAAAGTATTGCAAGATATGAAAGATATATTGCATATTATAAAGCGAGATAGAGAGCTATATGGTGTTGAACCAGGACAATTAACTGATACGATACCAATAGATGCTTATCAGTATATTCTTACATATTATTTAGAGTTTGGTTTATATCATCGTCAATTAAGAGATACAGTTAAAGGTTATAAAGGTCATATTAATTGGCATCAAACAATAAATTCGATTCGTCCCTTATTAAGTGATGGAAATTTTATATACTCTCCATTTGTAGTTAATTGTGAATATGATGAGTCAATTTTTATTACGGAATGTATGGATTACGTATTATTTGATTTCTATAATACCTTTCAAACTTTATTAGATGATATTCATCCGTATAAGCGTCAATTTTATAATCCTATATTTGATGAGTATGACTTTTGTATTGCTAAATTGCAAACATTATGTGGTCGGCTTTTTAAGGATTATGAACGATTATTATTGAAATCGTTGATCAGATACTTTCAATGGAAAAGTAATCGAAGTAAGTCCTCTAAATTTCTAACTCTGTATTTTGAATGGTTTTGGGAGCGTATGGTAAACTCCTATCTATCTAGTCATCTCCAAATTATGGGACATGATTATAAAATTACAAAGGAGTCACAATCTAGTAATTTAAAAATAATAAAACCTGATAACATAGATATAGAGGAAAATAAAACAAGAGTCTGTGGCCGATTTTCCATACAATTTGATCATTACTTAAACATTATAACTAATAGAAGACAACAATTAATCTTACTATTCGATTCTAAGTATTTTTCTAATGATGTGAATTCATTTAATTATAAGCAAGCCTTTTATTACTATTACTTGCGTGGTAAATATAAAAATGCAATTATTAGAAATGCTTTAGTTATACCTACATCCGGTGAAAGAAAAACTGTAGTACATGTTGATAGACGACACATTGATGGTCTATATATTCTTGAAGAATATATAAATCTTAAAGCTGTAATCAGTGATTATAAGAAATTATTTTCAAGTTAGTTGTCCTTGAAAATATTGTAGTTATAAATTAAGTTAAATAAGCTCTTGTATTTTTTAGTCAAATTTAGATGTGTAAAGTTAAAACAGGAAAAGAAATCCTTAGATTTCTTTCCCTGTTTAGATATGATATAATTTATATCAAAGTGAGGCATAAATG
>ERZ841116.1015-NODE-1015-length-16082-cov-16.211892_pt1 | contig 16082 bp, 10 predicted proteins | sample MGYA00519875_ERZ841116 | MGnify/ENA primary metagenome ERZ841116 (study PRJEB31850, sample SAMEA3708889) | human gut metagenome | biome: human gut; feature: human-associated habitat; material: faeces | place: China | collected 2014 ... | reverse complement strand
AATTGATTCCGAAAATTCCAATGATTTTATCAGAATCATCACGAATGAAAATTGTACTTGATTTCAAGATTTTTCCATTTTTTGTTTTTGTGAGATAGGCGAGCTTATCTTCCTGTTTTAAGTTTTGCTTACTATTATGAAGAGACTCCAGAACAATCTGAGAAGGCCCGTCACCGATTCTTCTTCCAGTTACGTGTCCATTCTCAATGGCGATGATGGAGTGTTCTATGTCTTTTCCTTGCAGGTCATGTACAACAACTTCACAGTTAGAGCCGAACTGTACAGCCAGACCATGAGCAAGCCTTGTGTAAAATTCAATAAGAGATTTTTTCATAATCAATAAACTCTGCCTTATCTCCGAAATCATATTCTTTGCATTCTTTTTTTGTCAAAAGACCTTCTTTTATTAACGTCTCCAAATCGATAAAATATGGGTTCCCAGCATATGTAGAAAAAGACTGGTATGGTGAATCCCCGTAACCAGTTGGTCCGAGTGGCAGAATCTGCCAGTAGCTCTGACCCGCTTCTCTAAGCTGGTCAACAAATTGATACGCTTCTTTTGAAAAGCATCCGATTCCATATTTTGATGGAAGTGAAAATACAGGTAAAAGTACCCCACTAGCTCTATTCATCTCTTTCTCCTCCTCTTACAGATAACTGATATCTCTGTTGTCTCCCTCAGTTGCTCCGTCAGATGGGAAATATCCTGCTTTCACAATATTTACAGCAGCTCCAATTATCACCGCCTCATAAGGACGCAATATATTTCCTTCTCTGCCGTCCTCATAATTCTGGATCCAGACTTCCCCGTCTTTCCACTCATCAAGCAATGGGCAGCTAACTTCCTCATCCGTAAAGTTTGTACATACCAGTATCTTTGTATGCTCATCTGTTCTCGTATAGGCGAAAATCTTCTCATCTTCCGGCAGAAAAAGGTCAAATTTTCCGTCTACAAATACTGGATTTTCTTTTCTTAACTGAATCAGCTTCTGATAATAGTAAAATACCGAATTTTCATCTTCCAGTGCCTCTTTCGCATTAATCCTGATATGATTTGGATTCACTGCAAACCATGGTTCTCCTGTTGTGAAGCCTCCGTTCTTCTCACTGCTCCACTGCATCGGAGTACGGGCATTATCACGACTTCTTGCGTAAATAGAATGCAGGATTTCTTCTGGCTGATATCCTTTTTCCAGTCGCTCTTTGTACATGTTCAATGTCTCAATATCTTCATATTCTTCAATGCTGTCAAACTGCACATTCGTCATTCCCAGCTCTTCTCCCTGATAAATGTAAGGAGTTCCCTGCATTCCATGAAGCATTGTCGCCAGCATTTTTGCCGACTCTTTTCTGTATTTTCCGTCATTTCCCCAGCGCGACACAATTCTAGGAAGATCATGGTTATTCATGAACAGACTGTTCCATCCTACCTGATATAAAGTATTCTGCCACTTTGCAAGGCATTTTTTCAGCTTTACCAGATTCAATGGAATCGTATCCCATTTTTCCTTTCCTTCTTCCTGATCAAGCATAATGTGCTCAAACTGGAAAACCATGGAAAATTCACTTCCATCCGGATTACTATATTTCTTTGCAATTTCCGGTGTTGCTCCCCAGGCTTCTCCTACAGTGATCATGTCGCCCTTCTGAAATGTTTCTCTGCTTAATTCACGCAGAAATTCATGCAACTTTGGTCCATTATTTGTGATCTTAAGATCTGGCTCTTTTGCAATCTGATCAATTACATCCAGACGAAATCCGCCTGCCCCTTTTTCCATCCACCAGAGAATCATATCATAGAGCTCTCTTCTCACTTTCGGATTCTCCCAGTTCAGATCCGGCTGTTTTACTGAAAATTGATGAAAATAATACTGTCCCAGTTCTGGAACCCACTCCCATGCCGGTCCGCCGAATACAGAATTCATATCGTTTGGATAAACGCCTTCTTCTCCGTCACGCCACACATAATAATCATGATACGGATTGTCTTTACTTTTCTTTGCTTCCAGAAACCATCTATGTTCATCAGAAGTATGATTCAATACAAGATCCATCATAATTCGGATTCCGCGTTTCTTTGCCTCCACAAATAACTGTTCCATATCTTCCATTGTTCCGAACATCGGCTCAATATCCTGATAATCTGAAATATCATATCCATTGTCATCCTGTGGAGAACGATACACCGGTGAGAGCCAGATTGCATCTATTCCAAGTTTTTTCAAATAATCCAGTCTGCTGATAATTCCTGGAATATCACCTATTCCATCTCCGTCCGAATCTTGAAAGCTTTTCGGATAAATCTGATATACGACTGCATTTTTCCACCATTTGTTCTTATTTTCCATACCCAATTTCGATATCTCTCCGGCAGATTATCTGGTTCTACCGGGATATCCTCTCCTTTCTTTACATGCTCTCTAAATTCTACGAATGAGTGTTCCGTTCACACCAAGTATCTCTCCATCAAATTCTCGGGCAAAAAGAATTTTTCCATTTCCTTTTACTTTTATTTCTTCCTCCGATGCATTTAATAAAACCTCAATTTTATTACCTTCTTCATCTAATTTTATGTATTCTACACATCGATCATTTTTGTAAGTATCCGGAAAATGGAAATGCGGGCTTCTGCACATTTTCTCGTTTCTTCTAAGCATGATCAGTTTCCGCATCATTGCAATTTTTTCCTGATTCTCTTTGCTTTCGATCTCACTCCATGGCATACATCTTCTGCAATCCGGGTCATGTGCACCTTCCATCGCAATCTCTGTTCCGTAGTAAATGCAAGGACTTCCCGGAAGTGTAAAGAGAATTGCAAGCTGCTGATAGAATTTATCCAGATTATGAAAACGGTTCATAAGTCTCTCTGTATCGTGGGAATCCAGCAGATTGAAGAGTACATCGTTATTCTGCTGCATATACATAGTATAACAACGATTTACCATATATTCAAATTCCTCTTTTTTCATCGTTTTATCTAGAAAAAAGTCATGGATTCCACTGAGCAGCGGGTAATTCATAACGGAATCATATTCATCTCCTTGCAGCCACTGGCTTGCATCGTGCCAGATTTCTCCCAACAGATAAATGTCCGGTTTTATCGCTTTTAAATGTTCTCGCATCCGCTTTAAGAACCGATGTGATACTTCATTTCCCACATCAAAACGGATTCCGTCTATATCAAATTTTTGAATCCATTCCTCGCAGACCTTACAAAAATACTCAATTACTTCTTCATTATTCGTATTTAATTTTGGCATCGTATCTGCAAATGCAAAAGAGTAAAAGCGCCTGTCTCTTGTGTCTGCTCGTTTTCCGATCTCTTCCCAGTCTTCTATCATAAACCAGTCCGCATAACGGGAATCTTTCCCATGCTCCAGTACATCCATCCACGGCGCGAATTTTCTTCCGCAGTGATTAAATACTGCGTCAACCATAATACGGATTCCTTTTTCGTGCGCTTCCCTGCAAAGTGCTTTCATCATTTCTTCATTGCCGAAAGCCGGATCAATCTTTGTATAATCTGTAGTATCATATTTGTGGTTAGATTCTGCTTCCATGATCGGATTCAGATAAATTCCGGTAATTCCCAGCTCCTGAAGATACTGTAGTCTCTGACGGATTCCCTCCAGATTTCCTCCAAATTTTTCCTGATTTGTCACTGTTCCGTGATTTCTCCACGGTGTGATATCATTTCCATTCTTTTCCGGTGTCCCATTGCAGAACCTGTCCGGGAAAATCTGATACCAGATCGTATCATTCACCCATGCAGGTGTGCGGTTTATATCTGCAGGATTCATCCATGGTACAATAAAACACTGCTGCATACGGCCATCCATCTGAAGCTGTTCTTCTGTCAGGAAACCGTCTTCAAAATAATACCAGACTTCCTCTTCTGTTCTCAGTTCAAAATAATATTTGCATCTTTTATATGCAGGAAGAAGCGTTGTTGTCCACCAGATTTGATAAGGCAGACGTTTTTTATAAATAATTTCCTCTCTTTTTCCTGTCCATTTTTCATTTCCACCCAGAATCCCGGCCTCATAAGGATCTCCGTAATGGATAAACACCTGTTTTACATCATACCCGGTCTTAATATTTACGATTAGTCTGTCCTCATCCAGAGGATAACTCATCTGCTCTGAGGTTTTATGATATACACCGGTAAATTCCATCTTATTCTTCCTCCAATTTTTCATAAACACGCAGGATTTCCCCTACACTCCATGCCTGTGCAAAACATCCTTTTGAAGAAACCGGAATCTCTCCATCATAAATTTCAGGGAGCTGGCCAATACATCCTTCACGCATTGCACTTTCCAATACTTCCAACTGCTTTGCCACAATCTCTTTTGCTTCTCTTGAATCTTTATTTACTTTTAGATATGCGAGATAATATCCACCCATCGGAAAAGTCCAGACGGTTCCCTGATGATAAGCAAGATCTCTTTTTATCATCTCTCCACCATAACTTGCATGAAACTCCTCGTCTTTTGGATCTAATGTCCGAAGTCCATAAGGCGTATACAACCTTTCAAACACTGTATCTACAATCTGTCTTTCTTTCTCTTCGTCCAGCATTGTAAACGGCATAGACACTGCCCATATCTGATTACAGCGAATTTGTGTATCTGCCTTTGTTTTTGAGATTACATCCTTCAGGCAATGTTTTTCCTCCATCCAGAATTCTCGTGCAAAAGATTCTTTCACTTTCTGTGCGAGTTCTCCATATTTCTGCTCTTCATTTTTCTTCAAAACTTCAGAAAACTTTTGCATGATACAAAGTGCATTATACCAGTAAGCATTGATCTCCACCGGTTTCCCATGTCTTGGTGTCGGAAGGATTTCTCCCACACGTACATCCATCCATGTCACCTGATCCAGCCCCGCTCCGGCACTGATAAGACCGTCTTCTTCCATATGGATATTGAAATTTGTTCCTCTCTCATAACCGGAAATAATCCTTTGCATTACCGGATACATTTCCTCTACAAATTTGATGTCCTGAGTTTTTTCATAATATAACCACACGCAGTTGATAAATAATAGTGCTGCATCTACAGTATTATAAAGTGGCTCATTCTCCCCCTCCGGAAACAGATTTGGCATCAATCCATCCTTTTCATAAAATGCAAAGGTCCGCAAAATTGATTTTGCACTTTCAAATCTTCCTGTGGAGATGCAGATTCCCGGAAGTGCAATCATTGTATCTCTTCCCCAATCCTCAAAAAAAGGGAAACCTGCAAGAATGGTCAATCCATCCGTAGACTCTCTGTTCGAAAGGAACTTGTCTGCACTACATACCAGTGTCTGTGCCAGTTTATTTTTCAAACCTGAAGTCTTTATAAGCTTCTCTTGATGATGGATCTGTTCTTCCTTAATTATATCAAATAATTTTTTTGCATCCATACCAATCTGACTTTCCAGCGAATAAATTACTGTCAAATCTGTCTCTTCTCCTGGCTTTACCCGTTTTTTAATCTGATACACTGCGCTTGCGGTTCCATTTTCCCGTCTTCCGTCACATTCATCGTAGCGATAAAAATACGTTTCTTTCTTTTCCTGAAAGCCCTCTACTTTCCCATTTGTTTCAAAGAAAAGATCATACTCTCCATCGGTAATCTTTTGCGCTTGTCTTGAAAAGATCTTATCTTCTTTCAAATCTTCCCCTTTAGGTTCAAATTGAAAAAACGGAGTTACACAGAGAACTGCTTCTTCCTGACCGCGGTTTTTCAGATGATAATTCAATGCAATCTGATTGCTGCCCTGTGCCATCACAATCTCTTTTTCCATCTCCACTCCACTTATCAGATAATTCCATACAGGAAGAGTTTCAAAAGAAAATTCTGTAAGATAGCGATATCCTTCTTCTTTTGTTCCATCTGCAAATTCCTGAGTTGAAAGAACATACTTTGATTCTCCAATACCCAGTTCTTCTTTTATACGATGAACCATATTTACTCTGTGATTTGGAGCTTTCGTACATGCCATGAATACTGAATGATCATTTCTTGCCACAGCTCCGGTCATCGTAAGCGAAGAAAAACCTCCCAGACCATTAGTTAAAAGATAGCAGTTTTCAAGTCCTCTCTCCAACGTTTTCCAATCCTGTCTGCCATAGATCCACTTCATGCATTACTCCTCCTTAATCATTATTTACGTCCAAGTATCAACACGCTCTGCGGTGCGGCTTCTATCTGTCTGTCCGCACAGATTCCTTTTTCCCAGCACCAGCTGTCATCCGCATCGCTTAAGATTTCCCAGTCATCATTCAAGAATTTTACTTTATAACTACTTTTTCTTGCATTGTAAATTATCTTTACCTGGCTCCATCTTGCTTTTTTATCATTGAGCACAGTAAATCCTACTACGTCTTTTTCTTTCCACATATCTGTAATTCGTTTATAACTGTCTTTTGATTTGTCACAAAGCCCAGAGAGCTGTTTTCGAAGTGCAATCAGCCCCTGATAATAACGAACCAGTTCCTTGTTTTCCCATGCCTTTTCCCAGTCGAGACGATTCAGGGAAATCGGTGATTTAAAGGTATTATCCTGTCCATCTTTTGTACGGGCAAATTCTTCTCCTGATAGGAAAAACAGTATTCCCTGACAAGTCATATAGACTGCTGCTGCCATTTTATTCAGCCTCATACATTCTTCCTCCGGGACTGTCTCTTTTAATTTATCCCACAGGGTATGATTGTCATGTGCTGATACATAGGTAACAATCTGTGAAGGTGCTTTGACATTCTCAAATCCTTCCGCCTGATAAGGATTTACACACCATGCTGCCACACTTGCAAGCATTTCATCTTCTTTTTCTTCTGCACCGTTTATAAACCCGGCTTCCTTTGCACGTAGTGCAGAGCCTTTGATTCCATCTCGAGTACTGTCACAGAACGCCCCGATATTTTCATCCAGAAGCCCAATATTTTCTTTTGCTGCCAGTTTTCTGCCGCCTTCTACTGCCGACTGATCTGCTGCCCAAGGTTCTCCGTAAATAATCTTCTTTCCTTTTCCGTATCGCTGATCCAGTTCACTTCGGATCCGGTTCATCAGGTCTACATCCAGAAGTCCCATCAGGTCAAAACGGAATCCATCAATATGATATTCCTCTGTCCAGTAAAGCACTGATTCCAGAATATATTTCGCACACATCTCTCTTTCGCTTGCAACATCATTTCCACATGCAGAACCATCGGAGATCTTCCCATCCGGAAATACCCGGTAAAAATACCAAGGTACAGTTCTCTGAAACCAGGAGTCCAGCGAATACGTATGATTGTAGACAACATCCATGATTACACCAAAACCAGCTTCATGAATTGCCTGGATCATTTCTTTCATTTCCCGAATTCTAACTTCACCATGTCTGGCATCTGTCGCATAGGAGCCCTCCGGCACATTATAATTGACTGGATCGTACCCCCAATTGAATTCTGTATCTTCCCCTGCTTCATTTACAGAACCATAGTCATACATCGGCATGATCTGAATGTGTGTCACCCCGAGTTCTTTTAAATAATCCAGACCTGTAGGATGAATCCCATCCTCATTCAAAGTCGTATGTCTGCACGTAAATGCTTTGTATTTCCCACGATATTCTTCCGGAAAACCACCCGACTTATCCCATGAAAATTCTTTTACGTGAAGTTCATATACGATTCTCTCCGGTCCTTCTTCTGGTGTCTGATCTTTTTCCCATCCTTTTGGATTGGTCTTTTTCAGATTCACTGCCATGCTGCGCAATCCATTAACTCCGCATGCCTTTGCATATGGATCTGCTGATCGGACTTCTTCTCCATTGCGTGTAATCAGATAATCATAATAAACGCCGTGAAGTTCTTCTTTGCTCTCCCAACTCCACACACCCTTTTCTTCTTTTTTCATCGGAATCTGCTCGTATGCATCTCCTCCATCTCCTGTCTGATATAGGTTTAAACTAATGCATTCCGCCTGTGGTGACCACAGGCGGAATGTCGTTCCTTCTTCTGTACATTCTACGCCAAGATTATTTTCCTCATAAATATAATTTTCAAGAAACTCTTTTGTAGAATAATATTTTTTTAATTCTATTCTATCCTTCATCATCTTTCTTATCCTTTCACTGCACCTGATACTCCATCTACATAGTATCTCTGCATAAACAAGAACAGAATCGCAATCGGAATTGAAATCAGAACTGCCCCAGCCGCAAAACTGGTGTACCAACTGTCAATATATTCTTTTTCCAACATTTTCCAAAGTCCAATTGCAATCGTATACTGGTCTGAGTTTGCTCTGCAGATTACCTTTGCAAAAATGAAATCGAGCCACGGAGCCATGAAAGATGTCAGCACTGTATATACAATGATCGGCTTACTAAGTGGCAGTGTGATCTTGCTGAAAATCTGCCATCTGGTACATCCATCCAAAAGTGCAGCTTCATCAATTGCAACCGGAATTGTATCAAAGAATCCTTTTGCAATCTGGAAACCCAGTCCTGCACCACCGGAATAACATAAGATCAGAGCCAGTTTAATCAGGCTTCCTTCTGTAAGTCCCATCGCCTTTAAAATAAAGTACACAGCAATCATGGACATAAATCCCGGGAACAATCCCAGAATCATTGCCATGTTCATATATGGTTTTCTCATTTTAAATTTCAGTCTGGACAAACAGTAGGAAACTGCCAGCACATAAAATGCTGATAAAATACAGGAACAAATTGCAATAAACAATGTGTTCATAAACATCTGCGGGAAATTTAAAATGGATGTATCAGTAAATAGTTTTATATAATTGTCAAGCGTAAATGCTTTCGGGAAGAAGGTTGATACGTAAGAGCCTTTTTCCGCACGGAAGCTCGTCAGGATTACCCATACAATTGGGAAAAGCCAGATAATGGCCAACACCGCAAGAACAATATGTACGATCGTATTGTTGATCATTTTCTTCTTTTTTGCAGATTGTAATTTCTTTCCTGCCATGATTAAAATCCTCCTTCTTCTTTATAGGATTTACTGTTACGGTATGTGAAAAGTGCACCAATTGCCAGAATGATAAAGGTCATTATTCCAATTACCGCACCAATGTTATAGTACTGTTTGTCAATTGTCAGTTTATAGAGCCATGTAACCAGAAGGTCTGTCTTACCTGCAGTTGAAGAAAGGTTTGTTACCGGATCTCCTCCTGAAAGAAGATAAATAACATTGAAGTTATTAACATTTCCTGTAAAGGTTACAATCAAATATGGTGTTGTCACATACAGCATGTACGGCAGTGTAATCTTGGTAAATGTCTGAAATGCATTTGCACCATCTACTTTTGCAGCTTCATAAAGTTCTTCTGGAATGTTCTGAAGCACTCCTGTCAGCTGAAGCAGAGTATACGGCACACCTACCCAAATATTGATGATAATAACAGTCACTCTGGCCCATGTCGCATCTGTAAAAAATGGAAGGCTTGCATCACTTGCAATCAGTCCTACATTTCTAAGGAGTACGTTGATTGCCCCTTCCGGCTGTAACATAGTACGCATGATCAAAAGGGATACAAACATCGGTACTGCACAGGAAAGGACAAAACAGAATCTCCAGAATCCTTTTGCTCTTGTTCCCTTTCTATTGATCAGAAGGGAAAGGATCATTCCAAAAATATAATTGCTGAAAGTTGCAAAAAACGCCCAGATGATCGTCCATCCCAGAACAGACCAGAAGGTACTTCCAAGAATACTTTCGGAATCAAACAACGTCTTGAAATTATCAAGTCCCACCCAGTCAAACAGCATCAGATGGTTGCCGATACGGCTGTAATTGGTAAATGCCATACAGATCATGAATACCAACGGAAGTACAGTAAACACAAAGATGAATGCTGTCGGTGGTGTCATAAACAAACGATACAGATTCTCATGCAGAAAGGATTTCAAATCTTCTGCAAATGTATTCACATGCATTCCTGCTTTCTGAAGACACTCTGCTTTATATGCACTTTTTAAGGTTCCTCTCCATACAAGAATCATAAGAATTGTCAACAGGATTGTTGCCACACCATAAAGTAAAATCAGGACGGACTGATCCCCTTTTGTGTAAATATAGATTTGCTTCGCTTCATCCCATACTTCTTGCTGCTGCACAGTTCCAAGTGTCCGTAGACCACCGATAAATCCAATTCCATTTACTGCCATAAAGACGATGTAGGCAATTTCAACTGCCAGATACAAAAGTCCTTTGATAATCTGACCATGTACAATGTTTCCAAATCCCATCAGAATCATGGAAAGCTTAGTCTCTACTCCACCTTTTTTTACTGCATTTTTGCAGGTATATGGCGTTGGAAATTCATTGATTTTTTTCTTAAACATACTCATTCCGCTCACCTCTTAATTAATTCCATTGCTGTTCATTGCTTCATTCATTGCTTCCGTCTGTTCTTCGGCATTTTCGTGTGTCACACTCTTGTTACGAATTCCTTTTCCCATATTCTCAACCGGTGTCCAGCAATTACTCATGGATGCCACGAACGGCTGGAGTATCGATGTATTGTTAAAGGTATCATTCTGTGCCTGAACAAGAGGATCGGATGCAATATCCTTTTCTTTCAGAAGTTCTGTATTACATGGAATCACGGTTCTCATCTCGTAGTGTGCTCTCTGTGCATCACTTCCACCCAGATAAACAGCAAGTGCAACTGCCTGTTCCATATATTCACTATGTGCATTAACTCCAATTGCCTTTGAACCGGCATATGCAAGCATCTGCTTCTCTTGCCCGTTTATTGTATAAGTTGGTAGAGATGACACTCCCATATTATCTCCAAGTGCTTCTTTGATCGCATTTGCATCCCATGATCCGGTAAACATTGCCTTTACGCTGCCATCACGAAGTCCTGCAAGTGCTGATCCATCTGCATCAATTTTAAAATTTGGATTGGCTGCCAGATCAATTGCATAATTGGTTGCCTCTACTGCCTTTTCTCCTGCAAAATCAGCTCCTTTTGACTCGTCTGTTCCATCTCCAAACAAGGTGCATCCATTTCCCAAGTAAAATGCCGGAAGATACCACGAATTAATAAGAGGGAAGGATACTGTTCCTTTTTCCAGCATTGTATCCAGATTTTTCACATCTTCTTCTGAAAATACAGACTTGTCATAAAACATATACCAGGTATTGGTTGTAAACGGAACCCCGTAAAGCTCTCCGTCAACCTTTAGCGAATCTAAAAGTTCCTCTGAGTTGGTTGATTCAATCTCTTCTTTATATTTTCCACCAAATTTTGCTACTGCATCCGCATCTGTAAGCGTTGTAATCCTGTCATTTGCATACATAAATACATCTGCGCTTGCTTCCGGATCCTGTGCCACCTGATCTGCTGCTGTTGCTTCATCAGCTACTCCATAGACAAATGTAATATCCCATTCCGGATGCTCTTTTGCAAAAGTATTACACATTGTCTGAAGCCATTCGCCACTGTCTTTTGACTGATCTTCTGATGGAGACCATACCATCAGTCTGACTTTTTCTGACCTTTTATCTGCCGTACTGCTCCCGCATCCGGTTAGTCCTGCTGCCACCAGCGTTACAGTCATGATTCCTGTTAGAAATGTTGCTAACCCTCTTTTCATCATCTTTCTTCCTTTCATTTTCTGTTTCGTATTGTTTCGTTAAACTTAATATACGTCTTTTTTAATTTTTCGTCAATCCATTTTCAATACACTGCTTTTTTTTGTTATTTTTTTACATTTTCCACCTTGTTTTTTTGTGCATTATTTTTTATTTTCTTATTTTCGAAACTCATCTAAACTTTTATTCTTCCTATAGTTCATTGCTTTTTACTATATCATTGTATATAATAAAATAAGATTTATTTTCCTACTTCATGAAAGGATCACATATTATGACTACAATCCAAGATATTGCTGATAAGATGAATATTTCCAAGAGTACTGTATCCAAAGCACTCAATGATGCACCTGATATCAGCGAAACTTTACGGAAACAGGTTTTAGAAACTGCTGTAGCCCTCGGTTATACTAAACTACGTCGTTATAAGAAACCCGTAAAAAAAATCTGTATTATAGCAGAAAAAGAGAATATACAATACGAAGAGCCACATCATTTTGCCTATGACATTCTGCTTGGTTTTCGCCAAATGGCTGAACCAGCCGGTTTTGATATTGAAATCGTACCTGTGGACGTTCAGATGCAACGGAACCAACGTTATGATGTTTTTATGTTGGAGCATGATTACGTAGGAGCTTTTGCAATCGGCTTTTCCCTGAACGACCCTTGGATTCAGGATTTTAAAACCAGCCACACTCCTGCCGTGCTTTTCGATAACTATATTATTGGGAATCCTTCTACTGCTTATGTAGGTATTGATAATGATGAGGGAATGGAACTTGCTGTCTCTTATCTTGCCGGGCTTGGTCATCGTAAGATTGCCTATCTCAGCGGTTCTCTTGGCTCTCAGATTCTTCAGATACGACATGCAGCCTTTCTCCGTGCCATGCACCAGCATGGACTGAAGACTTCTTCTGATTCTACCGGCTGCTCTTATTATTTGTCTGAATGTATGGAAAAGCACCTGCCTCGGTTTCTGGAAAAAGGAATGACTGCTATCATCTGTAGTCAGGACACTCTTGCCAATTCAGCCCTTATCCAGTGTCAGCAACTAGGCTACAGGATTCCTGAAGACATCAGTATTATCGGATTTGATGATATTCCGATTGCAGCATATACCTCTCCTCCATTGACTACAATCCGACAAGATCGGCTTGAACTCGGAAAAAGCGGGTTCTTTGCACTATCAAGCCTACTTAACAACATTTCAATCAGCACATTTTTATTGCATGCACAGCTAATTGAACGGAAATCTACAGGGGAAGTACCTGTGACATAATATTTATCTGGTTATCCTTATACAAAAAGGGCTAGGAAACTCTCTTTCGGTTGTTCCCTAACCCTTTTTGATAGCATCTTTTATACTTTTTCAAATCCTATTTCAACCATGTACTTGGCTTATTTTTTCTTATATTTTAACGGAGAAACTCCATATGCTTTTTTGAAGATTCTGATAAAATAGCTTACATTCTGATATCCGCTCTGCATTGCAATCTCTGTAACAGGAGTATCCGTATCTTGTAACAGCTGTTTTGCATACTCTAATCGTAAATGTGTTATATATTGCGAAAGTGTAATATGAAAATGTTCCTTAAAGTATCGCGATATATATTTTTCCGAAAGATGAAACAGCTCACCAAATTCTTTCAACGATATCTTTTCTTTAAAATTCTGCTGTATATATGAAATCATTTCTTTTTCTACAGTATTTCTCCCGCTTTTATCATTTTCGATTACAAAGCCCTTCTCCCACATTTCAAGAATAAATTGTAAAAGAATTCTTTTTGTCTTTATCTGAGCAGTTATTTTGGACTCAATTTTCTTATTTTTTGCCATATATGTCTCAACCAACTGCTCACACAGTTCTTTTGCTGTATCTTTTATTCTTGGGCCTATCATCAGATGACCATTTTTTAACGGCTTCAGTAATTTATCATCTAACAGATCATTTATGCAAAAAGATATGTATTCTACCGGAAAAAGGAAAGTAAAATAATCTACTGTACCAGTCTGTGAACCCATGAAATGCAGATTACCCGGCGACACTACAAAAGCATCCCCGGGGGTTCCAACATAATTTTCTCCTGATATACTTACAGTCAGAAAACCACTTTTTACATATATAATTTCCAGTTCATCATGCCAATGTACCGGTATCTGAAATGATCGTCCCCCATTTTTTATATGATATGTACTAAACGGATCATCCTTTGTACCGTGTGGTTTATTTTCTTTTAATTCAAAGTACATAATCTCTCCTTTAATATTCCCTACAGGCGAAACAGAGGATTTACGACATATCAGATACTTCTACAAGACTTTTACTCTTCCATTTTCCACTCTTCCATCTAAGTACCATTCCCACAGCTCTCGCACATTCGTCACCTGCCATAGCAATATATGCTCCCACAGCTAGAAGTCCCATGTGTATTCCGAGAAAATACGTTCCGCCAACTGCAAATAAATACATAAATATCGCACCTAGCATAACCGGGAAAACTGCATCTCCACTCGTTTTTAATGCCTGACCATATACAAGGTTTGTTACCCTTCCAAATTCAAGAAATATATCTACTACTAACAACTTTACCACAAGATTTATCATCTGTATATCATCAGTAAATATATGCACTATAAAATGTCCGGCCAATGCAAATGTTACAGAAAAGCATGTCGCTGTGATAATTCCGTATATCGCAGCTTTTCTCGTTCCCCTGTTACATTTCTCAAACTCTTTTGCTCCAATTCTCCAGCCGGTCATAATTGCATTTGCCTGAGCAAGGGCAGCTCCCACACAATACGAGAAACTTGCAATCTGTACAGCATAGGAGCGAGCTGTAACATTCATTCCATCCACATCCATCTGATTCATAAAACGCACAATCAGAGTCATTGCAATGTTGTAAAGTGCAGTTTCAAGTGCAGAAGGAAAACCAATCTTAACAATCTGCGCAAATATCTTTCTTGCTGCAATCCGTTCAGGACTCTGCTTTGCTTTTATAAGCACCGCCCCCATGCCAGCTACAATAATAAGATTTACAACTCTCGAAATAACTGTGGCAACGGCAACTCCCATCACACCCCAGTTGAATGCAAATAAAAATACTGAATTAAGTATTATATTGAGAACATTTCCAACAACAGTTCCTATCAAAGAATGTTTTGTATATCCAAACACTCTCAAATAACTGGAGAAAATAGGAATCAGTGCATTTAAAAAACATGTGCCACCGACAATTCTAAGGTATATTTCAGCCGGCTCAAGCAAAGCCGGAGCAATACTTACGATTCTAAGCATCCCACCAGAAAATGCGGCAAGAATGATAGACATTATGATACCTATCAATGCGTTGAATATAAGTCCAAGTTGTCTTGCCTGATATGCAATCCCCGGTCTTCCGGCTCCAATATTTTGTGACATAACAGCTATCATACCCGATGATATTACTCCAAACATAATAATAAAAACGCCTATATATGTATTGGCTGTTCCCACTGCTCCCACAGCCTGGTCACTTACAGATGATAGCATAAGCGTATCTACCATACCGGAAAGCATATAAAATAAAGTTTCTAAGCATATTGGCACAGATAGCTGTGTTAATGTTTTTCTTTCAGCTGCCATAGTTTTCTCCTCACATACAATTCAAGAATACTATATCAATAATACGATATATTTCTATGTAATTCTTGTATAATATCCTGTGAAAATTGCACTATTTCTACTTTATCTTAAAAAGTACTAGATCGTGTTACTGAAAAATGGACCGCAAAATACCCGAATTCTATGAAACGCTGGTATGATAACTGGGATGCAATAACGCCGATTTTCAAGTTTTCACCGGATGTCGGAAAGGTTATTTACACGACCAATGCAATTGAAAGTCTGAATTCTACCTACCGTAAGCTCAACCGTCAGAGAAGCGTATTTCCAAGTGATACAGCGCTCCTGAAAGCCCTGTATCTGGCAACTTTCGAAGCCACTAAAAAATGGACTATGAGCATTCGAAACTGGGGACAGGTCTACGGTGAACTCAGCATTATGTATGAGGGACGACTCCCAGAATAACAGAATCTATATGCATGATGAGAAGGACGTTTTTGACGTCTGCTCTTGACATGCCCGAAATCATGTTGTATATATATAGCAAGAGCTGGAAGCTCCAATTTAGCGCTTCCAGCTCGATCATTATCATAGAAGATTATTATTTACAGACTTTTCTTCATAGTCTCTCCGGTTTTCCTTCATGCTGGTCTCCTTCTGTTTATTCCCGGTAAATCTGTGCAAACCGGAAATTTCTGATGAATAACATGGTGCAGGATCGTTTTCGATTATTATATTTTACTGTGAGATTGTGATATTAGCAATAGTGAAATGGAGCAGAGAAGAGTTGAAAAGGCAGACGGATAAGAAACAAAGATAAAAACAAAGAAAGAATATGGAGATAAAACAGAAAGGAATAAACAATGAATGTAAATC
>ERZ841116.1004-NODE-1004-length-16331-cov-11.417916_pt1 | contig 16331 bp, 14 predicted proteins | sample MGYA00519875_ERZ841116 | MGnify/ENA primary metagenome ERZ841116 (study PRJEB31850, sample SAMEA3708889) | human gut metagenome | biome: human gut; feature: human-associated habitat; material: faeces | place: China | collected 2014 ... | reverse complement strand
CATAAGTGTCTTTTTTTGTTTATATATTTGTCTGATTTAATTATACAATTCAGGTTATATAAAAATAGCAATTACATTAGAAAATTTTCATCTAATGTAATTGCTATTTTCAGTTAATAATATATTTATTGAGTTTAATAATAAAATACTTATTTACTATTAAAATCTATATTATAATTTATATTCCAAAATGAATTATATATTTATTTTCTTCTTTTGCTTGATTAACTAAAGAAATCAAATCTGTATATTCTAATTTATCTTGTAATAATAAAACTTTTATTAATATATCCATTGATTCAGGTGGTATAAGTGTAATACCATAATATGCAAGACCTTTACCTGAAATTTGAAGAGTATGCCAGTAACAATCTACCTTTTGTAAATCTGTTAAAATTGGTTCAATAAAGTTATCATCAACTACAATACAATCATATTTATTGGGTTCATATTCATCAAATCGTTCTTTATTCATAGGTTGATTTTGCATAATTCCAAATTCATGATTTGCCATATAATTGCCTCCTAAAATTTTATTTAAATCATACTTTATATATTAATTAGTTATTTATATATTTTTCAAAAACATATCCAAAATCTTTGTTGTTGTATTCATTTCTTATATTCTGCATCCAATTAAAGTTAAAATTCGTTAACTCCTTTACTATTTCTGATGCATTTCCTTGTAGTTAACTTCTTGATATTGCTTCATTTGCCATCTTAAGACTATTCATACCATCTTCAATAGATGTACTATTTTTTCCTTGTATTCTTCCTATCTCAACTAATGCTTTATATAAATCTTTCAATTGTTCTAATTGCTTTTTATCAACATCTATACTAAATGAATTGTTTCCAAAACTAAATTTTATTTCTATATCTAAATCTATAGTACCTGCAGTTTCTAATGTTACTGAATGTACTTTTTCATAGTAAAAGTCATGTCTCTTTACTACTCTTTTTTTACTTACTGCACTATCCCCATCTACATGTAATAAGCCTCTATTTGTGAATACATACTCATCTGATTTTGATTTTATTACGAAATAGATTTTCTCCCCATCTTCATTCATTATGTAATCATCACCATCAACTTTATCAAAATCCTTAGGCGATATTATTTTTCCTATATCTGATAATCCTAATGTATCTGCTGCCATTTTTCCAAATAAATTTCCTGCCATTTTACTCCTCCTATTTTTAATAACTTAATACCTCTAACTTATTATATCATAATAAATTTAATCATTTTTATTGTGGTTTATGTCAACTGGAATTTGTATTTCTGTAATAAATTCATTTATATCTTCAGTTTCATGAATATCAATTTTGTATATTTCTATAGGGTCAGATATAATTTTGTATCCTTTTTCTTCTATATATTTAAACATCTTATTAATATAATGTTTATTATTTTTATACTTCCCTTTATATGTTAAAGTTAAGTAATACCCTTCATTAAATATAATATTATAAATTTCTTCTTCATCCTCTAAAAAACAGAACACCGACTTAAATTCATTATATATACCTTGTTTTATTTTATCCAAGCAAAAACTAGATCCTATGTTATTGTTTCCTAATATAGTGAACCTATTTTCATAGTCCTTCTGTAATTTTTGTATTAGAAAATCAAACTCTTCGTCTTTCGTTATATTGGCATTTAATTCCCGGGACTTTCTTTTATTTATATATACTAGATCTATCTCGTATAATTTTAGATTTCTCAATTCATCATTTATAGTATCTAATCTTTTCATAATATTTTGTTTATAACTTAAGAGTTCTTCTATCTTTTCATCTATTAAAATTATTTCTTTATTTAATATTTCTTTAGTACTTTCAATATTTCTATCATCTAAATATTCCTTTATCTTCTTCATTGGAAAGTTTAAACTTCTAAGTTCTTTTATTAGGTTTAGTCTCCATATATCAGATAACTTATACATTCTATATCCATTTTTATCTCTAAATGGCTTTAGTATTCCTATATCTTCATAATACATAAGTGAATCTCTACCAATACCATATATTTTTGATATTTCACCGATTTTATAATAATCTTTCATAGTTAATTATTCTTCTCTCCCTTTATTTATGCATAAAGCTATGAGTATAAACTCATAGCTTTATATTATTCATATATAATTTCATCATCTATTTCTTCTATATTATCTTTATTGTCCTCATCATCTTTATAAATTATACTTATAATTTTTCCACTTATTGTAACTGCTATTATTGAGAAAAATACTTGTTTTATATCTAAGTAAACTAATGACATTAAAAGAACTATTGCATCTGTTGCTAAATAAACATGGTTAACTTTTAGTTTAAGAAGTTTATTACCTAAAAGAGCTATTACATCATCGCCTCCAGAGGCTCCTCCTCCTCTAACTACAAGTCCAACACCAACTCCTACACCTATACCAGCTAATATACTTGCTATTAACATGTTATTTGTAAAACTCGAGACTAAAAAGCCTATTTTTTCCCATATCTTATAGGTAGATGAGAACGTAATCGTAGATAAAATAGAGTATAATAAAAATTTCTTTCCAAAGAATTTTGATCCTATTGTAAACAATGAAAAATCTATTACTACACTAGTTATTGATGGTGATATATTAAAAACATGCTGTAATAATAATAATAAGCCTAAAACTCCACCTTCTGTAACATTATTTTGATAATTAAAGTTATAACTCCCAAATGATAAAATTGTTGCTCCTATTATTATTAGCAATATGCTTTTCAATGTTCCATTTTTTATATACCGCAAAGTATCACTCCTAATATTTATTATTTATACATAATATTATATACCTTAGTATAATACCAATGTATATAATAAATTTTTATTTATATTTATTAATACTATTAAAAAAATCCCTAGCTAAGATATATTTATTATACTTTAGCTAGAGATTTATATGTTTTTACCCTAAATTATTTTATTTTAGCTTCTATGTTTGCTATTCTTTCAAGAACTGAATTCATCATTTCTTCAAATTTAGCTTTTTTAGCTTTTTCTTCATTAACTAAGCTTTCTGGAGCCTTAGCTAAGAATCCTTGGTTTGAAAGTTTTCCGTTAACTCTCTTTATTTCACCTTCTAATTTAGCTTTTTCTTTATTTAATCTGTCTAATTCTTTAGAGAAGTCAACTAATTCATCAAGTGGTATAAATATCTTAACTCCTTCTATAACAACACTTACTGCATCTTCAGGTATGTTGTTTTCATTATCAACTATTTCAACAACTGATGCAGATGCTAATGTTACAAAGTAATCCTTACCTGCTTCCATAGCTTCTTTCTTTTCAGCTGTAGGAACTATTATAACCTTAGCTTTCTTTGATGGTGGTACATTCATCTCAGCTCTTACGTTTCTTATGTTTCTTATACCATCCATTGTTAAGTTCATCATTTCTTCTTCTTTAGCCATGTTATCAGCTTCGTTATAGTGAGGGAACTGTGCTATAACTATACTTCCTTCTACTGTTGGAAGGTGAGTGTATATTTCCTCTGTTATAAATGGCATATATGGGTGAAGAAGTTTTAATATCTTCTCTAATACATATGTTAATGTGTATAAAGCAGTTTGCTTAGCAAGCGTATCATCAGAATATAATCTTGGCTTAACTATTTCTATATACCAGTCACAGTATTCAGACCATGCAAAGTCGTATATCTTTTGAGCAGCTATTCCAAGGTCAAACTTATCCATGTTGTCTGTAACTTCTTTAACAACATTGTTTGCTCTTGATATTATCCACTTATCAGCTAAAGTCATATTAGCTTCAACTGATTCTCTAGTTACACCATTCATTATCTCTTCATCTATATTCATGAATACAAATCTTGATGCATTCCATAATTTATTTGCAAAGTTTCTAGCAGCTTCAACTCTTTCCATGTAGAATCTCATATCATTTCCTGGTGAGTTTCCTGTAGCTAACATGAATCTTAATGCATCTGCTCCGTATTGGTCTATTACTTCTAATGGATCTATACCATTTCCTAAAGATTTACTCATCTTTCTACCTTCAGAGTCTCTAACAAGTCCATGTATTAATACATGCTTGAATGGAGTTTCTCCCATACAGAACATTCCTGCAAATGCCATTCTTACTACCCAGAAGAATATTATATCGTATCCAGTAACAAGTACACTTGTTGGATAGTAGTAATTTAATTCTTCTGTATTATGTGGCCATCCTAATGTTGAGAAAGGCCATAATGCAGAAGAGAACCATGTATCAAGTACATCTTCATCTTGTTTGAAGTGAGTATGTCCACACTTACATTCTTTTGGCATTTCTTTAGCTACTACTACTTCACCACATTCTTGACAGTAATAAGCTGGTATTTGGTGACCCCACCATAATTGTCTCGATATACACCAATCTCTTATATTTTCTAACCATTGAGTATAAGTTTTATCAAATTTATCAGGAACGAATTGTAAATCCTTATTTCTAAGTATTTCTAAAGCTGGTTTAGCTAATTCATCCATCTTAACGAACCATTGATCTGATAATCTTGGCTCAACAACAGTTCTACATCTGTAGCAAGAACCTACATTGTGGTTATGGTCTTTTATCGCTATTAAGTATCCTGCTTCATCTAAGTCAGCTATAAGTTGCTTTCTGCACTCATATCTGTCCATACCTTCGTACTTACCAGCTAACTTATTCATTGTTCCATCTTCGTTCATTACATTTATCTTTTCAAGATTATGTCTTTGACCTACTTCAAAGTCATTAGGGTCGTGAGCTGGAGTCATTTTAACTGCTCCTGTACCAAACTCTAAATCTACATAATCATCAGCAACTATTATAAGTTCTCTACCTATTAGAGGAAGTATAGCATGCTTACCTACCAAATGCTTATATCTTTCATCTTCTGGATTTACAGCTATACCAGTATCTCCTAACATTGTTTCTGGTCTAGTTGTAGCTATTTCTAAGAATTCATCACTACCTGCTATTGGATACTTTAAGTGATAGAACTTTCCATCATGTTCTTCATGTTCAACTTCAGCATCTGATAAAGTTGTTTTACAATCTGGACACCAGTTTATTATTCTATTTCCTCTGTATATCTGACCTTTTTCATAAAGTTTCACAAAGAACTCAGTAACTGCTTCGTTACATCCTTCATCCATTGTAAATCTTTCTCTGTCCCAGTCACAAGAATCTCCTAACTGCTTCATTTGGTCTACTATTTTTCTACCAAATTCATTTCTCCAGTCCATAGCTCTCTTTAAGAATTCTTCTCTTCCTAATTCGTACTTTGTTTTTCCTTCTTGTTCTTTTATTCTTTCAACAACCTTAACTTCTGTTGCTATAGAAGCATGGTCAGTTCCTGGTTGCCATAATGTTTCATATCCATCCATTCTCTTCCATCTTACAAGTATATCTTGTAAAGTATGGTCAAGAGCATGTCCCATATGTAATTGTCCTGTTATATTTGGCGGTGGAAGCATTATTGTAAATGGCTTCTTATTTGGGTTTGGCTTAGATTTAAATAATCCATCTTCAACCCACTTTGAATATAATCTTGATTCAAAGTCTTTTGGATTATACGTTTTTGGTAAATTAGTATTTTCCATTTCATTTCCTCCTTAGTTTTATGTAATAAATTACTTTGTTTCATATTTATTAGTGAAATCTATTTTACTCAAATATATTGAGCATAAAAAAGAGCTTTTCATCCTATAAATAAGGACGAAAAGCTCGCGTTACCACCTTAATTCCATGCTTATATATTTATTATATAATAAATAATAAAATCATGACTCTCAATAGATTTTATCGATTCTCACCGTCTAAACTTACTATTATTTCAGTCTAGAAACTCCGAAGCTACCTTCTGTAAACCTATACTTGAAAAATTTTTCAGCCTACGAATTTTTCTCTCTTTTAGTAGTATTTACATACTCCTCTTCATCAACGTCTTATATTTAATTTATTTCTTAATTATATCTAATTAACATTATTATTGTCAATTATTTATGATAATATATCTTATTTTGAAAATATATATTTATAAGTTTTTATTCCAAAAATTCATAGCCTCTTTCTCTTCTGTTATCGGAAGTATTTTATATCCTCTTTCTTTTAATATCATTATAATACCATCTAATGCTTCAACTGTTTGCTCTTTCTCATGTACTAATAAGACTAATTCATCTTTATTTCTTCCATTTAAAAGAACATTACTTACAATATTATCAGTTGTAGATTTCCAGTCTTCTGTATCTAAATTCCAATCCCATACTAAAAATCCATTTTCGACTAATATTTTATATGATTCTTCTGGAGTATTTGGTTTACTTCCATATGGAATTCTTATTAAATTTGAAGTTTCACCCGTTATTTCTTCAAATGTATTCCTACATATAGAAAACTCCTCAAGTGTAGATTGTGGTGTCTTATATAATGTTTTTACATCATGACTTACACTATGAAATCCAGCTCCATGTCCTTCTTGTTGTATTCTCTTAACTTCGTCTTTATATGTATTCATATTTCTATTTATCATAAAAAAAGTAGCCTTAACATCATTTTTATCTAGTATATCCAATATTTGATTTGTAAACTTTGACGGTCCATCATCAATAGTTATATAAGCTACTTTATCATAAGTTATATTGCTACTTTTCACTGAACTTTCTAAGTCTTGATTAATTATTTCAGTTATAGTCCTAGTTTTTATAGTCCTATAAACCTCATTATTATAATAACTTACATCTTCTTTTAAAAAAATTTTTTTTAATACTAATGAACATAGTACCATTATTAATAAAGAAATAAATATTAATTTTGAATTCCCCTTAAAATTGGCTTTCATCCCCCAACGCTCCTTCTCTAACTCCTAAAACTAATTGCATCTTGTATATTTAAAAATATAGATTAAAAATATAAGCAATTTGTTTTTACTTATTTTTCCCATAAAAATTCTATTCTCTTTAAAAATAGTTATGCTAATTATTTATTAAACATTCTTAATTTCTAAGTTATTAACATTATGATTATTGATTTGATACAATGTTCTAATATAATTTCTCATAAAAAATACAGTACATCATAAATCTATACTTTTAAGACTTATGATATACTGTATTTTCAATCTATATTTTTTAATCTATCTATTATATTTATTTCTTCTAATATCTTTGATAAATGATAGTTGAATACTGGACTTTTTTCATTATCTATCTTCCAATTTAAAATATCTACATTATACATTTCTTTAATTTTTAAATAATTATCATTATTTATATATATCTCTTCATCAATAAGCTGTATAGATTTAATATGATGATTTATTGATTTATATAGTAAAATCTCATTTTCTATTATATCTATATTTACTTGATTTTTAGTATATTTCATTTCATCAACTAACTTTTGATATATCATCTCTAATTTACTAATTTTCTTTCTTAGCCTCTCTCTATCGAAAACCCCATTATTTATTATTCCAGATTTAACACACTCTCCTACAATTCTCCTAGCATTTTTTAAGCTTTTATCAGTTATTTCTAAGTAATCAGGTCTTGCTAATACATAATTTATAATTACACCTATAACAACGCCTACAGATGTGTCCATTACTCTCTGTATAGAATAATAAGCTGGGTTTGAATCTATAATGCCTAAATGTATAGATAAGAACGTGACACTAGAAACTATTATTCCAGAATTTATCCCAAGTGCTGTACAACTATATATAGTAGTCATTATTCCAATACCAGCTAATATAGGGTTACCTGGGCTAATCAGTACGCATAAAAAACCTACTAATCCACCTATCATCGTTCCCTTTACCCTATTAAATCCTAACTTTAAAGACCCTTTTACCGTATCTTGTACTGATGCTACACACCCTACGCCTGCAAACATTGGATTTTCCACTAAATACTGTGCCAATAATGTACAAAGAGAAACAGCTATACCTGTTTTAACAGTTCTCATACCGATCTTCTGCAACTTCACCTTGTTTCCTCCTAATGATATAAATACTTTGTCAACTATTTATTTTACTATAATAATATAAATAATTCATTTAAATCTTAATCTTTAACAATTTTTTCATGTTTATATATCCTAATATAAGAAGTTTACAGCAAATATAAAGAAGCAATTAAGTATTTTTTAGATAGAAAATATAAATATTATGTGAAGTATACAAAATTGAGAGTTTTATCGAAAACTCATATGAAGGTTAGCCTTATTTTCTTATGCATATGCCTAAAAAATTGACTAATTTGATGTATAAAGATACATCCAGTAAGTTGAGTCTAACTTCTATATTTAGTATCTTATAAATAAAAATCTTCATAAAAAAAGAAATAGCCATTTTATGCAAATTAAAAATGGCTATTTATCTACAATATAGCTAAAAAAATACTATAATAGTATTTTTATTACTTTTCTACCGTACTTTTTAATATATTTATATAATTTAACAAGTCTGATATTCTTATTATTACTTCTTCTTTAAACTTACTTATATTATATCTTTCGCTTTCCCATACTTCCTTAAAGAATCTTTTAAATATATTATCTAACCTATTATCTCTTATTATTAGATATTTATTTTCATATTCTGAGTATTCATCAAAATTTCCTTTTATAATATTAATATTTCTAGATAAATAAGCTGTTGGATTTTCCTTATTTTTAAAATCATCTACTAAATTTCCATTTATCAATTTTATATCAATATCTTCATTTTCTTTAAGAATCTTTTCCATATACTCTATATGCCTTTGCCTTTGTTCTAAAGATAAGGTTATGGTTGTATTAAAGAAACTTAGTCTACCATTAGATATATATTGTCTAATAGCATTTTCGTACATAAGTATTTGTATGTTTGATTTATATATAGCATTTTGAAGTACAGCATCTATATTTTTTAATTCATCAACTATTTCTTTTGATTCTCCGAATACTATTTTACCTATTTCTAAGAATAAATCTGATGGCATAAATAGTTCACTCATATTTCCTATCAACCATCTTAAATCTCTTCCTATCATATATTCTATATAATTTTTTTCTAATATAATCTCTCTTGGATTTTTTTCTAAAAATGTAATTCTAGACCTAGTCTCTATCATTTCTTCAAGAGATTCATATATATCTTGTACTACTTTCGGATCTTGTGAAACATTTGTAAACAAGCATTGTTTAGTATCTGTATATACAGTATAAGTAAAGCTATTTTCTTTTATTACTGATGTTAGTGAGTATTGAGCATGTTTACAACTATAAAATGTAAAGTTAATATTTGAATAAATTTTAATCATATTCATAAGTAATATTGTATTAAAAATTATATCATCTGCATTTTCATCAAAACTTATTAAAAATCTAATTCTTACATTTTTCATTTCTGTTTTTATAGTAGAACCACTTCTTATTCCTGCAATATGAAGTTTATCATCTTTTCCTAGAGAAAATAAATCAGCTAATAAGATTACATCATTTTTTATTTCTTTTTTAGTCAAATCCATAATATCTTCATCTAAATGTTTCTTTAATAATCTTGGTTTTATATATAATAAACTATTACATTGCTCTGTATTTTCTTTTCCTACTTTTATATAATTTTTATTAGCTTTCTTCTGACTACTAAATAAATATGATTCATTAAGCATATCTTGTATATACTGTATTATACTTTCATCACTACTATACTTATTTATATCTAGTTTATAATACGCTAAAATTTCACACTTATGTATTTCTGTTGCATTATCTACTACAAATTTAGCAGTCTTCTCACAAATATTTTTTATATTCTTTGATGCAGGAAGCATTGCACCACTTATCCACTTACTTATATAAGATACGTCATATCCTAATTCTTTTGCTAATGAGTAATTCTTTTGACCTGAAAATTGTATCAATTTCTCAATATTTTTACCAAATTCCATGTTTACCATATTTGGACTCCTTTGATTTGAATATACAACTTATATATATGTATAATAACATACTTTCATACAAAACCAAATATTGAATACTTATACATACATTGAATCAGTTGAGTCAATATATATCAATTGATTCACATTTCATCAGTTGTTGTCGAATAACGTCGTATGATAATATGTATATATTGTCTAAATTTATTTAATTTTGCTTAATATAGTTAAATTTAAAACACAATAATTTATAGGAGGATGATATTGTGGATAAGAAAAAAATTATATCTAGTACAGTAGTATTTTTCATTACAACTTCTATTGTTCTATTATTTTCAGGTATATTTGGAGGAGAAAACGTATTAGTTGGTGTTCAAGGTACTGCAGCGGTATTATTTCTTTTAACTATTGACTTCAGTCTAAATCCAGTTAAAAACACTATATATTTTGTACTTCTTGAATTGACTATTGGTTTAGCTGCATATATAGCTTCTTTAAATCCTTACTTAGCAATAATAAGTACATTTTTAATGATGTTTTATATATTTTATACTTTCACTTACAATACAAAAAAACCTGCTTTTCTACCATTTTCATTAGCATTCATTTATATGCTTTATGATCCTGTAACTGCTCAACAGTTACCAAAAAGATTCCTAGGTTTAATTGTTTGTGGACTTGCTATAATGTTATTACAAATATTAGCTAACAAAGATAGACTAAAAAAAGAATCTGTATCTAAATTAAACAATGCTTTAGAATCTATTAATAAACAAATAGAATTAGTAAACACTAATTCTACAGAAAGATTAAGCTTAAATAAAGATGCTGAAGTAAATTTAAATCAATTAATAGAATCTTTTACATTTGCTATTAACCAAAATAAATCTAAAGTATCTATAGATTTACTTAAATATTTATCTATTGCTCAATTTTTAGATAGTTTAAATATAGAGTTAAATAAAACTAATAAATTTACAAATACAGAAGATTTATCAGCTTTACTTAATAGCATAAAATTATATGTAAATAATGAATCAAATATAGATAGTATTTTAGATAATATATCTGTATACGAGTCTAAAAATCTAGAAAACTACAATAATAATTTAAATTTAGTAGTATATCCTTATGTTGCAAAATTAAAAAGAGACTTACAACAAACTAACGCTGATAAAATTATCAATGAATACTCTAGAAGTAAATTCTTTGAAAACTTTAACTTAAAAAATGATTTATCTTTTAAATCTGCTAAATTTACTTTTGCTTTTAGAGGTGCTTTACTTTTAAGTATTGGAGTATTCTTAGTAGCTTTATTTAATATAGAAAACGGTAAGTGGATAATCTTTACTTTAGCAGCTATAAATCAACCTTATTTAGATAAGGCTAATATAAAACTTCGTGATAGAATGGTTGGTACTCTTGTAGGGGCTGCAATATTCTTTGTTGTTTACTCTATAGTTAAAGATGATTCAGTTAGAATGGCACTTCTACTTCCTGTAGGATATGCTATGACTTATATTACTAATTATACGTATAGTGTAATATGTGTTACATTATTTGCATTAGGATCTATATCTGTTGGAGCTAATATACCTTTTATAGCTGTTCAAAGATTAATCTTTGTATTAATAGGTTGTGTTATTGCTATAATTGCAGATAGACTTATATTCCCAACTTATGCTTATAAGTATACGCAATCAGCTATCAATAAATCAATTGCTACTAATAAAGAAATAGTTGATTTATTATCTAAAAAAGATATATCTGTTGAAACATTTGCTAAAAATGTACAACCTTTAATAATTAAAAATAGATGGCTTAATAAATATATAGCTTACAACAATACTACTTTAAATTCTAAAGATGTGGATGAATTTATTTATAATCAAAATATTTTTATAAATGATGTAATAGCTTTCGAAAGTTTACTTTATACTCATGATGAAAATTCAGTTGATAAAGCTAGTTTAGAAAAAGACTTTAATTATATTATAAATAATAATTTATCTAATGACGATGTTGTTAAACTTATAGATACAAAAGATTGTCATTTTAATAAACTTATTTTAAATAATTTTATCAATATTAAAAATAATTTATCTCATTCAAATAATTTAAGTAATAATGCTATTAAATCAATTTAATTAAAAATAAAGAGGTTATTATTATGATTAAATCATATATAATTCCTCTTTTCAGAGCGTAGGCAAATCCTACGCTCTTTTATTTTTATATTCTAATTATATTATTCCTTGGCTCATCATTGTTGCATCTGCTACTTTTTAGCAACGAATTTATCCGCAGCGGCAGCAAGGATATATCGTTGGCGATACTTATTAATGCATTAACTTAATTATAAAATTAAGCTACTATACTATCCCTTGACTTACCATAGCATCTGCTACTTTTAAGAATCCTGCTATATTTGCTCCAATTACATAATTTCCTGGAGCTCCATAGTTTTCAGCTGCATCTTTAGATGATTTAAATATATTTTTCATTATTATCTGTAATTTTTCATCTACTTCTTCAAACGTCCAAGATAACCTCATACTATTTTGAGACATTTCAAGTGCTGAAGTTGCAACTCCACCTGCATTTGCAGCCTTGGCTGGAGCTACTAATAATCCTTTTTCTAAGAAATATTTTACAGCTTCGTTTGTACAAGGCATGTTAGCACCTTCTCCTATTACTGTAGTTCCATTTTCAACTAATATTTTAGCATCATCTAAGTTTATATCATTTTGAGTAGCACATGGAAGAGCTATATCGCACTTAACTGTCCATATTCCCTTCTGACCTTCAAAATACTGAGCTCCCTCTTTTCTAGCTATATATTCTTTTATTCTATTTCTTTCTACTTCTTTTATTTGTTTAACTATACTTAAATCTATTCCATTTTCATCTACTATATATCCAGATGAGTCACACATTGCAACTACTTTAGCTCCATAGTCTATAGCTTTCTCAGCTGCATATATTGCAACATTACCAGAGCCTGAAATTACAACTCTCTTATTTTCAAAACTTTGGCCATGATAATTTAACATTTCATTTACAAAATATATAACGCCAAATCCTGTAGCTTCTTTTCTAGCTAAAGAGCCACCATAAGTTAATCCTTTGCCGGTTAAGACACCAGCATCATAAGAATTTCTTAATCTTTTATATTGTCCAAATAAATATCCTATTTCCCTTGCTCCAACACCTATGTCTCCAGCTGGAACATCTAAATTTGGACCTATATATCTATATAATTCAGTCATAAAACTTTGACAGAATCTCATTATTTCATTATCTGACTTTCCTTTAGGGTTAAAATCTGAACCACCTTTACCACCACCTATAGGTAAACCTGTCAAAGAATTTTTAAATATTTGCTCAAATCCTAGAAACTTTATTATGCTTAAGTTAACTGATGGATGAAATCTAAGTCCACCTTTGTATGGTCCTATAGCATTGTTAAATTGTACTCGAAACCCTCTGTTAACTTGAACATTTCCATTATCATCTACCCAAGGAACTCTAAACATTATTTGTCTATCAGGTTCAACTATTCTCCCTAATATATTTTGCTTTATATACTCTGGATGCTTAACTAATACAGGTTCTAATGAATGTAGTACTTCTTCTATTGTTTGGTGAAATTCACTCTCACCTATATTTCTAGCCTTTACTTGATTTATAATTTTCTCTATAGTTTCTTTAGCTTGTGCTTCAATAGTGTTTCCTAATACATCTTTATTTTCAAATCCCATTTTAACAGCCCCCTTTTATATAAAAGCACCTTTCAAGTAAATTCTATTGTTCCTCGAAAACATTTTCAATATATTTTTGTTAAACTTTTTTAGGTTTTTCTATATCACCTAATAACCATATAAAACATTTTTTAATTACGAAAATGGGTATTTTAGGCACATCTAAAATATCTATTTCCGTAATCCTTCTATTTATAGTTATTTCTATTGTAATTATTGTAAAATTATTCATATATTATGTAATTTCTAAATATATAAAAATAGGATAAAGCTAATGCTTTATCCTATCTCTACCATTTCTCCATTAATTGCAAATATTATCTTTTCACATATATTAGTTGTATGATCTCCTATTCTTTCAAAATATCTTCCTATGAATAAAAGATTTACACCTTGATTTATAGTCTGAGGATTAGAACTCATTACTTTTAAACAATCTTCTTGTACCCTGTCATATAAACTATCTACTTTATCATCATTTAAAGCTATTTCTCTAGCTAAATTCTCATCTTCATTTTCTAAAGATTCCTTTACTCCTAAAATCATCTTTTTACATTCTTCATACATCTTAGGTATATCAATTAAATCTTTTATATATTTATCTTGTCCTATTTTTATAGTTTCTTCTGCTATATTTACCGCATAATCACCTATACGCTCTAATTCTAGTGCTATAAATCCTAATGCATATATATATCTTAAATCTCTAGCCATTGGCTGCTTTAATACTAATAGTTCAATACTTCTATCTCTTATATATTCTCTTAATTCATCTATTTTATCATCTTGCTTTATTACTTTTTTACATCCTTCAATATCTTGATTTAACATACATTCTACAGATAAATCTAGTATACTAACACATTCTTCTATCATATTTATAGTATATTGTTTTAAAGTATCTATATTTAGTCCTAAATTTGTACTTAACATATTGATCTCCTTTTTTATTAATTTAATTTACATTTGGAATCAATCAAGTTTTATCCGAATCTTCCTGTTATATAATCTTCCGTTCTCTTATCCTTAGGAGCAGTAAACATATCTTTTGTTTCACTATATTCTACTAATACTCCATTTAGGAAAAATGCTGTATCATCAGATATACGAGCAGCTTGTTGCATATTGTGAGTTACTATTACAATTGTATAATCTTTCTTTAACTCTTCTATTAATTCCTCAACTTTTAATGTTGAAATTGGGTCTAGAGCAGATGTAGGTTCATCCATTAATATAACTTCCGGTTTCATAGCTATAGCTCTAGCTATACATATACGTTGCTGTTGCCCTCCAGATAATCCAAGTGCAGATGTTTTTAATCTATCCTTAACTTCATCCCATATAGCTGCACCCTTTAAACTTTCTTCAACTATTTTATCTAAAGTTTTCTTATCTCTTATCCCATGTATACGAGGACCATAAGCTATGTTATCATATATACTCATTGGAAATGGATTTGGCTTTTGGAATACCATCCCTACTTTAGTACGTAATTTTATAACATCTTCAGTTTGGTATATATCTTCTCCATCAACTTCTATTTTACCTTTTATTGTTACATTTTCGATTAAATCATTCATTCTATTTAACGTTCTTAAAAATGTTGACTTTCCGCATCCAGATGGACCTATTAAAGCTGTAACTTTATTTTCTTTTATATCTATATTTATGTTTTTTAACGCTTGATTATCACCATAAAATAAATCTAAATTCTTTATACTTAACTTCACATTATTTGAACTCATATCTACACCTCATAATATATTTCTTAATAATTAGCTTTATTTAATTTCTTTGCTACAACTTTAGCAACTGTATTTAAAAGTAGAACTATAAATATTAAAACTATACCTATACTAGCAGCTGAAGCTATATCTCCTTTTTCCTTTGTTAGAAGATATGCATGTACCGTTAAGTTTCTAGCACTGTCAAATATACTTCCTGGCATTTGCGCTACAGTACCAGCTGTTAATAAAACTGCTGCTGATTCTCCAATTACACGACCTACTGATAATATTACTCCTGATAAAATTCCTGGTATTGCACTTGGTAATACTACCTTATATAATGTTTGGAATTTAGTTGATCCTAAAGCTAAAGACGCTTCTCTATATCCATCTGGAACTGTCTTTAAAGCCTCTTCTGTTGTTCTTATTATTACTGGTAATATTATTATTGCTACAGTAAGAGCTCCTGATAATATTGAATATTTTAAATTTAAAACTACTACGAAGAAAATTCCACCAAATAATCCATATATTATAGATGGTATTCCTGCTAAACTTTCTGTTGCAAATCTTATTGCATTTACTAGCTTCCCTTTTTTAGCATATTCTTGTAAATATATAGCAGATAAAATTCCTATAGGTGTAGCTATAGCTATAGAAAGTATAACTGTATATAATGTTGTTACTATCATTGGAAGTATTCCTCCACTTCCATTAGCTGAATAATCACTTGTTAAGAATGATAGATTTATTCCACCAATTCCTTTTGTAAATATATATCCTACAATTACTACAAGCATTGATACTGTGAAAAATGCTGATAAATAAATTAATAACTTTAATAAATTCTCTTTTAACTTTCTCATATTAATTTCCCGCCTTGTTTGAAAGTTTATTTAATACT
>ERZ841116.1003-NODE-1003-length-16332-cov-2.536585_pt1 | contig 16332 bp, 12 predicted proteins | sample MGYA00519875_ERZ841116 | MGnify/ENA primary metagenome ERZ841116 (study PRJEB31850, sample SAMEA3708889) | human gut metagenome | biome: human gut; feature: human-associated habitat; material: faeces | place: China | collected 2014 ... | reverse complement strand
TCCCTTATGGTACATATGTATCTGGTAAAGACGAAATATGAAGGGAAAGAAGTAGCTCAGGAACCCATCTACATCAATTCTCTTATGAAGGACAACTATCTTGCCGAACATGGTTCTGCTGCCCTCTCGGAAGCAGAAAAAAGTGAGATCTTTGCCTGGAACCAGACTTATAAGTGTGGCATTGATCCTAAAGTGGCGGTAAGCACATCGGAATATAATGATCGGTTTGGAATGGATCACCGGGGAGATTTCTGGATGAATCTCTACTGCAGTGACTATGTTCCAGATGTAGATTATGTACAGTCTGCACTTCGCCCTTTTGAGTACAGAGGAAAGGATCTCTGGCTGTACGCGGAGTGCATCGGACCGGCAGAGAGAATGGATCGGGAAGTATACCGTGTGATCAGAAAACACCTGGCGGAAGATATAGACCGCAAGATACAGTCTGAATACCGGTCCCACCCGAATGAGAGCATCAAGGTGTTCTGGCAGCGACTTTTAAGGAGCCGTAAGGAACGTGTGCTTGACTGGATCTGCAAAGCGGAGTATGCAAAGAAGCATCTGTGGATCCCAGGGATAGACAACGCTGCGGAAAAGAACATCCTGGAACATATTGAGGGGAAGTAGACGAGGTATTAAATCGCAATGTTTCCGAGAGCTTAACGAGAAAAGGAGTTTTCAGTGAGGCGATCGATGATCTGACTGGTACAAAATGCACCATCTTTTATCAGATTCGATTTGAAGACTGGAAAGAGATGGAAGCAGTTTACGGGGAAGATCTTCCACTTGTCTTGAAAGGATATCGTTCTCCGAGACTGGGAAAATCAGATAGACCTGATGCTGAAGTGACAGACGCAGTTGGAGACCTGGTATCTCCGATCAATGGACAGGATCTTTCCATGTGCCTGGGATTCAGTAAAAACGGGTTCAAGGCAGTGTACAAAGACTGGTTAAATGAACATGGATATGCGGATGGTCGCAGATCGACCAGATAGCAAAAGCCAAAGCAGAATAAGGGCAGGTGGATAACAAAAGGATCCATCTGCTCTTTTTAAGCGCAAGCTGAAAAGAAAAGGAAAGAAGAGACCTTTTTGGGTAGGAAAATCTATCGAAAGAGGTCTTTTTTGGTATAAAAAACTTGACGAATCAAAAATACCTGCTATAATATGAAAATGATTTTCAATTTTGCAGAGATAAGTTCAAAAGTAAAAAAGAATAGATAGGAGAAGCAATGAAAAAGACAGTAAGATTACTTTCGATTATGGCAGTTATAGTTGCTGGATGTACAGCATGTGGTCAGAATGCGATAAAAAATACAGCAAATGATTCAGGAAAAGTAAAGGTAATGACCAGTTTTTATACGATGTATGATTTTGCACAGAAGATTGGTGGGGAGAAAGTAGAGATTACTAATATGGTTCCATCTGGAACAGAACCACATGACTGGGAGCCTTCTGCAATTGATATCCGAAATATGGAAGATGCAGATGTGTTTATTTACAATGGGGCAGGAATGGAACACTGGGCGGAGGATATTTTAAAATCACTGGATAACTCTGAGTTGATTACAGTAGAGGCTTCAGAGGGTGTGGAATTGATAAGAGAAGGAAAAGAAAATGACCCGCATGTCTGGTTAGACCCTGAAAATGCGAAGATAGAAATGGAAAATATTAAAGATGCGTTCATTGAGGCAGACAAGGATAATGCAGAGTATTATAACAAGAATTATGAAACATACAGCAGGCAGTTGGATGGACTAAATCAGGAGTTTGAAGAGACATTATCCCAGGTGACCAATAAAGATATCATTGTAGCACATAAAGCATTTGGTTATCTTTGCAAAGCTTATGGATTAAACCAGATAGCAATTGAGGGTCTGATGCCGGATTCTGAGCCAGACCCTGCGAGAATGGAAGAAATTATTCAGTTGGCGAAAAAAAAGGAAATCAATACCATTTTCTTTGAAGAACTGGTAAGCCCAAAAGTAGCCAATACAATTGCGAAAGAAATTGGTGCGAAAACAGAGGTTTTAAATCCACTGGAGGGATTGAGCGAAGAACAGATGGATGCAGGAGAAGATTATTTTTCTGTTATGAGGACAAATTTAAAGCAGATTAAAAAGGCACTGGAAAATTAATGTGGAAAGATAGGACAACAGGAGGGAAACCGCATGAATATGGTTGAGATAAATGATATTTCATTTCATTATGCAGATGTACCGGTTTTAGAAGACGTAAATCTGGAAGTCAGACAAAGCGACTATGTAATCTTAACAGGTGAAAACGGAAGTGGAAAGAGTACATTTTTGAAGCTGTTATTGAGAGAACTGATACCACAACAGGGAAGTATTAAAATGTTTGAAAAAGATATTTCCGGTGGATTTAAAGGAATGAAAATCGGTTATGTACCGCAAAACAGTATCAGTAAAAACCAAAATTTTCCGGCAACAGTAGAGGAGATTATGAGAACCGGGCTTTATGAGCCAATCTGGAAGCGTGGAATTTCCGGAAAAAAATATCAGAAAAGAATTTTAGAAGCATTGTCTGAGATGGAGATGGATTCTTTTTTGACAAGCCGGATAGGAGAACTTTCAGGTGGTCAACAGCAAAGAGTGATGCTTGCAAGGGCGTTAGTAGGAAAACCAGAACTTTTAATTTTAGATGAGCCGACGACCGGTATGGACAGTGTTTCGATTCAGTCTTTATGTGAAGTTCTGCAAAAGAGAAATGAAAAAGGGCTTACAATTCTTATGGTAAGTCATGGAAGCTTGAAGCCTTATACTGGGGCAAATCGGTTTTGGAATGCACAGGAAGGAAGGATTATAGAGGAATGATGAGTATATTGCAGTATGGATTTATGCAGCGTGCATTCATAGTTGGAATTTTACTGGCTGTGATTACACCATGCATTGGAATTACCATTGTTTTAAAAAGAATGTCCATGATAGGGGATGCACTTTCTCATGCCTCTTTGGCAGGTGTTGCACTTGGGCTTTTGCTTGGAATCAATCCGGTACTTGGGGCAGGTGCAACTTGTATCGTAGCGGCACTTGGAATCGAAGCAATCCGCAAAAAGATTCCAAGATATTCTGAAATGGCGATTTCGGTTGTTATGTCAGCAGGAATCGGGCTTGCAGGTGTGTTATCCGGTTTCGTACAAAATAGTGCAAATTTTAACAGCTTTTTATTTGGAAGTATTGTTTCTATCAGTACAGGAGAAATGGCAGGTGTTTGTATCATCAGTGTTGCAGTTTTAGTAACATTAATGCTGTTTTATCGAGAATTGTTTTATATGGGATTTGATGAAAATGCGGCAAGAATTTCAGGTGTTCCGGTTCGGCAGATTAATTTTATGTTTACTATTTTAACTGCACTGACGGTTTCTGTTGCTTCAAGAACAGTGGGGGCTTTAATTGTTTCTTCCATGCTGGTTGTTCCGATAGCCTGTGGGATGCAGATGGGAAAAAGTTATAAAAATACTTTAATTGGTGCGATTTGCGTTGCAGTGTTTACAACGATTGCCGGTCTGGTGCTTTCCTATTATGTTGGCATAAAACCAGGCGGAACAATTGTCTTGCTTGAAGTGGTTATCTTCTTGATTTTGGTAGTTTTTAAGACTATTACAGGAAAAGGACATTAAAAAGAGAAAATCTCGTGAGGATAGATGTTTTTTGTCAGAAACCTATCATTACGAGGTTTCTTTTTTTCTGTTGGTAGACAATTGATTTTAATTTTAGTATAATAAATAGAAAATTCAGGAAGAGAAAGAAGAAAGAGCCATCAGTTGTCAGGGTGGTATAAGGTTTTTAAGAGAAACCAGTAGAGGAGAAGAAAGTATGGAACCGGATTACAAGATGACGATGCAGGAAGCAAAAGAGGAAACCAGACAGTTTAAAAAGATTTTCACAAATGTGCGTCTGATTGACCAGATGGTGTTACATCGGATTGAGCAGGAAGAAAGGATGAAATTCCAGGACGGTCATTGTAATGATTTCTGGAATAAAAACTGTCCATGTGAAAATTGTGTTTCTTTAAAAGCATTTGAGGGAAAAACTCAGAAAACAAAACTGGAGTTTATGGATTCTGATATTTATCAAGTGACAGCGCGCTATGTAGAAATTGATGGGACACCTTATGTGATGGAAATGTTTAAGTGTTTGGACAGTACATCCTTGATAGATGTTGCGGGACAGGAAAAGATTGTAAGTAAGTTTGCCAGATATAATGAAAAAGTTTATAAAGATGCTTTGACAGGAGCCTATAATCGTCGTTATTTTGAGGAACATATCAAAAAGATGACAGGTTCAATGGGTGTTGCAATGATTGATTTGGATGATTTTAAGCTGTATAATGACATTTTAGGTCATAATGCGGGAGATGCTGCACTTGAGACGATTGGAAAGATTGTTCAAAAAAGCATTGGTCCGGATAATATTTTAATTCGTTATGGCGGAGATGAATTTCTTCTGGTTGTTCCGAACGTAAAAGAAGATGAGTTTTTGAAAGAATTGCAGCAGATTCGAGATAAAATTCATGATGCAAAAGTTCCAGAGTATGCACAACTTCAGCTTTCTGTCAGCATTGGCGGTGTACTTTCAAATGATGAGACAATTGAAAGTGCCGTTTGTCGTGCAGACCGTTTAATGTATAGAGCAAAAAATCAGAAAAATATGGTTGTCTCTGAAAATGGAAAAATTGGAAGTGACGGAGTAGTACGAGAATTTGTGGAAGAAGAGCAGACAAAACAACAGATTTTGATTGTAGATGATTCTGCGATGAACCGTGCAATTCTTTCCGAAATTCTAAAAGATGATTTTGAAATTTTAGAGGCAGAAAATAGTGAGGAATGTTTAAGCTTAATTGAGGAAAATGGTACAGGAATTGCCTTAATTTTGTTAGATATTGTAATGCCTGGACTTGATGGATTTGGAGTACTTGAATTTATGAACAAAAACCGTTTTATTGAGGATATTCCGGTTATTATGATTTCGAGTGAATCTTCTAATGCCCATATTAGAAGAGCCTATGAGCTGGGTGTTTCCGATTATATCAGTCGTCCATTCGATGCCATGATCGTTTATCAGCGCGTCTTTAATACAATGAAGTTGTATGCAAAACAGCGCAGGCTGACAACCCTTGTTACAGATCAGATTTATGATAAAGAGAAAAATAACCGCATGATGATTAGTATCTTAAGCCAGATTGTAGAATTTCGAAATGGTGAGAGTGGACCTCATGTATTACATATTAATACACTGACGGGTATGATTTTGGAAAAACTGGAGCAGAAAACGGATAAATATAATCTCTCCTGGTCAGAGCAGCAGTTAATTACAACCGCTTCTTCTCTTCATGATATTGGAAAAATTGCAATTGATGAAAAGATTTTGAATAAACCGGGAAAGTTGACGAAAGAAGAGTTTGAGATTATGAAAACGCATACTTTAATCGGTGCTTCCGTACTGGAAAATCTGGAATTATATCAGAATGAACAATTGGTAAAGATTGCTTATGAAATCTGCAGATGGCACCATGAACGTTATGATGGAAAAGGCTATCCGGATGGATTAAAGGGAGAAGAAATTCCGATTTCTGCACAGGTAGTGGCACTGGCGGATGTTTATGATGCATTGACAAGTGAACGATGCTATAAGAAAGCATTTTCAAAAGAAAAAGCGATGGAAATGATTTTAGATGGACAGTGTGGTGCATTTAATCCATTGTTATTGGAATGCTTAAAAGACATTGAGGATATTATTGAGGTCAGTCTGGATATGGACGCACAGATGGATGTCAATCCTTCTCTGGTAACAAAAGTAACCGAAGAACTTTTGGACAGCAGAATTGTAGAAAAGGCAAGTTACAGCTCCTGGCGTTTGGAAAAAGAGCAGGAAAAACGCAAATTTTTCACAGCAGGACTGGAAGAAATTCAGTTTGAATATGATTCTGCCATTGAAGCGGTTACGCTTTCTGAATATGGAGCAAAACTGTTGAGATTGCGCGAAGTGATTATTAAACCGGAGCAAGGGGAAGAAACATTTTTAGGCAGTGAGAATATCAAGACTTTGACGAAAGCTCTGCATCAGACGACACCGGTAAATTCTGAGATTCGGATGAAATTCCTTGCAAATTATCCAGAAGGACAGAGATGGTGTCAGGTAATCGCAAAGTCTTTGTGGTCAAGAGAAGAAGAACCCAAATATATCGGTGTACTTGGAAGAATTATAGATATTCATGAGAAAGATACGATTTATTTTGACAACAATAAAGATGTCACAAAAGGAACAAAAGCAGAATTAAAAGAAATGGTTCAGCAATTAGAAAAAGTATTTGATAGTGTACGTCTGATTGATGTGGAATCGTACGAAGTTATTCCGGTAAGAGAAAAGAAATCGGTTTATAAATCCGATAAATGTTATAATATATTTGGGAAAAAAGAAATCTGTAAAAATTGTGTATCAAGAAAGGCAACTGTTAAAAAAGATCAGTGCAGCAAAATTGAATTTATCGGTGAAAACATTTATGAGACGATTGCGAAATACATCGAAATAGAAGGTCATCCTTATGTGCTTGAGATGATTTATAAAATGCGGGATGAAATGATTTCAGACCCGCTTGGACGCAATGATTTTATTGAGGGAATTAAAAACTATAATCAGAAATTTTATAGAGATGTTTTAACCGGAGTGTATAACCGCAGATATTATGATGAATATGCTAAAAATATGACTCAGATGAATGTACTGGCATTAATTGATGGAGATAATTTTGGAATTATCAATGAGAAATATGGGCATGCAGCAGGTAATATTGTAATTTATCATATCGCGAAAATGATAGAAAACTGTATCCGTTGTTCCGATGTGTTGATTCGCTATGAAGGTGATAAATTTCTGCTTCTTATGGAAAACATTTCAAGCCAGATGTTTGAAATGAAGTTAAAGCGTATTGCAGAAGCAATTAATAACATGGTATTAGAAGAATATCCACACATTCGATTTTCAGTTACAATTGGTGGAGTGCATGGAGTCCTTCCGCTTGAAGAGGCATTTAAAGAAGCCTATCAGTTAATGGAACAGGGAAAAAAAGAAAAGAATCATGTGGTGATGAAAAGACCATAAGATGAAACAAGAGCAGAAGAGGAAAAATCTCGTCTGCTCTTGTTTTGTCTTGATTTTTGATTTGGAAAGATAGCCTGTCAAGTGCGACGTCTTTTTTAAATTTCAGAGTAAGTCTGCATTAACTGATTTGTAATCGTACGTCGGGTAAACTTGTGTTCGCCAAGGCGGCAGATTGGCATAATTCCAAGCAGGGAATTGGTGACAAACATTTCGTCAAAGTCAGAAACCTGTTCCGGTTTGATGATACATTCTTCAACTTGATAGTTTTTTAATAGATACTGTCTTAAAATACCGTCAAGCAGACCACAGGAAAGCGCAGGGGTAAAAAGTTTTTTACCTGATACAAAAAACAGATTGGTTGTTGCACCCTCTGACAGTTCGCCTTTGGTATTTAAGAAAATGGGTTCATCGTATCCTCGCTGTTTTGCCAGACGTTTTTCTAAAATGTTGTCGGCATAGTTTAAGGTCTTCATATAAGTAAACGGAGAAGTCTCATTTCTTAAAATCTTGCTGTAGTCTAAAGCAAAGCCTTTTTCATACTGTTCTTTGATATAAGTATTTTTTCTTGAAGTCAGAGAAAGATTTTTATCTGAAAGTGTTAATTTTAACACACCGTTTTCCGTCGGATTTTCTTTTAAATAGTCCAGAATTTCCTGTTTCCGAATCGAAATCCATTGACTGGCAGATGTTTTATCCGGCAGAAATCCAAGAAAAAGAGCGGATTTTTTTAAACGGTTTAAGTGTTCGTCTAAAAATACGGCAGTGTTTTGTTTCACCCATATTGTTTCAAATACTCCAAGCCCAAACCAGTAACCATCATCTGGAGTTAATGATGTAAGAGTAAGATTACTCATGCACGTCACCTCCTGCGATGGCTGCGACAACGGCTTTGGCTTTCTGCCAGGTTTCGTCATATTCAAATTCCAATTCGGATTCAGCGGTAATTCCACCGCCAACTCCAAGATGATAAATGCCATTTTGATGCACAGCAGTACGGATGACAATATTTAAATCACAGTCTCCATTTAAAGAAAGATATCCGATAGAGCCGGTGTAGAGTCCGCGTTGGCTGTGCTCTAATTCATCAATGATTTCCATGGCGCGGATTTTCGGAGCACCGGTAATCGAACCGCCGGGAAAAGTAGAGGCAATTAAATCCGGTACGGTTTTATCTGTTTCGAGTTCTCCGACAATTGTAGAAACCAGATGAAAGACCGTTGCATAAGTTTCGACTTCAAATAATTCAGTCACCTTTACACTTCCGGGTCTGCAGACACGGTTTAAATCATTTCTTTCCAAATCTACAATCATTAAAAGCTCGCTTTTATCTTTTTCAGATTGTGCCAGTTCTTCTTTTAACATCAAATCTTCTTCAGGAGTGATTCCGCGTTTTCTCGTTCCTTTAATTGGACGGGTTTCCACCTTATGGTCGTGAACTTCCAAGAAGCGTTCCGGAGAAGCACTGACAATCTGAAACTCCGGCTGGTTAAAATAACTTCCAAATGGAGAAGGATTGTGCTCCCTTAAATAGCGAAAAACCTCATAAGGGGTACGGGAACTCTCGACAGAAATCTGTCGGGTCATATTTGCAATATAGATATCACCTGCCTTAATATAATCAATCATGGAATCAATGGCATTAAGATAATCCTGTTTTACGAAATCGGATTTGATTCTAACGTCGCAAAGACGAGAGTCTACAGTGACGTTTTTAGAGGCAAGTGTTAAAATATCCTGCATGATTTCGCTCCTGTATTCCTCAAGTGTATGAAAGTGCTCACTTGTAGAAAGATACAGTTCTTTTTTCTTTAAATCTTCGATGAGATATAAATCAAAAAACTCAAACATGGCATCCGGCATTGAAATCTCTTTTTTATGCCGGCTTGGAATCTGTTCAAAACTCCTGCCGTAATCATAAGAGAGATAGCCAATAGCTCCGCCAAGCATCGGTAAATTGGTTGGGTTTTCTTCTTTGTGTTTTTTTAAATATTGATTTAAGAAATCTAACAAACTTTCTTTTTGAATTGTTCCGTTTATTTTTAAAATGCCATCGGTTTCTTCCGCTTTTAAGTATGAATAAAGTCCGATAATCGAATAATTTCCATATTTATTGGTAAGAGAAGAATCTAAAAAAGCGGTTTCTCTGGTATGATAAAGGGAAAATAAATCTGCCGTCGGGCAGTATTGTTTTAGTTTGCAAAATCTGACTGCCAATCGTGAGTCCTCCATTTCTTACAGATTGTAATAAAATTGTTTAAAAGTTCATGTCCGTATTTGGTTAAAACGGCTTCCGGATGGAACTGGATTCCATAAACCGGATAGGTCTTATGAGAAAGTGCCATAATTGCACCATCCTCGGTTTTTGCATCAATTTGAAGTTCATCAGGAAGGGAACTCTCGTCCACCACCAAAGAATGATAGCGTGTTACCTCATAAGTTTCCGGAAGGTTGGAAAACATTCTGCTTTGGGTGGTATGAATCGGTGTTACTTTTCCGTGCATTGGAACGGTTCCTCTTTTTACGACTGCGCCAAAGGCATGTCCGATAATCTGATGTCCAAGGCATACACCCAGGATTGGAAGTTTTCCGGCAAAATGGCGGACGATATCTAAAGAGACTCCGCCATCCTGTGGACGACCCGGTCCCGGCGAGATAATGATGCCGTCCAGGTTTTCAATGGATTCTAACTCTTCAATCGTCAGTTTGTCATTTCGGATGACTTTGATATCCTGATTTAATTCCTCAAAGTAGGCTGCAAGATTATAAACAAAAGAATCATAATTATCAATCATTACAAGCATGAAAAACTCCTTTCTGCCTGAATTAAATAAAATTTGCTAAAATAAAAAAGACTGCCAAAAGAAACGCACTTTCATGCGTCTTTTTTGGCAGTCTTCTGAAATTCAGGCACACCCTTATTTTTCTGTTTTTATTAGTTAAGCGGACAAGTAAAATTACTCCGCTGTTTGGTAAAATAGTTCTTAAATGTTGTGTTATTATAGCATAGTTGAAGCAGTTTATGCAATCATTTTTTGTGAAAGTTTATACAAAAATATATAAAAATGCAAATAATTGAATAATTTTACATTATATTTTTATTCGACAAAGGCTCTTTAGTGTGCTAAAATAATTATACTATGCTCACTAAAACGAATAAAAATAATATTTGTAATGTTTTAGCGGGAAGAATATGAGGAAGAATTTTATGAAAAAGAACAGGTTTTTTCTCCTGATGCTTATGGTTATTGTTTTATGTTTTGTTAGCAGTACCGTTATTTCGACGGTATCTTTGTATCGGGTATTGCAAAAACATGCATTGAAGAATGGTGAAATCATTGCGGCGGGAATTTATAATGATATCAACAGTCGGCTGTTAGAACCGGTTATTGTGGCGAATACACTGGCTTCGGATCATTTTTTGATTGAATTGTTGGAATTGTTGGAAAACGAAGAAAAGATGGATGCTGAGGAAATAAGCAGAGAAATGGATGAGTATACGACTTCATATATGAAAAATTTCTCTTATAGAACTGTATTTGTAGCGTCTGAAAAAACGAAAGCCTATTATACTTATGATGGTTTTTATAAGATTATGGATGTGGAAAATGATGAGGATGATGTATGGTATCAGAAATTCGTAGATTCTGGTAAAAAGTATACGGTAATGTTAGGGGGAGATGAAGAATATCCGGACCTGTGGCTGATTTATATTGATGTGAGGATTGAAGATAAAGAGGGAAATCTTCTGGGAGTCTGTGGTGTCAGTATGGAATTGGAGGAAATTCAGAAGCAGATTGCAAAGTATGAAAAGCAGTATGGTATCGATATTTTATTTACAGATGCGCAGGGAAACATTCAGGTAGGAAGCGGAGATGCAAAGAAATATGCTTCATTTTTACAGAAACTTCCAGAGAAGATAATCAAAGAAGACGACCATGATGATTATGCGTATGAGAAAGAACCGGAAAGTAAAAATTATACCATTACGAAATATATGGAAAAATTTGACTGGTATATGGTTATTCACAATTTAGATACTTATGCTTATATCAATAATTACGTTTTGATTTCGGCAAATGTAGTGGTATTTTTGCTTTGCTTATTGCTGCTTGGAATCAGTCTTCATGTTATTGCAAAGCGGGACAGAGGTTTGTTTAATTCTGCTTACACAGATGAACTGACAGGGCTTTATAATCGTCGGGCTTATGAGGAAGGTCTGGACAGAATCAGAAAAGACGTGCCGAGTGAAAAAAGGATTGTTGTTGCGATATTTGATGTAAATGGATTAAAAGAAGTCAATGATAAGCTTGGGCACGCATCAGGGGATGAGATGTTAAGAGGAGCAGCATCTACAATTCGGAGTGTGTATGGAAGCTATGGAAAATGCTATCGGACAGGTGGAGATGAGTTTGTAGTAATATTAGAAGAGCCAGTTGAGAAATTATCTGTTTTGAATGAAAGTTTTGAAAAGGCAGCTGAAAAGTGGCATGGCAAACAGGTTGCAGAACTTAATATATCCTATGGAGCGGCATTGTCAGAAGAAGTCTGTTCCATTGATGAGCAGATTATTCTGGCGGATCAGAGAATGTATTTTGCTAAAAAAGCGTATTATCAAAGAATAGGAAAAGACAGAAAAAATTATTAGTACAGCGGATAAAAGATTATAAAAGACAGAAGTTGTTGCTGTATATGAAATATGAAATTAGTTTAAATCTTTGTAAAGTTTCAAAATGGGGCTTGAACCAAGCAGATAAGGGTGTTATAATCACTACGCAAAAAAGTTTATTTAAGCTTAATTAAAAGGAGGCGGATAGTCGTATGGACAGTTGTGAGAGTCGAAGTCGAAGTACATATAATGATGGATATAGACTTGGATTTTATTTCAAGTGTCTATAAGTACGCCATTTTATCCCATTGAATATAAATAATAAGTCTTAATCCATCGTTAGGAACGAATTCACAACTTATAAATCTTAGGATTGTGTAACAGAAGTTGTTACGATGGATTTTTTATGCCTTTTTTAGGGTGAGAGGAGGCTTATTATGAGAAAAGAAGTATTAAAAGAACCGATTTTTGCGAAAGAAATTGCTGAAATTATTAAAGTATCCCCTTCCATAGAAGAAATGAGGGAACAGCTTAGAGATTATCATGAAAATGATATTGCTCAAAGTTTTGAGTTTTTAAACAGAGCAGAGCGAAATCTTTTATATAGTGCACTCGATGCAAAATGGATGGCAGAAATCATTGCGTATATTGATAATCCGTCAGAATACATTGAAGAGATTGGCATTGATAAACTGGCAGAAATTATTAATGAAATGGATGCAGATGATGCAGTTGATTTATGGGAAGATATCGATGAAAGCGTTAAGGTTAAGCTTCGTCCGATGATTGATGATGAAACCAAGACGGATATTCGGTTGATTAACTCTTATGACGAAGATGAGATTGGAAGTCTGATTACAACGAATTATATTTGCATCCGACAGAATCTTACGATTCGTCAGGCAATGCATGAACTGATTCGGCAGGCTGGAGAAAATGATAACATTACAACAATTTATGTCGTTGATGAGAAAGGATGCTTTTGTGGTGCGATTGACTTAAAAGACCTGATTATTGCAAGAGAAAATGAAGAGTTAGACAGTTTAATCAGTTATGCATATCCTTATTTATTGGACCGGGAAAAAATTTCCGATAGTATTGAAAAAATAAAGGACTATGCGGAAGATTCTTTGCCTGTTTTAAGTAAAAATAAAAAAATTATAGGTATCATCACCGCACAGGACGTTGTAGAAGCTGTTGATGATGAAATGGGTGAAGACTATGCAAAACTTGCCGGTTTGTCAGCAGAAGAGGACTTAAATGAAACAACAAAAGAGAGTATGAAAAAGCGTCTGCCATGGCTGGTTATCCTGCTGTTTCTTGGAATGGGAGTTTCTACAGTTGTAGGAGCGTTTGAAGGTGTTGTTGCAGTCCTGCCTGTTGTAATCTGCTTTCAGTCTTTAATTCTTGATATGGCCGGAAATGTTGGAACTCAGTCCCTTGCTGTTACTATTCGAGTATTGATGGATGAAAATTTAAGTGGTAAAGATAAACTTCATTTATTATTTAAAGAAATGAAAGTTGGATTTTGTAATGGAGCACTGCTTGGAATTATGGCACTTGTCTGTTTGGGAATCTATATTGCTTTATTTAAAGGATATTCATTTGAAAGTGCTTTTTTGATTTCCGGATGTGTTGGAATCTCACTTTTAGTAGCAATTATTATTTCAAGTCTGGTTGGAACATTAGTGCCAATCCTTTTTCATAAAATAAAAGTAGACCCGGCAGTGGCTTCCGGTCCGCTGATTACAACGGTAAATGACCTGGTAGCGGTTGTGACTTATTATGGACTTGCATGGATTTTGCTGATTCAGATGTTAAAAATTGTTTGATAAAGGAAAAAATTATGAATATAAAATATGCAACAGCAGAAGATATCACGGCAGTTGCCGAAGTTGAGGCAGAGTGTTTTCCACCTGCGGAAGCTGCAACAGAAGAAGAATTTATTGAAAGAATCAGATATTATGGAAAGCATTTCTGGCTGATGTATGAAGCTGAAAAACTGATTGCATTTGTGGATGGTTTTGTTACAGATGAAGCAGATTTGACGGATGAAATGTATGAAAAAGCAGAGATGCACAACGAAAAAGGAGCATGGCAGATGATTTTTGGTGTCAATACTTTACCGGCTTATCGCAGAAACGGATATGCGGGGGAATTGATTCGTCGTGCAATTCATGACGCAAAGCAGCAGGGACGTAAGGGCCTTGTGCTGACCTGTAAAGAAAAGCTGGTTTCATATTATGCCAAATTTGGCTTTTTGGATGAGGGTGTGTCGGAAAAATCTACACACGGAAATGCTGAATGGCATCAGATGAGGCTGGCTTTTGATAACAGGAAGCTTACAAAGTAAATAGACACCACATTATTCAATGCAATACTTTCTCCGATAAAGCCGCTTGATTTTTTGTTAAATCATGCGGCTTTAATATTATCTTTCAAAATGTTGGCAGAATAATTAGAATATATTCAAAAATAAAATCTTTATACTATCTTAATACAGAATCATAGACTTTTATACTATCTTTGAAAGTAATCATATATAATGATGTGAGTGTCAAAAGTAAATTTTGGCACTTACAGATATAACGGGATTGCTCCATTGCTATGCAATTTCCATAATCTCAGAACGCCATATAATAAAATATATTACGAAGATATAGCATTAGAATTATTAGTAAGGAGTTATAATTATTTATGTCAAAGATAATACGTAAGAAGCATCTGACCTCTTTTCAATTGATTATTCTGGGCTTTGCAGGTGTGATCCTTTTTGGCACTATCCTGTTGATGTTTCCGATTGCTACTTTGGAGAATGTGCCAACGCCATTTTCTGAGGCACTTTTTACAGCCACTTCGGCGGTATGTGTTACAGGTCTTGTGGTAAAGGACACTGGAAGCTACTGGTCCCTGGCAGGCCAGACGATCATTCTTGCACTCATACAAACAGGTGGGCTTGGAGTAGTGACTGTGGCTGCGTCTGTTTCCCTTCTTTCCGGAAAGAAAATATCCCTCATGCAAAGAAGCACCATGCAGGATGCAATTTCAGCTCCAAAAGTCGGAGGAATCGTCAGACTAACAAGGTTTATTTTGAGGGGAACATTTTTGATCGAAGCTGCAGGGACGGTGTTGCTGCTGCCGGTTTTTATGGGAGATTATGGAAAAAAGGGAATCTGGATGTCAGTTTTTCATTCAATCTCTGCTTTTTGTAATGCCGGCTTTGATATTCTGGGGACAGATTCCAGTATGTTTCCATCGCTGACCGGGTATTCCGGAAATATACTTATAAATCTGGTAATTATGCTGTTGATCATTACAGGAGGAATCGGTTTTCTCACATGGGATGATATTTATACAAATAAACTGAACTTTAAACGCTACCGCATACAAAGCAAGATCATTCTCATGACTACCGCATGTTTGATCTTATTTCCGGCAGTCTTTTTCTATATCTGTGATCTGACAAAATTACCCATGGGAAAACGCCTGTTAGCAGCAACGTTTCAATCGGTAACGACAAGAACTGCCGGATTTAATACTATAAACATTTCAGAGATGAGTGAGGCATCAAAAGCAGTTATGATATTGTTAATGCTAATTGGTGGTTCACCGGGATCTACAGCAGGTGGAATGAAAACAACAACTTTTTCAGTACTTATTTTAAATGCAATTGCGACATTTCGAAGTCAGGAAAATGCAGGAGCTTTTGGGCGAAGACTTGAATATCATGTGATAAAAAATGCAGCGACAATAGCCATGTTATATTTTGCCTTGTTCTTTGGCGGCGGAATAGCGATCAGTGTGTACGAAGGCCTTCCGCTTTTAAATTGTCTGTACGAAGCTGCTTCAGCTGTTGGTACGGTAGGGCTGACGCTGGGAATCACACCGGAACTTCATGTTTTTTCACAAGTCGTGTTGATCATACTGATGTATCTGGGACGTGTAGGTGGTCTGACCCTGATCTATGCGGTATTTTCCGGAAGAAATAAGGGAAATGCAAAGCTCCCTCTGGAAAAAATCACAGTTGGATAAGAAGGAGAAAAATAATATTATGAAAAATGTATTGCTTATTGGACTTGGAAGGTTTGGAAGACATATTGCCATGCAGCTCAATCAGCTGGGACATGAAGTTATGGCAGTTGACTGGAAGGAAGAAAGAGTGGACAAAGTACTGTCATTTGTGACGAATGCTCAGATTGGTGACAGCACCAATGCTGAATTTTTACAGTCCCTTGGAATTGGAAACTATGACATTTGTTTTGTGACCATTGGAGAGAGCTTTCAAAATTCTCTTGAAACAACATCCCTTCTAAAAGAACTGGGTGCAAAATTGGTGATATCCAGAGCTGAACGTGATGTTCAGGAAAAATTTCTTTTACGCAATGGTGCCGATAAGGTAGTTTATCCGGAAAAGCAGGTGGCAAAATGGGCCTCCTTCCGTTATACAGATGATCATATACTGGATTATATGGAGGTGGATGCTTCCCATGCAATTTTTGAAGTGGAAGTGCCGGAAGAATGGGTTGGAAAAACAGTGGGTGGACTTGACATCAGAAAACGCTACAATATTAATATTCTGGCAGTAAAAAATGAAGAGGAATTCAGT
>ERZ841116.991-NODE-991-length-16516-cov-3.065002_pt1 | contig 16516 bp, 16 predicted proteins | sample MGYA00519875_ERZ841116 | MGnify/ENA primary metagenome ERZ841116 (study PRJEB31850, sample SAMEA3708889) | human gut metagenome | biome: human gut; feature: human-associated habitat; material: faeces | place: China | collected 2014 ... | reverse complement strand
TTTTCCATCTTTGCAGTAACTTCGTTGAAATTCTCCGCTGCTGTAAGAAGAAGGTCCTGCCTTACGATCCCGGCGGCATCCTTTGTTGCATAATCTACATAATCCTGCGGCTTGCGGCCTTTTACAATGTAGGCATTGATTGCATTAACACCTGCTGCCAGACAGCCGCTTCGTCTGATATTTGCTTTTTCTGCGATCAGTACCCTGCCGGCTTTCTGTTCTGAGAGAACCAGCGCCGCATAGCAGCCTGCGGTACCTCCGCCTATGATCAGCACATCTGTTGTAATTTCCTTTGTGTTTAATCTGTTTTTCATACTCATCACTCTGTTATCTGAAGCTCATGTACAGTTACATTTTTCTCTTTATCTACGCCAAAGGCCTTCAACACCGGATTTTCTGCATCCATAAGGGAGAGGATCAAATATTCGATGTTCGGGTCAAATGCAAGTCGTTTATCTTCTTCGGAAGGCCTTGACGGAGACTCCGGATGAGAATGAAAATTTCCGATCATCTGATATCCGTTCTGACGGATATCCTTGATCGCGCTCAGCTGTTCCTTCGGGTCCATGGAAAAGTGTTCGTTGCTTTCATCGATATTTGTCAGCAGATACACCTTCTCGATGGTTTTTACATCGTCCTCAATGGTCCCGCCCAGAAGGCCGCAGGACTCATTGGGAAGTCCTTTTCTGCAGTGGTCTAATATTTTCTCGTAATCTTCTTTTTTTAATTTCAGCATTTCGTGGCCTCCAATGGGTTTCTATACTTATTTACAGTATCTGCACCAGCAGACACCTTTTCGTTTCTGTGATCAGTGTTTATTAATGCTTCAGTTCACACACAGCCTGCTCATAATCGATCAGTTCTGTGATCGTCGGATCATCGCCGCATACCGGGCAATGATGATTCTTCGGAAGCTTCACGGTACGGAATGTCATCTTCAGCGCATCGTAGGTAAGAAGTCTTCCTGTAAGAAGATCACCCTGTCCGATGATGTACTTGATCGCTTCCATTGCCTGAAGGCTTCCGATTCCTGAACCAACCGAACAGCCCACACGGTAAGCATCTTCTTTCTCCATGTCAAGACCTGCCTCTTCGATGGCTTCTTTTGTGGCTGCGACCGCATACTGGCAGAACAGTTCCATTCTCTTTGCTGCCTTTGCATCCATAAATTCTTTTCCGACAAATCCTTTTACTTCACCGGCAAGATGTGCTTTATATTCAGAGGCATCAAAACGGGTAATTTCTCCAAATCCATGTCTGCCTTCTTTTAATCCGTTCCAGAACTCTTCTACATTTAATCCAAGCGGAGTGATTGCTCCCATTCCTGTTATTACTACTCGTCTCATAACGTCCTCCTACATGCTCATTCCGCCATCGACACTGATGACCTGACCTGTGATATAATCTGCTTCTTCTGATGCTAAAAATGCAACTGCATTTGCAATTTCTTCTGGTTTTCCAAATCTTCCAAGCGGAATCTGTTTACAGGAAGTTTCTTTCACAGCCTCCGGTAACACCTCTGTCATATCCGTTTCCACAAATCCCGGTGCAACCGCATTGACGGTAATTCCACGGCTTGCAAGTTCTCTTGCCATTGTTTTCGTCAGACCAATCACACCAGCCTTGCTTGCTGCATAATTTGCCTGTCCCGCATTTCCAAGGATTCCGGACACTGAAGAAATATTGATGATTTTTCCGCCTTTTTGTTTTAACATCCATCTCGTTGTGTGACGAATTGTATTAAATGTTCCTTTTAAATTTGTCTCAATGACAGCATCAAAATCTTCTTCTTTCATTTTCATAATCAGTCCATCTCTTGTAATTCCGGCATTATTTACCAAAATATCAAGATGTCCATACTGTGCAATCACATCTTTTATCATTTTTTCGCAGGCTTCAAAATCACTGACACTGCACTGATATGCAGATGCAGTTCCTCCATTTTCCAAAATGGTTTTTACGACTTCTTCGGCTCTTTCTTTCGAGCCGTTATAATTTACCACTACCACTGCACCCTGCCCTGCAAGTTTTAAGGCAACTGCTCTTCCGATTCCTCTTCCTGCGCCGGTTACTAATGCGATTTTTCCTTCTAACATGATTCTGCCTTTCTTAATTTCAAATTTCAAATCCGTTTATTGTCAAGCGGATATTCGCAATCCGCTCTCGCTACTTGCTTGATTTGGTTAAATCATTTCAAACAATTTACTACCGTTTCAAACTCTTCTTTATTCTGAATATTCATAACGGTCACATTCCGGTTAATTTTTCTCATAAATCCACTTAAGGTTTTTCCAGGTCCGATTTCCACAAAGGTATCTACCCCATCTTCAATCATCGCTTCTACACACTGCTGCCATTTTACAGAAGAGGAAACCTGTTTAACAAGCAGTGGTTTGACTTCTTCTGCCTTGGTCACATATTGTGCTGTCACATTTGTCACATAAGGAATTTCCGGTTTCTTTACCTCTATTGCATCCAATACTTCTCCAAGTGCTTCTCCAGCCTGCTCAAGCATTGCAGAATGAAATGGACCAGATACCTTTAAAGGAACAATCCTTCTTGCTCCAGCTTCTTTTAATGCCTCGGATGCTCTTTCTACAGCCTCTTTTTCTCCGGTAATGACAATCTGCCCCGGGCAGTTATAATTGGCAATCGATACAATTCCTTCCGTCTTTTCACAGATTTCTTCAATCAAATCGGCACCTGTTCCCATTACTGCCGCCATTGCACCGCCACTCGGAACTGCCTCCTGCATTAAAATTCCTCTTTTTCTGACCAGTAAAAAAGCATCTTTTTCTAAAAGAGTTCCTGCACAGACACAGGCAGCGTATTCACCCAGACTTAAGCCGGCAGTCACATCTGCTTTCACTCCCTGTGCTTCCAATGCCTTTAAAATGGCAACTTCCACACTAAGCATTGCAATCTGTGTATATTCTGTAATATTTAACTCTTCGTTTTCTTCAAATAACAGTGCCGGCATATTAAGACCAGTAACTTCTCCTGCTAAATCAATCATTTCCCTGCACACAGGAATTTCTTCGTAAAAATCTTTTCCCATGCCGGTATATTGTGCTCCCTGTCCCGGAAAAATAAAAGCTGTCTTGCTCATATAAAACTCCTTTGAAACTAGAATATTTTGTATTTCAAACTATTTACCTAAAAAGAATCTGCCGCAAGAGTTATTTCTTACCATTGCGGCAGATTCCAGTCTTTCTTATTCTTCTACGCCTTTATTTTTTAAATAGTCAATAACAGCACCAACTGTTGTTAATTCCTGAAGTTCTTCTGCCGGGATTTCTACAGAATATTCATCTTCTAAAGCCATAACTAATTCAAATAAATCTAAGGAATCCGCTCCTAAGTCATCTTTAAAAGAAGTATCTACGTTGATTTCTCCTTCATCACAATTCAACTGTTCTGCAATAATTTCTCTCATTTTTTCTAACATAATCTTTAATCTCCTTATAAAATATATCTCATTTTTTATTTTTTTCAATTAGGCTCAAAATTACTTTGATGCTCAAAGTATATCTTCTTTGCCACTATTTGTCAACAGTTTTTTCTCACATCTTAAATGCATAGCGCATTAAATCCCAAAAACCAGTCTGCATATCACTTTCCTGGTTTTTAACTTTTCTCACTAAAACCGGATTATCCGTGATAATATTATCCACGCCCACATCCAGCATCCGCTTAATATCTCCACGATAATTCACCGTCCAGGCATGTACTTCTTTACCAAGAGAATGTGCTTCCCTCACAAACGCCTCATCCACATAAGTATATTTCACACTGAAAAAGTCTGCTGCTTCTATCCGTGAAATGGTTCCATAAGTCATCGTCATGATATATCCGGTACGGATGTCAGGATTTGCCTTTTTCACTTGCTTCAAAAACGAATAATTCATCGAAGTAACCACACAATGATCCTCGAAATGGTTCTGTTCTATTATACGCACAACTTTCTTTACAATTCCTTTATTTTGCCCATTGTATTTAATTTCAATATTCAAATCCAGTTTTCCCCTGCAGAATTTCAATACTTCATCTAATGTTGGAATCTTTTCCCCGCGAAATTTTTTATTAAAACTTGAACCTGCATCAAGCTGTGCAATCTCTGCATAAGTCATTTCCCAGACATTCTTCTTTACACCCGCCGTTCGTTTTAGAGAATTATCATGCAGGAGAACCAATTCCCCATCGGCTGTTTCCTGCACGTCAATCTCTGCGTAATCTGCTCCACATTTTATAGTATAATCCAGAGAACTAATTGTATTTTCCGGTGCCATAAGAGCACCTCCCCTGTGTGCAGTGACTCCGGTTGTACTCATCAGACTGCTTACGGCACTGCTATGGTCAGAAGCCAGTACAACCAGATAAGAACCTTCCATGACAAGTAAAATCGCAGTAAAGATGGCCGCTGCTCTTCTTTGACCGATTTTCTGATACCATAATTTCTGTCTGAAAATAGCAGCAATTCCCGCTTCACTTTTTTTCTGGATATGGTAACGCGCATAAATAAAATAAACAAAGGCAAGGCTCAGCATCAGCTGGAGTGCTCCTGCAAAGATACCGATTCCCATACGAATCCAGTCATTATAGACAAGCACTGCGCTTACAACTGCTGACTTTGGTTTGCTTAAAATTGCATAACCGGAAGCTGTGGCATTTGCCAGAAAATAAACACCCATGATAACTGCAAGTATCACGATATGGAGTACCACAAACCCTAAAATAATTCGCTTCCAGTGCCATTTTAAAAGAATCCATCCTGATTTTAATCCTCTGCTGCTTTTTCTCTCCTCCAGCAAACAATAGGGAAGCGAAAATACCGCCAAAAAAGAAATCACCAGAATAACTCCAACCGCCAGATATAAAATCCAGTGTGGCTTCACCCATTTATAGATCTGCATCACACTGTACTGAAGCACTCCAAAATAAGAGATTTCCATAATTAAAAAATAGACCGACAAAAACGGAGCTGCCATCAAAATACATATAATCCAGGAGCTCTGACTGTGTTTTAAAAAATGTAACGTCCGTCGGATTCCTTCAATCAACATATCACTGGTATAGATTTTTCGTTTTTGATAGGAATGGGAAAAACAGGATAAAACCGCTGAAATTTCTATTAAAAAGAAAAATAAAATCAGCAATAAAATTCCAAAAAGAAAAATCAGGGAAGTTGGATTTTGTAAAAATTTGTGGAAATTTTCTGCTGTCAGATAACTGAAATTGCGCTTTTTTAAAGAATAATTAACTGCTGTTGAAGTCAAATTTGTAATAATTAAAAAAGTAGCAACCCGATATCCTGCTTCAAACAAAAGCAGACTTACCATATTATATTTTATCATCTTCCACATACTTTTAATTCTTAGCTTCATCTTTTTTTCCTGTTCTTTGCTTTTTAACTTATTGTTTTTATTTTACCAAATCTACCACCTTACATACAAGACCTATCTTTGGAATTTTTCGTTTTAGACTTTTTTCATGAAAAGTTTACTTGTTCGAACTCATGAATTATGTTAAGATACCCACAGACATATGAGCTTATACAGAGAACAAAAATTATATAGATAGATAGAAAGCAGGGGAAATTATGGCAGAAGATAAGGACTATTTAGAACAGGAAGAAGAAAACAAAGAAGATTATGAAAATGTCTGCTTTATCTGCAGACGTCCGGAAAGCAAAGCCGGAAAAATGATCGATATTCCGGGCGGGATTCACGTCTGCATGGACTGTATGCAGAAGAGTTTTAATTCTATGAACAATATGCCGATGGATTACAGTGAATTAATGAAAAACATGCCCAACATCAGCATGGTTGATTTAAATTCATTACAAAATGAAATTCCAAAAAAACAGAGAATTAAAAAGAAAAAAGTTCAGCCTGAAAAAGAAGCAAATGAAAAAATCGCCAAAAAGGTATTTGATATCCGCAGTATACCGGCACCTCATAAAATCAAAGAAAGCCTGGATTCTTATGTAATCGGACAAGAATATGCAAAAAAAGTAATGTCTGTGGCCGTTTACAATCATTATAAACGAGTATTTGCAGACAATGCCGATGAAATTGAAATCGAAAAATCCAATATGCTTATGATTGGACCAACCGGAAGTGGAAAAACCTATCTGGTCAAGACACTGGCAAGACTGCTTGATGTACCGCTTGCAATCACAGATGCTACTTCTCTTACCGAAGCCGGCTATATCGGGGATGACATCGAAAGCGTTGTAAGCAAACTGCTTGCAGCCGCTGATAATGACGTAGAAAAGGCAGAACACGGAATTATTTTTATCGATGAAATTGATAAAATCGCCAAAAAGAAAAATACCAATCAAAGAGATGTCAGCGGGGAAGCTGTACAGCAGGGAATGTTAAAACTTTTAGAAGGCAGCGAGGTTGAAGTTCCGGTAGGTGCCAACAGCAAAAATGCAATGGTTCCACTTGCAACTGTAGATACCAAAAATATTTTATTTATCTGTGGCGGAGCATTTCCCGACCTTGAATCCATTATCAAAGAACGTTTAAATAAACAGGCTTCTATTGGATTCATGGCAGACTTAAAAGATAAATATGACAATGACAGCAAGCTTTTAAATAAAGTAACTGTTGATGACTTAAAGAAATTTGGTATGATTCCGGAATTTTTAGGACGTCTTCCGATTATCTTTACACTGGACGGTCTATCTGAAGAAATGCTTGTTCAGATTTTAAAAGAACCAAAAAATGCAATTTTAAAACAATATCAGAAATTACTGGCACTGGATGAAGTAAAACTTGAATTTGAAGAAGGAGCACTTCATGCGATTGCAAAAATGGCATTGGAAAAACATACCGGAGCCCGTGCGCTTCGTGCAATCTTAGAAGAATACATGCTGGATATCATGTATGAAATCCCAAAAGATGATAATATCGGAGAAGTTATCCTTACAAAAGAATATATTGAACACTCTGGCGGACCAAGAATTATTCCAAGAGGTCAGACCGTATTACAGCTTGAAACAAAAGAGTTATAAAGCTTAAGTCGAATGAGAAGAATCCTAACGAAGGATTCTTCTCTTATTTTATAAAAAATGTTTGCTTGTCGATTTTTGTCAAATTATACGAATTTTATCGTATAATGTCGTTTTTTTTGGAAGATATCGACAATTTTCTTGACAAAGCTAGTAAAGTTCGATATAGTAATTTTAGAGTCTTTTCTTATGAGGTCGGTCCCGTTCGGGAGAAGTTTTCCCTTGATAAAAAAAGATATTCTAACTGCATCTCTTCCGCTGCTCTTGTGGATATTACAGGATTTTACTGGGACCGTTCTGGAAAAGGTAGAATCCCTTTTTTCATTTTTAAAAATTAAAAAATTTTATAAATTCTATAACCAACATAAAATTATTAAAGAAAGAAAAACACTCATGATAGAAAAACAAATCAAAGATTTTAGTATTGAACAAATTGCAAAATCCGGACAATGTTTCCGCATCCATAAAGAAAAAGATGGCAGTTTCTCTAATGTTGCATTTGGAAAGCATCTGCGAATCATCCAAAAAAATGAGCAGGTACTCTTTGACTGTTCTGAAACAGAATTTGAAGAAATCTGGGAAGCTTATTTTGATTTGAAAACAGATTATCACAAAATAAAAGCTTCTATAGACAAAAAAGATAGTTACCTTACCAAAGCTGTGAATTATGGATGGGGCATGCGGATTTTAAATCAGGATTTATGGGAAATCATCATTACATTTCTAATTTCGCAAAATAACAACATTCCGAGAATTCGAAAAAGTGTAGCAGCTCTCTGTGAAAAATTCGGAGAGAAAAAAATAACCCCAGAAGACAAAATTTATTACACTTTTCCTGAAAGTGAAACTCTTGCCTCTGCCAAAATGGAAGGACTTGCCGGTCTTGGACTTGGATACCGTGACAAATATATTTATAAAATGGCCTGTTCCGTAGCAGACGGCTCTTTTTCCCTTGAAACATTAAAAAAACAGGATACTGCGACTGCTCATAAAATGCTGACAGACCAATATGGCATCGGAAATAAAGTGGCAGCCTGCATTGCCTTATTTGCTCTGCATCACGTAGATGCTTTTCCGATTGATACACACGTAAAAAAAATTTTAGCTGAACATTATCCGGATGGATTTCCTTATGAGAAATATAATGGATATGCCGGAATTTTACAACAGTACATGTTCTTTTATGACTTGTAAATCAAAATCTAATAAAATGTAATTTTCCATTTGATACTTACCTATACTATTCTATGCAATAAAAAAATGAGTCCAGCACTTTTTACTGGACTCAAAAAAGCTATTTACGATTTGCAGGTTCAATTGCAATATGATTTCCTTTGATTGTTGCACTCTTCATTGCTTTTAAGACTTCTGAGGCATATTCTCTTGGTACTTCAACAAAGGTATATTTATCAAACATATCGATTGTTCCGATTAATTTTCCAGGCATTCCGCTCTCACCGGCGATTGCTCCTAAAATATCACCCGGACGAATTTTCTGTTTTTTACCGATATTGATAAACAGACGAACCATTCCCGGTTCTTCTGCACCGGTATCTCCAAAATCTGTTATTTCTTCCTCTTCGGTCTCTTCTTTTACCATTCCCATATACATTTTAAGCAGGGCTGCTGCCATATCCATTGTCGTATAATCAGAAGCATTGACACGTTCTTCGATGGCATCTAACATAAGAGAAAGATTTTCACGCTCAATTACTGAATCTGCCTTTGCAAGGATATGTTCCATCTTAGTGTTTGCAACATCATTGATAGACGGCACTTTCTGTGCATAAATCTTTGTCTTGCAGTATCTCTGAATTTCTTTTAATTTATACATTTCTTTTCCGCTGACAAAAGAAAATGCATGTCCGCCTCTTCCGGCACGTCCGGTACGACCGATACGATGTACATAATATTCTTCATCCTGTGGCAAATCATAGTTGAAAACAGCTTCGACATCATCGACATCAATTCCTCGTGCAGCAACGTCTGTTGCAACAAGAATCTCTGTTTTTCCGGTACGGAAACTCTGCATCACGCGGTCACGCTGAGACTGTTTTAAATCTCCGTGTAATCCGGCTGCAAAATATCCTCTTCCGATTAAAGCTGTTACCAGATTATCTACCTGTTTTTTCGTATTACAAAATACAACAGAAAGATTTGGAGAATAAATATCTAATAAGCGGGATAACACTTCTTCTTTATTTTTTGGTTTTACTTCATAATAAAACTGTTCGATATTCGGAACGGTCAGCTCTTTTTTGGTTACTTTAATTAACTCTGCATGATTCTGGTATTTCTTTGTGATTTCCAAAATTGGTTTTGGCATTGTTGCAGAAAATAAAACAGTCTGACGTTCTTCTGGAACACCACTTAAAATAGTTTCAATATCATCACGAAATCCCATGTTTAACATTTCATCTGCTTCATCAAGCACAACTGTATGAATATGGTCCATCTTTACAGTCTTTCTGCGCATGTGATCCATCACACGACCCGGAGTTCCGATAACAAGCTGAGTTCCGTTCTTTAAAGAACGAATCTGTTTCACAATATCCTGTCCCCCGTAAATTGGAAGAATCTTGATTCCGTGCATATATTTCGCAAGATTACGGATTTCATCTGCAACCTGTATTGCAAGCTCTCTTGTCGGACAAAGTACAATTGCCTGAAGCTTTTTATTTTTCGGGTCTATCTTCTGAAGAAGTGGAATACCAAATGCAGCGGTTTTTCCAGTTCCGGTCTGTGCCTGTCCGATAATATCTTTTCCGCTGATAATAGCCGGAATTGCTTTTGTCTGAATTGGAGAAGCTTCCTCAAATCCCATAAAACGGACTGCTCTTTCAATTTCAGGACATAAGCCGAGTTCTTCAAATGTAATGGTTTCCATATATAAATTTCCTTTCTGTTAGTAGGCATCTGTGAATCAATAGAAATAACAATAAAAACAATCTCACGACTTTTTCACCTGCTTTTCTATGAATTGACAGAAAAATAGATGCCACAGTAAGCGCTCGTAATGCTTATTGTGGCATCTCACAAAACTTAGTCAGCGAAAACTATGATAACAGAATCATAATCAATTGTCAAATTATTTTACGTTTGACTTAATTCCCATTCTTTGTCGTAGATTCGCAAAAGGCCTGGCAAGGTGCATCAAAACTTGGATTAAATGCATAAAAATTCCTCGAATCCAATTCTTCCTGTACTGAACGAAGTGCTTCACCAAAACGCTGGAAATGCACAATTTCTCTTGCACGCAGGAAACGAATCGGCTCTGCTACTTCAGAATCTTTTACGACACGCAGGATATTATCATAAGTACTCCTTGCTTTTTGTTCTGGGGCGACTTCGTAAGAACAACATTACACAATAGAAGATAAAACAAGCTATCCTACATAGTTCCAGTGTTTTCAATATTTAGGCGTTCAGAAATGAGCGTCTTTTTTCATACCCAAAATCGAAAGGAGAAAGAGAAATATGAATAAGCTAGTAAAGCGATTGCTGACAGGAACGCTTGCTTTTGCAACGATTCTCACGGCATTACCAGTGACGGCGGTTCATGCTTCCGGCAATCAATACTGGACAGAATCAGCAGAACGTGTCGGCTACATTGAACACGTTATGAATGATGGTTCTATCAAATCTACATTCAATGAGGGACACATGAAAGTTGAGGGCGAAACTGCCTACTGTGTGGACATCAATACCAGTTTCAAGAATGGATATAAAACACGTTCTGACGCAAGCACCCGCATGAGTAGCGATCAGATTGCGGACGTTGCTCTTTCTTTAGAGTACGTCAAGCAATATACCGCTTCTCATACGAACTTGAATTATAAACAAGGTTATCTGTTGGAACAGTGTGTTGTCTGGCAGAGATTGAGTGAACAGCTCGGCTGGCAATGCGATAACGTCAGAGCTTCCTATAATGAAATCCCACAGGCGGTACAGAATGAAGTGTACGCTGGTGCGAAAGTATTTGTGAAAGCCAATAAAGGACGCTATGAATGTGGCGGTTACATCTACACTGGCGAAGGACAGGACATCGGACAGTTCTGGGCGAAGTTAAATGTGGGAAATGCAAAGGTCAAAAAGACTTCTTCCAATCCTACGGTCACAGATGGCAATGCCAACTATTCCTTTGAGGGTGCGACATTTGGCGTCTATTCTGATAAGGGCTGTAACAGCCAGCTTGCCACACTTACTGCCGATGGAAACGGCGATACCAAAGAAGTTGAGGTAAAAGCCGGAACAGTTTACATCAAAGAGCTTTCTGCTCCAAAGGGTTACAAGCTGGATTCTACAGTCCATGCCTTAAATGTGGAAGTTGGAAAAACAGCGACATTAACTGTTGCTGACACTCCAAAGGTCACAGAGACTTTGATTGATTTATTCAAAATTGACATGGAAACAGGGAAATCCACTCCACAGGGAAATGCTTCTTTAGAGGGTGCAGAGTTCACATGGAGCTATTATGACGGTTACTACAATGCAGACAATCTTCCTGCAAAGGCTACCCGTACATGGACAACCAAAACCGTTGCCGAAAAAGACAGTGACGGAACTATCCATTATGTATCCAGACTTGCCGACAGCTACAAAGTATCCGGCGACAGCTTCTATACACAGGACGGTAAAAATGTACTTCCACTTGGTACACTCACTGTCACAGAAACAAAAGCACCAAACGGCTACTTATTAGATGGTGCATATATGCAGGCTGACGGAAGTTCTGAACAGATTAAGGGGACGTACCTTACACAGATTTCCGAAGATGGCGAACTTGCCGTACTTTCTGGAAGCAATCAGTATTCCGTATCCGACAAGGTTATCCGTGGCGGTGTAAAAATCCAGAAACGTGACCTTGAAACAAAGGATACCAAAGCACAGGGAAGTGCTACCTTACAGTACACAGAATTTAATATCATTTCCTTAAATGACAGTCCTGTACTGGTTGAGGGAAAATTATACAGCAAGAATGAAACGGTAAAGAAGATTCAGACAGGCATTGACGGAATTGCTTCTACTTCTGCTGATTTACTCCCTTACGGAAATTACAGATTAGAAGAAAGCAAAGCACCAGAGGGCTATTTGACAGACGGTGCAAAAGCAATCGACTTTTCTATCACGGAAGATAGAAAAATCGTGGACTTGACTGACAAATCTCACTCTGTCTACAACCAGATTAAGCGTGGCGATATTGAGGGTGTAAAAATCGGTGCAGGTACACACAAACGCCTTGCAGGTGTTCCATTCAGAATCACAAGCAAGACAACGGGAGAATCCCATATTGTAGTTACTGACAAAAACGGTCAGTTCTCCACTGCTTCAAGCTGGGCTTCCCATAAGGTCAATACCAATGCCGGAAAATCCAGTGAGGACGGTGTATGGTTTGGTACATCTGAACCAGACGACAGCAAAGGTGCATTACTCTATGATACCTATGTGATTGAGGAATTAAAGTGTGATTCCAACGCCGGATTTAAGCTGATTCCAGCTTTTGAGATAGTCGTATCCAGAAATAAAGTGACCGTAGATTTAGGGACACTGACCGATGAATACGAAAAAGAAATCACAATCCATACCACAGCTACCGACAAGAAAACAGGCGAAAAAATGATTGTTGCCGGAAAAGCCATCAAGATCGTGGACAAAGTCACACTTGATGGCTTGGAAGTTGGAACAAAATATAAACTTTCCGGCTGGCAGATGTTAAAGGAAGAAAACGCCGAACTTCTGATTGACGGGAAACATGTAGACAGTGATTACACATTCACTGCTGACAGCGAAAAAATGACGGTTGAGATTACCTACAGTTTTGATGGTTCAGCTCTTGGCGGTCAGAACCTTGTTACATTTGAGGAATTGTACGATATGAGCAATCCGAAAGAGCCTGTCAAGGTTGCCGAACATAAAGACATCAACGATGATGGACAGACGGTTCTTATCACGGAACGTATCATCAAAATCCATACGACCGCTACGGACAAGAACGGCAAGAAAGAAATCGAAGCCGGAAAAGATGTAACGATTGTGGATAAAGTCACATTAGATGGTCTGGAAGTTGGAACAAAATACAAACTTTCCGGCTGGCAGATGTTAAAAGAGGAAAATGCAGAACTTCTGATTGATGGAAAGAAAGTATCCAATGATTATGAGTTCACAGCCGACAGTGAAAAAATGACGGTAGAGATTGCCTTTACCTTTGATGGTTCTTCTCTTGGTGGCAAGAGCCTTGTTACATTTGAGGAATTATACGATATGAGCAATCCAGACGAACCAAAGAAAGTGACGGAACATAAGGACATCACAGACGATGGACAGACTGTGACAATCAAGGAAGTGCCGGAAGTCCCAGATACACCAAAGGATACCGACACGCCGGATACACCATCTACGGTTACTAAGACAAGTGACAGTCCAAAAACAGGCGACAATACCAATATCTATGCTTATCTTGCCATGCTCGGTCTTTCCTGCGTAGGGCTTGGCGGTATGCTTTACTTCAAACGCCGTAGAAAGAAATCATAAGGCGGTAATGTAGCGGTTGGTAGAGCGTTCAAGGTCGCCACCCTTTTTGCAACTTCACGCTCCCGTGAAGCTCTGATTTACGGGAGCGTGAAGTCCACTAGGGGCGTGGGGAGTGTAGCTCCCCACAAAGTACAGCAGGAAAGAACTTACAAATAGAAAGAAAAGAGGTCAATTATCATGGAATTAAGATTTGTCGTACCAAATATGGAAAAGACATTCGGAAACTTGGAGTTTTCCGGAGAAAATACTACGGAACAGCAGAGAATCAACGGGCGTATGGCTGTCATTAACAGAAGCTACAACCTGTATTCCGATGTGCAATGAGCCGATGATGTTGTCGTTGTGCTTCCAGTCAAAGCTGGCGAAAAACATTTCTCGCCGGAGCAGAAAGTAAAACTTATCAACCCACGAATCACTACCGATGGCTACAAAATTGGGGAACGTGGATTTGTCAATTACATCTTACTTGCAGACGATATGTTACCAGTGGAAAGTAAATAAGGGGGTATTCAGATTATGAGATTAGCAAATGGAATCGTCATTGATAAAGAAAAGACTTTCGGAGTGTTGAAGTTCTCCGCATTACGCCGTGAAGTTCATGTACAGAATGAAGATGGAATGGTCAGTGAGGAAATCAAGGAGCGTACCTACGATTTAAAATGCAACACACAGGGACGCATGATACAGGTATCTGTTCCGGCGACTGTGCCGTTAAAAGATTATGGCTACAACGCCGAAGTGGAACTTATCAATCCTGTTGCAGATACGGTAGCCAATGCGAATTATCGTGGTGCAGATGTGGACTGGTATGTAAAAGCAGACGATATTCTTCTAAAGAACAAAGGCACTCATGCCGGAAATCCACAGAACAATGTTCCACAACAGCCAGCAAAGAAATAGATGCATAGCTTCGATTTTTATTGTACCGTTCAAATGTAATTGATATAATAAATAAAACAATTACATCGGAAATTGGAGGTATTATAGATGAAGAAGATGAAATTTCCATTTTCAGACGCTCCTAATACGGCTTGCTTTACCTGCTGTCATGTGTTAGGTGAAAATAAGCCTATATTATATGTTTCTCATGATGAAGATGGATATTGGCAGTTTTTATGCGGTGGAAATCATAAGGAAGAAGATGCAAGAGTAGTTTCACTAGCATCTATTTTAAGTATTGACGAAACAATGAGCGATTTATCGGAACTAGATTATGGTGAATACGCGAAAGCAGAAAGCGTTACAAGTGATTGGATTGTAAGACGTATGGATAAGTAGAATTGTCAACTTGTAAAACTAGAAAAAGCAGTAGTTGTAGAGGAGTAATAATTTATGGCTGGATTTAGTATTTCAATTCTTATGAGTATAATTATGTTTATGTATTTATTTTTTATTGCCATATTTGTAGCAATTATTTTATATTTGATAATCAGTTATACTTTTGAAGGTATTTCTATTATGTGTATGGGAAAGAAGCTAAAATACAAAAATATATTTACTGCTTGGATTCCATTTTACAATAAATACGTGTTAGGAAAAATATCAAATAGCAAAGTGCTCGGAATGATATCATGTGTCTTATCCTTTATATCAGTTTTACTGGGCATTCGTTTTTATATTCAGCAAGAATTGGAAGTTGCTTTATTTATTGTTTTAATAATTAGTTTAATAGTTACTTTTATATTAGATACAATAATATCTCATAAAATATATAAAGCTCGTGCCAATAAATATGGTGATATATTAACGATATTTAATATATTATCATTTGGATTATTACGACCTATATTTCTTTTTATACTTAGAAATAAGTGAAGATTTTTACAGTGGAGGAAATATAATGATTATCAATTTTGCATCTACATTAGCTTATGATGAAAACGAAGTTTGTTTAGAAATTGTTGCTGAAAAGGATGAAATAATTAAAATTGGAGATGTTATTACAATTCCAATGGTTGACCATTCTTTTAAACAGCGAGAGATTACAGATATGTACAGAGATTTTAAAAACAGGAAAAAAGGCAAGGAGTTATTTTCTAAAATAACAGAGGGGGAATGGGCGAACTGCATAATTCACAATATTCATTCTGAATATATTCACACAGTTAATACTCCTTATATTGAAGAAATATTGGATAATGATTGGGTAAGCGGTTAATTTTTACAATTTAATATTTATACTCACAAAGCAGTTAGTCTACATGATTGACTGCTTTTCTTATGCCAGAAGAAAGGAGTTTTTATGAGAATTAGGAAATTCAAAGGCAACAGGATACGTGCCAGTGACAAATCGCTGGTCTATCATTTCTGTATCGGTTGGCTGTTGCTCCTGTTCGTTGCGGTGTTCCTGCTACTGAACCTGCAACAGCTTCTTGTTACCGATTGGAAAGATTTTAACCTGCTCCATGTCGGAATTACTTGGACTGCCTACAATTCCATTACGGTTCTGATAGCGACTGGTGTTTGTGCATTGGTCGCTTTTCTCTACTACCGTTACGGATATGACCGTATCAAACGGTTGCTCCATCGACAAAAGCTGGCTCGCATGGTGCTGGAAAACAAATGGTATGAAACGGAAAATACCAAAGACAGCGGTTTTTTCACTGACCTGCAAAGCAGATCAAGAGAAAAAATCGTGTGGTTTCCGAAAATCTACTACCAAATGGACAATGGATTGCTCCATATCCTGTGTGAAATCACAATGGGAAAATATCAAGAACAGCTCCTGTCCTTAGAGGATAAATTGGAATCGGGGCTGTACTGTGAGCTGACTGACAAGACACTGCATGACGGATATATCGAATACACCCTGCTCTATGATATGATAGCAAACCGTATTTTCGATTGATGAAGTGATTGCTGAAAACGGCGGTCTGCGGTTAATGAAAAATCTGGTGTGGGAATATGATTCACTTTCCCATGCCCTTATCTGCGGTGGTACAGGTGGTGGAAAGACCTATGAGCAGT
>ERZ841116.989-NODE-989-length-16567-cov-27.325279_pt1 | contig 16567 bp, 13 predicted proteins | sample MGYA00519875_ERZ841116 | MGnify/ENA primary metagenome ERZ841116 (study PRJEB31850, sample SAMEA3708889) | human gut metagenome | biome: human gut; feature: human-associated habitat; material: faeces | place: China | collected 2014 ... | reverse complement strand
CACCTCAAGGCGAAGGGATTAACGGTCTTTATAGCGTTGAAACTTTTGTCGAAAAGCCGAACCCAGAGGAGGCACCAAGTGACCTTGCCATTATCGGGCGCTACCTCTTGACTCCTGAAATCTTTGATATTCTTGCAAATCAAGAACCAGGTGCTGGCAATGAAATTCAATTGACGGATGCGATCGACACCCTCAATAAGACCCAACGAGTCTTTGCCCGTGAATTTAAAGGCCAACGCTACGATGTGGGTGATAAATTCGGCTTCATGAAAACTTCGATTGACTATGCCTTGAAACACCCTCAAGTCAAAGATGATCTTAAACAATATATTATCGACCTTGGAAAAAAATTAGAAGCATCTGAACAAACTGCAGACTAATCATTCTCAAATCTACAGAATACAAAAGAGACTGGCCATATCATGTAAGAGCTTTGCTGCCTTACAATGGTCAGTCTTTTTTATAAAAAAGAGGCTGGATAAAAATCCGGCCTCTTTCGTTTCATTGGACTTGGTCCAATTCACTTTTTATTCTTATTATTTAAGGATGAACATTGTAAGAATAATTTGTATTTGGGAAAGTTTCAACAGTTGCTTTCGCAAAAGATGAACCAAAACGATTGTTCTCATTGCCGCCATTACCAGCTGAAACTGCTTCGGATGGATCTTGAGCTTTTGCTTCTGGTTTCACAAATGTTTCAACTTTAGTAGAAACATAAGATTCTTTATCTTTTGTAGCTGCATAACCGAAGCGGTTATTTGGATTGCCTTCTTCATTGACTTTAGTTTGAATTGGCTGAGTTTTTTCTGGCTGTACTGGTTTTTCAGGTTGAACTGGTTTTTCAGGTTGAACCGGTTTTTCAGGTTCTACTGGTTTGTCAGGTTGAACCGGTTTTTCAGGTTGAACTGGTTTTTCAGGTTCTGGATCTTTGTAATCATCTGGCTTAGAGGCACGATATGGATCATCCTTACGACCTAGCTCAATCAAATGTGCATGCATATCTGCTTCATAAGATTTGAAGTGTTCAAATAGTTTTTTAGAAAGTGCAAGAGCATTTGCTGTAACTTCGTCTTCTACTGCTTTAGCAGCTTCCGGATTATCTTTCAAAGCTTTATATTTCGCATCACTAGCTTCTTGTTCAATAATCAATTGTTTTTCAAGAGCTTTCCAGTGATCTTGAACTGATTTTCCAAAGACATCTTGGTTATTGATCGCCATGTTGTCAATGTGCCATACTGTCCAATACCATGAATTTGGATCATAAGTTGCTGTTTGAGGTTTGAAGGCTTTGTAAGTATCTTTTAGATTACCATAGAATGGAACATAAGGAGTGTTCCGAGATGGTCCCATACCAAGCCATAAAGTACCACCAAATGATTTTGGAAGGTTTGGATTGATTTGGTAAACATGGGCATCGATGACGTTTTCGTTTCCTAAAGCATACTTGTATTGGTCTTTACGAACAGCATCATTGCTACCATTATCCCCTTGTTTCTTGACACCAATTTGATCGTCTGGAACAAAACGACCATTCAAATGTTCAAAACGGTTGCGTTGGAGAGCAAAGGCATCTTCCAAAGTAAATTTCTTGTTTGGATCTGTTGGTGAGCGGAAGAGTTCGTATTCATCATCTTCATAAGTCACTTTTGATTTTGGATCCAAAAGAGTGATTCCTGCGTAAGTACGTGAACGGTCTCCTTCAGCATATTTTTCTGGTCCATAAGATTTAGCGATATGGAAATTGCCATCTTTATCAGTCTTGTAACTACCTGATTCTTTAGCTACTTTTTCAACATCTTTTGAAGCAATAACATTTTCAGTGTCATTCAAGTTTACATGGCCAAGGTAGTAGGTATTGGCAAAAACTGCATATTTATCTTCTGGAACTTTAACAGCTACATATTGGTGTCCAGAAAGAATTTCCATGTACCAAGTTTCTTTCTGATCGGCAATAACAACTGTATTCCCCTCAGCTGAACCTTTTTCTTCAATGACTTTCGCAAGTAGTTCGATTCCTTCACGAGCAGACTTAACGCGTGGTAAAACCACGTCCAACATAGCAGCTTCTGGAATTCCCTTTTCTGTCAATGGGTCAGTCTTCAAGACTTTTTTATTTGGAATTGCTGTAACAGTTGAGGTCATAGAGACGCCGGCTTCGTTAAATCCATGTTCACCAAAGGCACCGTTACTACCATCTCCACGAGCAGAGTCATAAGTCGCTGTGTATTTCATTTCACTGGCAGCATGTGGATAGGTAAAACCATTAGATTCGTCTTCCAGTTGATCCCCTTCCTTATAGTTCTTCGCATCAACAACTACAAAGTTTTTGTTGTGCTTTCCACCATTTGGATAGTAAGGGTAGTCTTCTGTCCGACCAAAGAGAGTGGTCCCATCCTTGGTCAATTGGCGACCAATGATAAAACCGCAACAGGCTTGAACAGCTTGAATCGGTAGGAGTAAGAGTGTCATCGCTACCAATGAGAGTTTTAACAACCATTTTTTCATGGCAAATCTCCTTTATTTTTGCACTACTTCTGACAAAATAGCACTATTTTTGATTTTTATATCTCCAGTTTACACCTTTCTCAACCTTTTTGCAAACGCTTTCTATTTTGCATTTTTATACCTCTTTACCCATGATTGCCTTCTCTATGGACCTAGCAATAGAGGGCTCATTTGGCCCCTACAAATATATTATGATAAATATATACAATTTTTTGCATTTCAAACAATTTTCTGTTAGTTTACGATTTTGCTACATTTTTTAGGAAAAAAAGAGAGTGGGACAGAAATCGGTAATTCGTTAGAATTCGATTTCGTCGTCCCACCTCCGCACAGTTGAGTAGGGCTGTAAAAGCTGATGAAATCAGCGTAGTAGAGCCCACTCAACCACTGCGTCTTGCTCGACAATCCAAAAACAATTAAGAGGCTAGGACTTTTGTCCTAGCCTCTTCTTAAAATAGAGTCAAGATTTTACCTAAGAAATAAAGCAAAAGCAAGAGATAAGATAGGGCAGCACTCATCTGATAGGTTCGGTTCATAAAGCGAGCTTCCCCTCTTACTGGAAAGACATAAGCCAACATGACCCCAGCTACTAAGCCACCGATGTGCCCCGCCATACTGATTCCTGGCATGAAACTAAAGATCAAATTGACCACAATCAAGCTGGTATAGGACTGACTCAAGTGGCGAATATAGGGACTTTGGACAATAAAGCGCAGAGCACCAATGGTCCCAAACAGTCCAAAGAGGGCTGTAGAAGCTCCTGCTGCAATCACATCCGGCGTAAAAATAGCGACAAAGACATTGCCCATCATGCCTGATAAGAGATAAAGAGCTAAGAAAGCCTTCGATCCAAAGAGATCTTCTGCCAAACGTCCTAAGTAATAGAGGGTGATCATATTGAGCACAAAATGTTCTAGGCCGATATGAACAAATGTAGCTGTCACTATTCGCCATAACTGGCTAGGATCGACTTTCACAACCTCTCCAATAATACCACCGCTATAGTAAATAGCAGCATCTGTTTGGTAGTCGCCTCCAAATCGGATAAACATGGAAAGAAAGACTGCCGTTGTCACTAACAACAAGAGGCTGGTCACAGGATAACGACGATCAAAGAGTAACTTCATAGACTAGCACCTCCTGAACTGCCTGATCAAACGTATCTGGCTGGAAATCCTTCTGCTGGATGGAATAAATCGTACTAACCGTTTTCCCAGTAAAATCTGCTAAATAACGATCATAATAGCCACCACCATAGCCAATTCGGTAGCCTTTTGACTGGAAGACCACGCCTGGTACATGGATCAGATCAATCTCTGACTGTTCCACAAGCTTTCCTTTTTCATTGGGCTCCAGCAAACCAAAGCGTGTCTTTTCCAAAATGTCAGGATCGTATTCCACAAATTCCATCCGCCCTTGTGGATAGGTACGGGGAACACAGACGCGTTTCCCAAGTTGAAGAGCTGCTTGGATCAAGCCAGCTGTGGAAACTTCATGGTCAAAAGACAGATAGGTCGCAAGGGTCTTTGCCTCCTGAAAAGCTGGTAGCTCCAAGAGGCGTTGAGTCAGCTCTTCATCTGCTTGAGTTTTCACAGTTTGAGGCAGTGCTTTCATGGCTGCTATAGTTTCTTTTCGTAGTGTTTTCTTCATTCCCTACTCCTTTTGTCTAGCTTTTATTGTAACATTTTTTAGGAAAGATCCGAACAGTTTTTATACGACAAAGAAAAAATCCAACTCCAGACGGAGTTGAATCAATCGCTTATTGGTTGGCTTTCATTTTCAAAAATTTACCAATGTTTTCCACAGCAAAGGGAAGGGCTGCTTCATTTGGGCTCATCTTCGGATGGTGCAAGGCATAAGGGGTATCAATCCCCAGCCAGAACATGACACCAGGGACCTTGCTCAAGAGAAAGCCGAAGTCTTCTCCTGTCATCGCAGGCAGGATATCAATCAGGTTTACGTCTTCCTCAGCTGTGAAAAAGTCCATGAGTTCTTTGGCCAATTCTGGTTGGTTTTCCACAGGCAGGTAACCTCCTTGCTTGAGTTCCAGATCCAATTTTACATCAAAAGTGGCTGCAACTCCTTCTGCAATGGCTTTGACCCGTTTTTGAGTCAGGAGGTTCATCTCCATGGTCAAGGTCCGAATGGTCCCATGAAGGAAGGCTGTCTCAGCAATCACATTATTGGTTGTCCCTGCATGCATGGAACCAAAGGTCACCACAGCCCCTTCAATCGGATCGACATTTCGACTCACGACCGATTGGACTTGGGTAATGAAGTAAGAGGCTGCTACAAGAGCGTCATTGGCCTCATGTGGAAAGGCAGCATGTCCTCCCTTACCTGTAAAGGTAATCTTGACTTCACAGGTACCCGCAAAAAGGGTACCCGTATTGGTCGCAATGTCCCCCACCTTCAAATCAGGGCGAACATGCAGACCATAAAATTCATCAGGGAGCCAGTCGCCAAAAGCATTGTCCTTATACATGAGCATCCCACCAGCTTCATTTTCTTCAGCTGGTTGGAAGAGAAAGAGCAGGTTATTTTTTGGTTGTACTTGAACCAGTTGATCCAAAAGCCCAAGAGCTGTCGTCATGTGCATATCATGACCACAAGCATGCATCCGTCCTTCGTGCTTGGAGGCAAAATCAAGGCCCGTTTGTTCCACAATAGGTAAGCCATCGATATCCGTCCGCCAGCCGATCGTTTTTTCAGGTGCAGCCCCATGGAGATAAACCAGGATCCCGGTCCGCCAAGTCCGTTGCTCTACAAAGTCCTTGCCCGCTGTGATCTCTGCGATTCGCTCTAAGAGGTAGGCTTGGGTTTCAAATTCTTCCAAGCCAATTTCAGGGATTTGGTGCAAATCCCGTCTGATTTTGATTAAATCCAATGTCATAGTCGTCTTCTTTCTATTAGAATAGAGGCCTTGCGGCCTCTACTATCAATATGTTACAAATTACGCAAAGCGTCTTCGAGTGCTGTTTTTTGTTGTGTTTTTTCATCGATTTCCTTGATGATGCGAGCAGGGACACCAGCTACGACCACATTTTCAGGGACATCTTGAGTAACGATAGCTCCAGCGGCAACGACTGAACCGTTCCCTACTTGAACCCCTTCAATCACAACTGCATTGGCACCAACCAAGACATTGTCACCAATCCGAACAGGCTCAGCAGAAGCTGGCTCAATGACACCCGCAAGAACGGCACCTGCACCGATGTGGCTGTTTTTACCAACTGTTGCACGGCCACCAAGGATAGCCCCCATATCAATCATAGTACCTGCACCGATTTCAGCACCGATATTGATCACAGCCCCCATCATCACGACAGCATTATCTTCGATGGTCACTTGGTCACGGATGATAGCGCCTGGTTCGATACGCGCATTTAGATAGCGCTTATCCAGCAAGGGAACAGCTGAATTACGGCCATCTTGTTCGACCACATAATCCTTATTCTCTGTTAAGTTGGCAAGAAGCGGCTCGATATCTTTCCAATCACCGAACAACACATTACCTAGTTTTGTGACAGAAGCTGGAACAGCTGTTGCCAATTCCCCTTCAAAGGTTACTTTCACATTTGTTTTCTTTTCTGCATTTCCAATAAAAGCGATAATTTCTTGAGCAGACATTTTTTGTGCTGTCATAAGATTCTCCATTCATTTCAATTAAAGGTATTCATATTATACCACAAACCCAAAGAGATGAACACCTTGGCTGTCGTTGAAACCGATGGCGATGTAAGCATTCTGAATTGGCTTCCTTTGAATGGACTCAGGGCTCTACTAGTTATCCTTCGCAAATAGACTCGTGTCTTCATTTCGAAATACACTCCATCTTTGTTTCCCATTGTCATTCACTTTCAGTTATTTTAGCACCAGTTTACTTCCCTTTTTCTTCAATTCCATAACTACTTCTGGCTCTCCTGGCATTTGATAAGTCGCTTGAAAACCTTCTCCACCATCTAGAAGCTCGCCCCAAACCAAACGTTGGGGATTTCCTAGTTTCTTAATGAGCTGGGCGAATTCTGTACCTTTTTTTCCTTTTTCGGTAGTGATTTCTTTCTTACTAGTTGCCTTCTCTTTTGCCTCTAATAAATTCGTCGCATCAACCATCGTTAAGCGATACCCCTGGTCTTTCTCTTGTTCAAACCACAGACTGACATTTTTCTTCTCTTGATCTGTCTGATTGGCTACATAGGTCAAAACGAGAACCGTTTTAGAGCTATTGGCTGTTTTAGTGTAACGAACTTTTTGAGCCTTTCCCCATTTAGTCACAACCGTTTCCAAGCGTGTCCCCGCTTGTCGGCTCTGTTTCAAACGAACCTTCAAATTCACCACAGCTTCGATCGTCCACTGAAACCGCTTGGCTTCTTGTTCGCCTGTCACCAGATTTTGGTAGTTTTTGGGCTGGAAACTGGTGAGGGTTCTATCTTCCTTGATATCAGTATCCTGTTCTTGCACCTGGATAGTCGAAATCGACAGTAAAAGACCTAAAACAAAACACAAAGAAGGTAGTAAGAGTTCTTTTCTGTTCTTTTTGATCCACTCTAGCATTCGCTTTACCCCTTCTTACTCAAACGATACTGGCCACTCTGATCACGCTCAAAAGTCAAAGATACCAATCCATCTGTCACCTGGTAAGACAGGGCCAAAAGGTGTTTATCCTGAGTTCGCGTTAAACTAAGTGAGTTAGGAAGCCCTGATTTTTTCAAGACTTCCTCTACCATTGTTCCTTTTTCCTTTTTCCCATCTAGTGTCTGATAGCCCGTAAAATCTGCCAACTTCAAATCCTTTTTCTTCTTGTAGAGAGACGAATGAGGGACAAATCCTTGAACTGCACTTAGATAAAAGACACCATCCTGCTCATGAAATTCTATTTTATAAGGATAGATTCCTTTCACAGGAGTCCCATAGCCTAGCTGGACTTGCGCTCCAAAACTCGTATCTTCTTGTGTAAAACTCGCTGCTTTTCCAAATTTTTTGACGAATGCAGACAAAGTCACCCAATTTTTTTGCGTCTTTCCTTCTTCCCTTGCAAGGTCCAATGACAACAAGTCTTCTAAAGCCGGCTCTTTGGAAGAAGACGCAACCAATTGCTGGCTGTCTTCTTGCACGCGAGACAAACTCAACAAGCGATCTTTGGGCAAGGTTTTCACTGGATGAATCATAAACACCAAGCAAACACCAACCATTAAAGCCAGCAAAGCACTTGCAGCTTTTTGGAGGATCCGCTTATGATGTTCTATCCACTCTTTCATTTCTTCCATCCTTCATGCTCTTTCTATTCAAACTCTTTCTATTGTATAGAAAATTAGCGTATTTGTCTCGTCTTATCCCAAAAAAGAGGCGCTTGCCTCTTTCTTTTATTCAGTTATTTAGTAGCTGTCTTTACTGCTCAAGAGGAAATCTCCATTCTCTTGGCGAATAAAGGTCAAATCTACATAGTCCCCGTTTTTCTTTTGGAAGTCCATGACCAATTCTATCTTGTCTGAATCATCAGATGAACTCACCGTCAGATTGACTGCATCACCGTATTTTTCTAAAAGCTCTTTGTAAGAGGTTCCTCCAGCACCGGTCTCACTATTTCCAACTTTGAATCCATCTGCAAAGTTATCCTCAACCGTAAGATTTTTCCCAAATTGATTAAATTCAAATTTGACAAGCTGTAATTCTTTTCCTTTCTTAGAGTAGGTCGCTTTAACCTCTTTATTATAAGAGTTATCATCCCAGAATAATTTCAATTCTCCACTATCAAATTGGACAGAACTAGCCTTTCCATAAGCGTCGACCATTTCCTCAGGAGTCTCCCCAGAATCCTTTCCAGTCAAAAACTGAAGTTGCTCAATATCAGATTGTTCCCAGCTAAAATTGGCTTCCGCGTCTTCAGAAGTCAATTGCTCCAAATCGATATTGGAAGAAGAACCAGATTGGTTGCCTGACCAAGAAGTCTGCTTTCTAGATGGTGACGTACTAGGGCTAGCATGACCAATCAAATAGCCACTGACACCACCGATAAGAAGCCCCACTAAAATTCCAAGAGCAAAACGAATAGCCTTCTTGTCTGCAGTATCCATCGGTCTTCCAACAGGAGAAAGAGGAGCTTGTGGAATAGGTGTCTCAGGAACAGGCACTGTTTGCGGACCAATTGGTTCAGCTGCCATATTTTGAGGAGCTTGTGGTGCAGGCTGGAATGGAGGAGTCGGTTGGGGAGCAGCAACTACATCCGGATGTTCTCCAACAGTTGCTTCATCCACCTTTGGAGGCTCCACTGTTTCTGAAACAGCTGGCTCGTCTGCTTCTTCTTTCATTGCTTCCGTCTCCGTCACTGAAAGGCCACTAACTTCTGGAACGACCAAGTCTTCGGCTTCTTCTTTTGGGACAAAGGCTGGCGCAGCCACATCAAATTGAGGCGCACCCTCTAAGGGCGTCTGTTTCATAAATTGTTCTTGATCTTTCTCGGACATTTCGAATTCTCCTTTTTATTCTTCTCTTCTACTATAACATAAAACCAAGCAAGGACCAACTCCTGTCTGGATAGACTAAAAAAGATCGGAAAGATATCCGACCTTTTAGAAGCTTATCTTAAAATTTCTTGCGAAGGGTAACAATGGCAAGTCCTGCAAGTGAGAGCAAGCCCAATGTTGCCAAAACAACACCTGTTTCTTGCCCGGTTTTTGGCAATAAGCGTCCAACTACAGATTTTCTTGAGTCGCTTGAATTTGAGGAAGAACTAGACGAAGAACTTGAGCTCGATGACGAAGTCGAACTTGAGGAGCTTGAAGACGAGCTGCTTGAAGATGAACTCGATGAGCTACTTGAGCTTGAGGAAGAGCTTGAGCTTGAAGATGAGCTTGAACTTGAAGAAGGACCTGTTGTACTTGGTGAAGTCGTCGTTCCAGTTCCAGAATCTCTATAACCTACAATGAAATTACGATAAATCGGATTGGAACTTTCTAACGAACGAATCATCAAGTGCCCTCGTGCATTACGATCAACGACCACTGTCACTTCACCTTCCCCATTATCCAACTGTTCAAAACGACCATCATCCACTGTCGTTTGTCGAATGTAGAGTTTAATAATTCCAGATCTATACATTGATAGGTCCAAGTCGCTAAATTGGATCGTGCCATTTTCTGTATTCTGACCTTGAGCAACTGTCTCCTCTTCGCCACTCTCAGATTTGTAAATTAACGCAAATTGGTAGGCTCCTGCATCATGCGCACTTTCTTTCTTGCCTTCACGCGCTCCCACTACATCGACACGACCTGTTTTCAATTTCAAAACAAGTTTATCAGACTCATAATCTTCATAAGACGGCTGTTGCACAAGATCGAGATTGCCATTTCTATATTCATAAATTGCAGCTTTCGTCGTAGCAGAAACTGGATGGGCAACAGCCATTCCCCCAACTAAAGATGAAAGCAATAAAAATTTTGCAAGATTCTTTTTCATATTTTCATTCCCTTTTAGATCATTTTCATTTTTTTACATTTTATAATACGCCTAATCAAATGACAACTTTTAGAGTCAAATAACTTTTTATATTAAATAATTTGAGTAAAATATCAATGCTTCGCTGATTTTACTACATGAGAAAAAACGATTATATCAACGATCCTGCAGAAATAATCAACAAGCGATCCGAAATTTCAACTATGTAGTGTTTTTTTAAAACGAACCAAGAGGGAACTTTTTTAAATTTTGCTTTCAAAAAAACGACCTCTTGCGAGATCGTTTTGTCTATTGATTAAAGACGAGCGTTGAGTTCTGCTCCAAGTTCTTCAAATCCTGGTTTACCAAGAAGGGCAAACATATTTTTCTTGTAAGCTTCAACACCTGGTTGGTCAAATGGGTTGATCGCGTTCAAGTAACCTGAAAGGGCGATGGCCAATTCGAAGAAGTAGATGGCATAACCAAGAGTGAAGGCATCTTGCTCAGGAAGAGTTACGTACATGTTTGGCACGTCACCGTCAGTGTGGGCAAGAAGAACACCGTCAGTTGCTTTTTTGTTTACGAAGTCAACGTCTTTTCCTTGGAGGTAACCAAGTCCATCAAGGTCTTCTTCCAATGTAGGGATGATCACGTTCTTACGTGGTTTGTCCACACGGACAACTGTTTCAAACATGATACGAGTTCCTTCTTGGATAAATTGACCCAATGAGTGCAAGTCTGTTGAGAAGTTAGCTGAAGTTGGGTAAATACCTTTTTGGTCTTTTCCTTCTGACTCACCAGCCAATTGTTTCCACCATTCTGAGAAGTATTGAAGAGATGGTTCGTAGTTAACCAAGATTTCAGTTGCATAACCTTTACGGTAAAGGATATTACGTACAGCTGCGTATTGGTACGCTTCGTTTTCAGAAAGTTTGTCTGAAGTGTATTCTTTACGGGCTGCATTCGCACCTTCCATAAGGGCTTTGATATCAGCACCTGATGCAGCAATTGGAAGCAATCCAACTGGTGTCAAGACTGAGAAGCGTCCACCGATATCATCTGGAACAACAAATGTTTCCCAACCATTGGCATCTGCTTCTACTTTTACAGCACCTTTGGCACGGTCAGTTGTCGCGTAGATCCGTTTATTGGCTTCTTCTTGACCATATTTCTTCACCAAGAGTTCTTTGAAGACACGGAAAGCGATCGCTGGTTCAGTTGTTGTACCTGATTTAGAAATCACGTTGACTGAGAAATCTTTATCTGAAACATACTCTACCAAGTCAGCAAGGTAAGTAGATGAGATTGAGTTTCCAGCATAAAGGATTTGTGGAGCTTTGCGTTCTTCTTTTGTTTGCAAGTTTGCAAAGTGGTGGTTCAAGAAGTCAATGGCTGCTTTCGCACCAAGGTATGATCCACCGATACCGATCACGACCAAAACATCGCTGTCTGCTTTGATTTGTTCAGCAGCTTTCAAGATGCGGTCAAATTCTTCACGGTCATAATTTTCAGGAAGGTCCAACCAACCTAGGAAGTCACTACCAGCACCTGTTCCTTTACGGATCAATTCATCAGCTGCAGTCACTTGTGGTTGCATGTATTCCACTTCATGTGGGGCAACAAATTTACCCAAAACTTTTGAGTAGTCAAATTTAATATGAGACATGTTATTCCTCCAAATTTTGTTCTTCTCTATGATATCGCTTTACACGGATTAAATCAAGGGAAACCAATCTATAAAACGTTTTCATTTGCTAATTTTTTTATTTTCACAAATCAAGCAACGACGCAATAGCAATCGTTTGCATATTTGTACTATTTTGGGCTAAAAAATCAAAAAAAGAAGCTTCTCACGAAACTCTATTTTTTCTCTTTTATTCTTTAAATAGGAAAGTTATTTCTACATGACTCTGGTGTGTGATAGCCCTCACGTCGCTTCGCTCCTCAGGGTCAATCTCTCTAAGTTCGGTTGCGCCTTACAGGCTTGATTCGTTAAGAGCTTTTATCGGCACTTAATTGTTCTGCCTAAAATTAAATTTAGTTAAGCAGTTTGACGCAGTAGCTGTTTGGTTTCTTCTTTCGCTTTTCAAGCTCAAAAAGAAACCTAATCAGCTTTGCGGGGGTGGAACTACGAACAAAAGTTCTGTTCCACTCCCATCCATTGCTCTAGGATTCGTCTGCGCCTTGCAGGCTTGATTTATTTACGCTATAGCCCTCACGTCGCTTCGCTCCTCAGGATCAATATCTCTAAACTCGGTTGGCGCCTTACAGGCTTGACTGATTTACGCTATAGCCCTCACGTCGCTTCGCTCCTCAGGATCAATATCTCTAAGCTCGGTTGCGCCTTACAGGCTTACCTCACTAAGAGCTATAGAAAAAAGAGCACACAGTTCACTTCGCTTAGGGCTGCTGGATTCCTCCCCTGACCCGCTTCACGCAGAACTGTTGCTCCGATAGGTATTATATCATAATTTGTTCGATTTGCAAAGGTCCGGTTTTTATTCTTGTGTTTCGGCCTTGGCTGCGAGCTTGGCTTGTTTTTTTCGTTCTCGGCCTTGGCGGAAGAAGGTCTGCATGATGGTTGCACATTCTGCTTCCAAGATTCCTGTTTCTACTTCCACCCGGTGATTGAGGCGCTCATCTGCCAAAATATCATAGAGACTCCCTGCTCCGCCAAACTTTTGATTGGTCGCTCCGTAAATCACCTGAGGGATCCGGGCCAGTCCAATGGCACCGCTACACATAACACAGGGTTCAATGGTCACAAAAAGAGTCGTATCCAGCAAGCGCCAACTCTCTTCATGCTGATTGGCTTCTTCGATCGCTATCACCTCCGCATGCATGACCGCTCGCTGCAATTCCTCTCGTGCGTTGTGGCCACGTCCAATGATCTCACCGTCTTTGACAATGACACAGCCAATGGGTATTTCCTCATGGGCTAAGGCAATCTCTGCCTCTTTTAAGGCCTCTCGCATAAAAGCTTCTTTCTCTTCTAGGGTATAGTCTCTCACTTGTACACTCACTTACTTTTTATGTTCTTGTTCTATTATATGATGAAGCTACAAAAAAAGCCACCAATGGGTGACTTCTTATAGGGAGATATTATGAAAAAAGTTAAAGAGTGCTAAACAAAGTTGGGAGGTCTTTGTTTATGATCTTAGTATATCTCAGAGGTCTTAAAGTAAGCTTAAGTAGCAAAAGAGAGTGGGACAGAAATCGGTAATTCGTTAGAATTCGATTTCGTCGTCCCACCTCCGCACAGTTGAGTAGGGCTGTAAAAGCTGATGAAATCAGCGTAGTAGAGCCCACTCAACCACTGCGTCTTGCTTGACAATCCAAAAATAATTGAGAGGCTAGGACTTTTGTCCCAGCCTCTTTTAAATTATTTACTTGACCAGACACTTTCAAGGATATTGGTTTGGTCACGATCTGGTCCGACTGAGAAGGTTGAAATGCGCACACCAACCAATTCACCGACACGGCGGACATAGTTGCGGGCATTTTCTGGAAGCTCATCCAAGTGACGCACACCGGTGATGTCTTCTGACCAACCTGGTAATTCTTCATAGATTGGTTTGCAACGTTTGAGTTGCTCCAAGCTTGCTGGATAGTGATCAATGCGTTCGCCATCCAAGTCGTAAGCCACACAGATTTTCACTGTATCCAAGCCTGATAAAACGTCGATGGAGTTCAAGCTAAGATTGGTAATTCCTGAGACACGACGGCTATGGCGCATGACAACTGAGTCAAACCAACCAACACGACGAGGACGACCGGTTGTTGTCCCATACTCATGCCCCACTTCACGGATCCGGTCCCCCACTTCATCAAAGAGTTCTGTAGGGAATGGTCCGTCACCGACACGGCTGGTATAGGCTTTACATACACCGACAACCTTATCAATCTTACTTGGGCCGACACCTGATCCGATGGTCACCCCACCAGCAACTGGGTTTGATGAAGTAACAAATGGATAAGTTCCTTGGTCGATATCCAACATAACCCCTTGGGCTCCTTCAAAGAGCACGCGCTTGCCGTTATCCAAAGCATCGTTCAAGATGACAGAAGTATCGGTTACATATTGTTTGATTTGTTGACCATATTCATAGTATTCTTCGAAGATATCGTCAAAGGAAAGAGCCTCTGCTTCATAGAGTTTGGTAAATTGACGGTTCTTTTCTTCCAAGTTGATGCGCAGGCGTTCTGCAAAGACGTCGCGGTCCAAAAGATCCGCGATCCGGATTCCCACACGCGCAGCCTTGTCCATGTAAGCTGGTCCAATCCCTTTGATGGTCGTTCCGATTTTGTTGTCCCCTTTTGACTCTTCTTGGAGACGGTCCAATTCGATATGGTAAGGGAGGATGACATGGGCGCGGTCTGAAATGCGCAAACTGTCTGTTGTCACACCTTCTTCATGAAGATAAGCCAACTCTTTGACCAATGATTTAGGATTGATCACAACCCCATTCCCAATGACAGAAATCTTTTCAGGGAAGAAGATACCTGAAGGAATCAAGTGCAACTTGAATTTTTTGCCGTCGATCACGATGGTGTGACCGGCATTGTCCCCACCTTGGTAGCGAGCAATGACTTCTGCATTGGCTGATAGGAAGTCAGTAATCTTCCCTTTTCCTTCATCACCCCATTGGGTTCCTACTACAACTACTGATGTCATAATTCTTTTTCATATACCATAGATAGGATGCTATCTATGCCTTTCTTCAAACTAAGGGCAGGAGTCTCACCTGCAAGTTTGTCTTACACTCTATTATAAGCAATTTTTGATGTTTTTTCAAGATCCACTCGGCTATCGTTTATTTTTCTCCTTCCTTTTTAAACCAACTTCTCTATGAAACTCGTCTTTTACTTGGAAATTGCTTCTTTCTAGAAATAACGTTCGGAATTTTCTTTTCTTCTTGCCCTTCTTCTGAAACGACTGATTTTCGGAATTCTCCTTGTCCCCACTTTGCTTGATTTGTGCTAAAATAGTAGGTATGGACAAAATTATTAAAACTATCTCAGAAAGTGGCGCTTTTCGTGCTTATGTACTAGACAGTACAGAAACCGTACGAACAGCCCAAGAAAAACATCATACACAAGCTAGCTCCACGGTCGCACTTGGCCGTACCCTCATTGCCAGTCAAATCTTGGCAGCAAACGAGAAAGGAGATACTAAAATTACGGTCAAAGTCCTTGGGACTAGCTCACTGGGTGCCATCATCACCGTGGCAGACACCAAGGGAAATGTTAAAGGCTACGTGCAAAATCCTGGAGTGGATATCAAAAAGACGGCGACTGGTGAAGTCCTGGTGGGACCATTTGTCGGAAACGGAGAATTCCTGGTCATCACTGACTATGGTACGGGAAATCCTTATAACTCCATGACCCCTCTTGTAACAGGTGAAATCGGAGAAGACCTGGCCTTTTATCTGACGGAAAGTCAACAAACACCTTCTGCAGTTGGGCTCAATGTCCTTTTGGATGACGAAGACAAGGTCAAGGTGGCGGGTGGCTTCTTGCTCCAGGTCTTGCCAAATGCCAAGGAAGAAGAAATCGCACGCTTTGAAAAACGCATCCAAGAAATGCCTGCTATTTCAACACTTTTGGAATCTGAAGACCATATTGAAGCTCTTCTTGCTGCTATCTATGGGGATGAACCTTTCAAACGCCTCTCTGAAGAAGAACTTCGCTTCCAGTGCGACTGCAGCCGTGAGCGTTTCTTGAACGCTTTAGCAAGTCTGCCAGCTAGTGATCTAAAAGAGATGAAAGATGAAGATCACGGTGCAGAGATTACCTGCCAATTCTGCCAAACACACTACCACTTTGACGAAAATGACTTGGAGGAACTCATTCGTGACAAATCTTAATACGCCATTTATGATCGGGGATGTCGAAATCCCTAACCGTACCGTCCTAGCCCCCATGGCTGGAGTAACCAACTCAGCTTTCCGGACCATTGCCAAAGAACTGGGAGCAGGACTCGTTGTGATGGAAATGGTCTCTGACAAGGGAATCCAATACAACAATGAAAAGACGCTTCACATGCTCCATATCGATGAAGGAGAAAATCCTGTATCGATCCAACTCTTTGGAAGTGACGAAGATAGCCTGGCACGCGCAGCTGAATTTATCCAAGAAAATACCAAGACCGATATCGTCGATATCAACATGGGTTGCCCGGTGAATAAAATCGTCAAGAACGAGGCTGGTGCGATGTGGCTCAAGGACCCAGACAAAATCTACTCCATCATCAATAAGGTTCAATCTGTCCTAGATATTCCATTGACGGTCAAGATGCGGACGGGTTGGTCGGATCCTTCCCTGGCAGTTGAAAATGCGCTCGCTGCTGAAGCCGCAGGTGTCTCTGCCCTCGCCATGCATGGACGAACTCGGGAGCAAATGTATACGGGTCATGCGGATCTTGAGACCCTTCACAAGGTTGCACAGGCCCTAACTAAGATTCCATTTATCGCAAACGGAGATATCCGTACGGTTCAAGATGCCAAACAACGGATCGAAGAAGTCGGTGCCGATGCGGTCATGATTGGTCGCGCTGCTATGGGCAATCCTTATCTCTTCAACCAAATCAATCACTACTTTGAAACAGGAGAAATCCTGCCTGATTTGA
>ERZ841116.978-NODE-978-length-16717-cov-11.257292_pt1 | contig 16717 bp, 13 predicted proteins | sample MGYA00519875_ERZ841116 | MGnify/ENA primary metagenome ERZ841116 (study PRJEB31850, sample SAMEA3708889) | human gut metagenome | biome: human gut; feature: human-associated habitat; material: faeces | place: China | collected 2014 ... | reverse complement strand
TTTTTGTGATCCGCTTCGTATAAGAAGCTTTATCATTATATCACTTAGTTCTTAGTTCGTCAAGAACTTTTTTAATTTATTTTGTTGGCCCGTTCTTTATAAGAACTGCGGCAACTTTTATATCATATCATTTTATTTTTATTCTGTCAAGAACTTTTTATTTATTTTTTTCAGAATGTCGTGATCGCTCTCCGTCCAATATTCTGAGTAAACAAACATTTCTTTCCGTCATTCCACAAACGATATTCTTCACTCTGCTATAAGCAGTGCAACTTCTATAAGATATCACATTTCAACATTCATGTCAATATCTTTTGTCAAAAAATTAAATCTTCCAATTTGGAAGATTTAACAACGCAGAAGGAGGGATTTGAACCCTCGCACCGCGTAAACGGTCTATACCCTTAGCAGGGGCACCTCTTCAGCCACTTGAGTACTTCTGCAAATGCCTAAATATTAAAATATTTAATTGCATTCGTCATTCACATGACGCTTGAATATCTTACCAAAGGATTTGACTTTTGTCAATAGATTTTTATTGATTATTTTAATTTTTTAAAATTTTCTACTGCAGTCTCATATAAATTGTTTCCATTACTGTCAATCACAACGATAACTGGGAAGTTTTCAACTCTTAATTTGCGGATAGCTTCTGTTCCAAGATCATCATACGCAATCACTTCCGCTTCTTTGATACATTTTGAAAGCAAAGCTCCGGCCCCTCCTACAGCTGCAAAATATACTGCACCATTCTTTTTAATAGATTCAATAACTTCTGGTGAACGCTTTCCTTTACCTATCATTCCTTTTAATCCCTGATCAAGCATCATTGGTGTATACTTATCCATTCTGCTGCTCGTTGTTGGTCCTGCTGATCCAATGACCTGTCCTTCTCTCGCTGGCGTTGGCCCAAGATAATAAATAAATTGTCCGGAAACATCTACTGGTAATTCTTTTCCATCTAGTAAAGTTTCATACATTCTTTTATGTGCCGCATCTCTGGCTGTATAGATTGTTCCTGTCAAATATACATAATCTCCTGATTTAAGTTCTGAAAGCTCTTCTGTTTTCGCTGGAACATTTAAATGTTTCTCCATAATCTTCTACTCCTTGTATTTTTAAATACTCATCCAAAATAATATCGAATTCTTTACAGTACTCTATGTGCATGACGATTTACATGACAACAAATATTCACTGCTAATGGCATTCCCGCAATATGTGTAGGGTAAGTCTCAATATTAAGTCCTAACGCAGTTGTAGAACCTCCAAGCCCCCCAGGACCGATTCCCAGCTGATTGATCTCTTCTAACAATTCTTTCTCTAATTTCGCAATATGAGGTTTATCAGAAGGTGTATCTAAATTCCTTGTCAAAGCTTTCTTTGCAAGAAATGCTGCTTTTTCAAAACTTCCTCCAAGTCCAACTCCTACAACCATTGGTGGACAAGCATTTGGACCCGCATCTTTGACCGCCTGAATGACAGATTTCTTCACACCTTCTTCTCCGTCTGCTGGTTTTAACATAAAGATACGACTCATATTTTCACTTCCGAATCCTTTTGGAGCTACTAAGATTTCAAGATTCTCCCCTGGAACAATATCTATATGCACGATCGCAGGTGTATTATCTTTTGTATTCTCGCGGATTAAAGGATCTTTTACAACAGACTTTCTAAGATATCCTTCTGTATATCCCTGACGAACTCCCTCATTCACTGCATCGTGTAAATCCATACCCTCAATATGAACGTCCTGTCCAATATTTAAAAATACGATTGCCATTCCTGTATCCTGACAAATTGGAATCTGATCTGCTGCCGCAATTTCCATATTCTCCTGCAATTGATTTAAAATCTGTTTTCCTAACGGACTCTTTTCGCTTTCTGTTGCATTCTTAAAACGGCATTTCATATCCTCTGTCAAAGATAAGTTTGCCTCGATACACATCTCTTTTATATTCTTGATGATCTCATCTGTATGAATCGTTCTCATGTTTTCCTCCAAAAATATTTTTGTTTTGTATTATCACTGCCAAAAAGTATTTGAGCATCTATTATTTTATTATATAACGAAATCAGGGTACAGACAATTCATCTGCACCCTGATTTTTATTTTTTATTCTTCTGTTGTATTTTCTTCCTGTTCATCTTCAAGTTTCTCTTCACGGACTTTCGCAATGCTGGCTACCTCTACATTATCACCAACATTCATAACTTTTACTCCAGAAGTATTTCTTCCAAGCATGGAAATGGAGGCTACTGCTGTACGGATAATGATTCCCTCTGTTGTGATCATCATGATCTCATTATCGTCATTGACTGCTTTCACACCTACAACATCACCTGTCTTTTCTGTGATCTTGTAGCACTTAATACCTTTACCACCACGATGCTGTGCTGTAAACTCTGAAGTCAGTGTACGTTTCCCCATACCATTTGCAGATACGATCAGCAACGCTTCACCCTGACTGTCAAGCTGCATTCCAATAACTTCATCATCACCTGTCAGATTGATTCCACGAACACCCATAGAAGTACGTCCGATACATCTGACATCGCTTTCATGGAAGCGGATACACTGTCCATTCTTTGTTACAAGGAATACATCCTCATCATCTTCTGTATATTTAACTTCAATCAGCTGGTCATCATCTTTTAATGTGATCGCTGCTAATCCTGTCTTACGGATATTTGCATATTCCATGATAGAAGATTTCTTAACAACACCATATTTTGTTGCCATTAACAGATATTTGCCTTCTTCGTAGTCTGCCAGTGGAATTACTGCTGTGATCTTCTCTCCTGGCTGTAACTGCAGCAGATTAACGATTGCACTTCCTCTTGCCGTTCTTCCACTCTCAGGAATCTCATACGCTTTCAGGCGGTATACACGTCCTGTATTGGTAAAGAACATGATGTAGTGATGTGTCGTTGTCATAAACAGTTCTTCGATGTAATCTTCATCGATCGTCTTCATTCCCTTGATACCTTTACCACCACGATTCTGACTCTTGAAATTATCAACAGTCATTCTCTTGATATATCCAAGTTTTGTCATCGTGATTACAGTATTTTCTCTAGGAATCAGATCTTCCATGGAAATGTCATCAACATCAAATCCGATCTGTGTTCTTCTTTCATCTCCATATTTGTCACGGATCAGTGCGATTTCATCTTTGATAACTCCAAGTAATTTCTTTTCGTCTGCTAGAATCGCCTTCAATTCACCGATACGCTCCATCAATTCTTTGTATTCTTTTTCAAGTTTAGCACGTTCCAAACCATTCAGTGCTCTCAGACGCATATCAACGATTGCCTGTGCCTGTGCATCTGAAAGTCCAAAACGTTCCATCAATTCAAGCTTGGCTGCCTGAATGTTCTCTGCTCCACGAATGATCTTGATCACTTCATCGATGTTATCCTGAGCGATCAGTAATCCTTCTAAGATATGTGCTCGTTCTTCCGCTTTGTTTAATTCATAGCGTGTTCTTCTTGTCACAACATCTTTCTGGTGTTCCAGATAATAATCCAGCATCTCGTGCAGGTTCATTGTCTTTGGCTGTCCATCAACAAGTGCCAGCATGATCACACCAAATGTATCCTGAAGCTGTGTATGTTTATATAACTGATTCAGGATTACGTTCGCATTTGCATCACGACGAAGTTCGATGCAGATACGCATACCACTTCTGTCAGATTCATCACGAAGCTCTGTAATTCCTTCCACTTTCTTTTCTCTTACTAAAGCCGCAATCTTCTCGATCAGTCTTGCTTTATTTACCATGTATGGAAGCTCTGTTACGATAATACGCTGCTTTCCATTTGCCATTGCCTCAATATCTGTAACAGCACGCACTTTGATCTTTCCACGACCTGTACGATAAGCCTGATCGATACCAGAACGCCCAAGGATTGTCGCACCTGTAGGGAAATCTGGTCCTTTAATTATCTCTAATAATTCTTCGATCGTTGTCTCACGATCTTCCTCAACCTGATTATCAATGATCTTGATCACCGCATTGATCACTTCTCTAAGGTTATGAGGTGGAATATTCGTTGCCATACCAACCGCGATTCCCTGTGTACCATTCACTAACAGATTTGGGAATCGAGAAGGAAGTACTGCTGGTTCTTTCTCTGTCTCGTCAAAGTTTGGTCTGAAATCAACTGTATTCTTGTTAATATCAGCCAGAAGTTCCATGGAAATCTTGCTTAATCTTGCTTCTGTATAACGCATGGCAGCTGCACCATCACCATCGACAGAACCGAAGTTTCCATGTCCATCTACCAATGGATATCTTGTAGACCATTCCTGCGCCATATTAACTAACGCCCCATAGATAGAGCTGTCACCATGTGGATGATATTTACCCATGGTATCACCAACGATACGGGCACATTTACGATGTGGTTTATCAGGTCCGTTATTTAATTCGATCATCGCATAAAGAATTCTTCTCTGTACCGGTTTCAAACCGTCACGCACATCTGGAAGAGCTCTGGAAGCGATAACGCTCATGGCATAGTCAATATATGAATTCTCCATTGTTTTTTTCAGATCAATGTCATGAACTTTATCAAAAATTGTATTCTCGTCCATTTGTTTCTCCCTTCCTAAATATCAAGATTCTGCACATATTTTGCGTTTGCTTCGATAAATTCTCGTCTTGGCTCTACCTGATCACCCATCAGTGTTGTAAATGTCAGATCGATCTCTGAAGCAGAATCTTCATCAAGGTTTACTCTTAATAAAATTCTCTTCTCAGGATCCATGGTTGTATCCCATAACTGCTCTGCATCCATCTCTCCAAGACCTTTGTAACGCTGAATCTTGTTATTGTTATCTCGTCCGATTTCCTGAAGAATGTTGTTCAATTCTTCATCACTGTAAGCGTACCAGAACTTCTTATTCTTCTCTACACGGTAAAGAGGTGGCTGGGCAAGGTATACATACCCTCGCTTGATCAATTCCGGCATAAAGCGGTATATGAACGTCAGAAGCAATGTTGCGATATGTGCTCCATCGACATCGGCATCCGTCATGATGATGATCTTATGGTATCTTAATTTCTCAATATCAAAATCTTCATGAATTCCCGTACCAAACGCTGTGATCATCGCCTGGATCTCTTTGTTCACAAGAACCTTATCAAGTCTTGCCTTCTCAACGTTCAAGATCTTACCACGAAGAGGCAGGATTGCCTGTGTCGCACGCGAACGAGCTGTCTTTGCAGAACCACCCGCAGAATCTCCCTCGACGATATAGATCTCACAGTTTTCCGGATTCTTATCTGAACAATCGGCAAGTTTTCCAGGAAGACTCATACCATCAAGTGCTGTCTTTCTTCTTGTAAGATCTCGCGCTTTTCTCGCAGCATCTCTTGCTCTCTGTGCAAGTACAGCCTTCTCACAGATTATCTTCGCAACCTGAGGATTTTGTTCTAAGAAATATTTCAACTGCTCAGATAAAATACTGTTAACTGCACCCCTCGCTTCACTATTTCCTAATTTCTGTTTTGTCTGACCTTCAAACTGAGGTTCCCCGATCTTAATACTGATAACAGAAGTCAATCCTTCACGAATATCTTCACCACTTAAGTTATCTTCTTTTTCTTTCAGAAGGTTATTCTTTCTCGCATAATCATTAAACGTTGATGTCAATGCCATCTTAAATCCAGATAAATGTGTACCACCTTCCGGCGTAATAATATTATTTACGAAACTTAGGGATGTCTCATTGTAAGAATCATTATGCTGGAATGCAACTTCAACATACACTCCGTCTTTCTCACCCTCACAATAAATAACTTCTGGATAGAGTGCTTCTTTTCCCTTATTCAGGTAATCAACGAATTCCTTGATACCACCTTCATAGTGGAATGTCTCTGAAACCTGTTCTTCCCCACGGTCATCTGTTAAAACGATCTTTAAGTTCTTTGTTAAGAAAGCTGTCTCTCTTAATCGTCTCTTCAATGTATTGTAATCAAAATCAATCGTCTCAAAAATCGTTGCATCCGGATAAAATGTAACGGTTGTTCCAGTCTTGTCTGTATCACCGAGAACTTTCAGCGGATAGCATACCTTTCCTCTCTCATAACGCTGTTTATGAACATGTCCTTCTTTGCAGACTGTGACTTCCAGCCAGTCAGATAAAGCATTTACAACGGAAGAACCTACACCATGAAGTCCTCCAGATACTTTGTATCCTCCACCGCCGAACTTACCTCCTGCATGAAGGATCGTAAATACAACTTCAACGCTGGATACACCTTTTTTCTTATTGATCCCAACCGGAATTCCACGCCCGTTATCCTCGACTGTAACAGAGCCGTCTTTGTTCAGTGTTACGATGATCGTATCACAGAATCCAGCCAGAGATTCATCTACGGCATTATCTACAATTTCGTATACCAGATGATGAAGTCCTTTTTCTGATGTACTTCCAATGTACATTCCGGGTCTTTTACGCACAGCTTCTAACCCTTCCAGAATCTGGATCTGATCAGCTCCATATTCTCCATTTTTTTGTGTACCCATAGTTTCCTCCTAATTTTCTTTTACAATTTTTCCTGCTTTTATTTGAAACATACGTTGAATTGGCAGGTGTTTACTAATAAATTCATCTAAGCCCGTACATGTAATAATCGTCTGTGTATCTTTAATACTCTCCAAAAGATACGTCTTACGATTACTATCAAGCTCCGACAAAACATCGTCAAGCAGCAAGATCGGTGATTCTTTCATCACTTCACGCATCAATTGAATCTGCGCCAGCTTTAAAGATAATGCTGCTGTCCTTTGCTGCCCCTGTGAACCATATTTTCTGATATCGATTCCATTTACAACAAAACTAATATCATCACGATGCGGTCCCACAGTCGTTGTAAAATATTTTAAATCTTTTTGTCTCTTTTTTTTAAGTTCCGTTAAATAACTATCATACCCTACATTGCGATCATATTCCAGTAAAATTTGTTCTTTTCCACCAGTTAATTTATTGTGAATTTTTTGACAGACTTTACCCAAATGTTTGATAAATTTTTCACGATATTTAATAACTTCCGAACCATATTTTACAAGTTGAATATCCCATGCTTCTAACGTATCTATCAGATTATTCTGAAAACGTATTTGTTTTAATAAATTATTTCTCTGTATCAAAATCTTATTATAATTTGTCAGTTGATACAAATACAGACGTTCCATCTGCGACAATTCAATATCCAGAAATTTTCTTCTCTCACTAGGACCACTTTTTACGATCTTTAAATCTTCTGGAGAAAACAAAATTACCGGAATCTGCCCAAGTAGATCACTTGATCTTCTGATCGGAATCTTGTCAATTGCCACACCTTTTGCTTTATTTTTCTTAAGATGCATATCCAACTGATGGTCGATTCCCTGCTTTTCAAAATGAATTCTTATGTGAGCTTCATTTTCTTCAAACTTTATTAACTCTCGATCCTTGTTTCCTCGATGCGATTTGGTTGTTGCACTCAGATAAATAGATTCCAGAATATTAGTCTTTCCCTGGGCATTATCTCCATACAATAAATTGGTTCCACTCGCAAAATTCATGGAAAGTTCATCATAATTCCGATAATTTTTTAATTCCAAAGATTTAATAATCATACTACTCCCACACTATTTTACAATGCGAATTTCCTGTCCATCAAAAGACACAACTTCACCGCCATATAATTTTTTTCCTCTTCTTGTTTCAACTTCTCCGTTTACAAGAACTTCTCCATCCTGAATGACAATTTTTGCTACAACTCCAGAATCTACCAGTCCAGCAGCTTTTAATGCCTGACCAAGTTTAATAAATTCATCTTTAAGTTTAATTTCCATCTAAAAAATCCTTTCTAATGATTAAAATTAACCGGAAGAATCAGATAATTATATGTTCCGGCATCATCTTTGATATAACAAGGTGCTTTCGGATTTACAAGATAAATATTGATTTCTTCATCATCGATTACTCGAAGAACATCCATTAAAAACTTAGGATTAAAGCCAATTAAGAGATCTCTTCCTTCTTTTTGGATCAAAATTTCTTCTTCCATTGATCCAAAGAAAGAATTGATATTTAATTTTAATGAATGATCCGTAATATTGATAATTATTGGTTTTTTATCAGATTCACGAATCAAAAGACTCGCTCTGTCGATACAATTTAAAAATTCTTTTTTGTTAATTATGATTTTTGTTTCATAATCGCTGGATAACATCTGACTTATCTTATAATATTCCCCTTCTAGCAATCTTGAAACAACTCTTGTATTATCAAATTCAAATAAAATATGTTTTGAAGTTACATAAATTGAAACATTTTCGTCCATTTCTCCGGAAATGATCTTAACAATTTCCTGTAAAGTTTTACCAGGGACAACAACTTTAAACGGATCATAATGATCTTTTAGTTCAATATGTCGAATAGAGATTCGATGACCATCCAAAGATACAACACTTAATTGGTCATCTTTCACTTCAAATAATTCACCAGTCATTAATTTTGTATTTTCATTGTCAGAAATTGAAAAAATTGTTTGACGAATTACTTCTTTTAATGAAAACTGTGACAAAGTGATGCTTTGATTTTTCTCAATCTCTGGTAAAGAAGGAAATTCTTCTCCTTCCTGTCCCATAATCTGAAAGCATGCTTTTTCACAAGTAATCGTTGCTTTATACTGATCATCAGTTTCTATCATTACATCATTATCTGGTAATTTTCGTACAATTTCAGAAAAAAGTTTTGCTTCAATTGCAATTTTACCAGGTGCATCAATATGACCATCAATGGTTGTTTCAATTCCAAGTTCCATATCATTTGCTGTTAATCTGATATTTCCTGCAACTGCCTCAATTAAGATACTTTTCAAAATTGGAAGAGTCGTATTATTTGATACTGCTTTTGAAACAATGGAAACAGCATGCACTAAATTAGATTTTGTACATATGATTTTCATAATTGTGAATAACTCCTTTCGGTGTCAGATTGTTGTTAAATAAATAAATAAAAGTCGTAGTAATAGTCGTAGTAGCTGTGGATATGGGGATAACCTTAAAAAACCACTAAGGATAAAGCTTTATAAGGGTTGATAAAATGTTCAAAAGTTGATGAAAATCAGAGGATAATCGTGAACTTATCAACATCACCTAAAATTGCAAAAACAATAATACACAGGATATCCACAGCTTATCCACAGAAAATGTGGATAACTAACGATAAAATGTGAAAAAAATAAAAATTAATCCATCTTTTTGGTGATAACTTCAATAACCTTGCTTAATTCAGGGTCTTTTTCAAGATCTTTTTCAATTTTCTCAATACCATGAATCACAGTAGAGTGATCCCTCTTACCAATGATCTCACCAATTTTAACGAGTGATTGATCTGTCATTTTCTTACACAAATACATACAGATCTGCCGTGGATAAGCAATATCATGACTGCGTTTTTTTGAGATGATATCACTTGTCTGAATATTAAAATGTTCAGCAACTGTCTGCATGATCAATTCAGGTGTAATAGCCTGTTTTGTTTTATTATCGATCAGATCTTGAAGAGCAATTTTGGATAATTCAAGGTCAATTGGTTTTTTATTTAATTTGGAATAAACCTTAATTTTATTTAATGCACCTTCGAGGTCACGAATATTAGACTTAATGTGTGTTGCAATGTAATCAAAAATTTCATCATCAATATAAATATTGTCTAATTCTGCACGTTTTCTGAGGATTGCAACCTTTGTTTCATAGTTTGGAGGTTGGATATCAACTGGAAGTCCCCAGCTGAAACGGCTCCGGAGTCTTTCTTCTAATACATCCAGCTCTTTTGGAGGTTTATCAGAGGAAAGAATAATCTGTTTTTTAGAGTTATAAAGTGCATTAAAGGTATGGAAAAATTCCTGCTGTGTACTTTCTTTACCAATAACGAACTGAATATCATCGACTAATAAAACATCGATATTACGGTATTTACTGCGCAACTCTTCCTGTTTTTTGTGCTGAATTGAATTGATAACTTCATTTGTAAAATCTTCACTTGTTACATATAAAACATTCAAAGAACTATTATGTTCAATGATATAATGTGCGATGGAGTGCATTAAATGAGTCTTTCCAAGACCTGCACCTCCATATAAAAACAGCGGATTATAGGCTTCCGCTGGAGCTTCCGCAACAGCAATACTGGCAGCATGTGCCATGCGGTTATTGTCACCGATTACGAATGTATCAAAAGTATAACGGGGATTTAAGTTATTATTGTCATGTTCAGGTGTAGCAGCAGGAGTTTGTTTTGGTTTTTCTCCATCTTTTTCTAGCTCAACCTCTATATCGTATTTCTTGCCGGTAAGATCGGAAATAGCAAGGGAAATATAAAAATCGTACATTTTTTTCTTAATAAATTGAATACCCCGCTCATCATATTTAGCATCCAGAGAAAGAATTATCTTATTGGACTGGACATCTTTAATATGTAATGGTTTAATCCAGGCATTAATTGCAGCACTGGAAACGTCATGCTCTTGCTCAAGCTTGACTAATACATCATCCCAAATTTTCTCAATTTCGTTTTTCATGGATAACATAAATCCCTTTCTAAATCATATTTTTATAAATGTGCATAGTACGGCACTATATTTAGTGTATAACAAAAGATTTCTTTTTTCAATCGAAAAATAAAAGTTGCCCACATAATGTGGATAAGTTATTCCACATTATACACATGTTGAAAAACGTGATAAAATAAGGCAATTCGACATTTTGTGTGTTTATTGCCCACATTTTATCACCAAGTTATGCACAAGTTATCTACAAATTGTGGATAACTTTCGTGTAAACCACAATATATATGAAAATACATAAGAAAGTGAAAAAAGCGTAGAATTTACTTGACTTTTTGGCATTTCTCTGTCTATAATAGGAGTGATGTTTTTACGAATATATTATTCATATATATAACGCATAAAATTTTGTTAAGGAGGTGTTTTAGAATGAAAATGACATTTCAGCCAAAGAAAAGACAGAGATCTAAGGTTCATGGATTTAGAAAAAGAATGAGCACTGCAAACGGAAGAAAAGTTCTGAAGAGCAGAAGAGCAAAAGGAAGAAATAGATTATCAGCTTAGGTCGCAGAGATGTGACCTTTTCTTTTCTCTATTAATAAGGAAGAGAACCATGAAAAATTATCATTCATTAAGAAATAATAAAGAGTTCCAGATGGTATATAATGAAGGAAAATCCAAAGCTAATAAGTACTTGGTCCTTTATTATAGGAAGAATGACCTAGAATATAACCGTCTGGGAATATCAATAAGTAAAAAAGTTGGAAATAGTGTAGTGCGTCATAGAACTACACGCTTAATTCGTGAAAGCTATCGTTTGAATCAGGATAATTTAAAAACAGGATATGATATGGTAGTAATTGCAAGACAAACTGCAAAAGGAAAGGACTGCCATACGATTGAAAGTGCATTTTTACATTTGGTAGATTTGCATCATCTAAGAAGAGTTGAACACAATTGAAGAAGATTTTAATATCCATTATCAGGTTTTACAGAAAATATTTATCGAAATTAAAGGGAAGAGGAACATGTATTTATGTTCCGACTTGTTCGGAATATGCCATAGAAGCATTGGAGAAGCACGGAGTTGTCAAAGGGAGTCTTTTGGCAATTTTTAGAATATTACGATGTAATCCATTTTCAAAAGGCGGATATGACCCTGTTCCGGAAGTCAGGAAAGGAAAAAGGTGCAAAAAATGATGTTATTGGCACAAGCCCAGACTACGGGCACCGGAGGTATTTTAACTCCGTTTGTAATTATTTTTGGTTGGATCATTCGAGCAATCTATAGTGGATTAGCAACAATGGGTATCTATAATGTTGGTTTATGTATTATTTTATTTACATTAGTTTCTAAGTTAATTTTATTACCATTAACAATGAAACAGCAGAGATCTATGAAGATCAATCAGCATATGCAGCCAGAGATCAATAAGATCACTAAGAAATATCGTAACAAAAGAGACCAGGCATCTATGATGAAACAGAATGAAGAGATGCAGAAAGTTTATGAAAAGTATGGTTCAAGTCCAACTGGTGGATGTTTACCAACATTAATTCAGTTTCCGATCATCATGGCACTGTATTATGTAATTCGTGGTGTTAATACTTATATTCCTCAGATTGCACATGATACACAGTATCATCCAAATCTATTTTTAGGTATGGATTTAAATTCAGCACCAGGATTCAGATTAACTCCATTACTGATCATCCCCGTATTATCATTTATTTTTCAGTTCTTAAGTGCAAAAACATCTATGTCTACAAATCAGATGGATGAAAGTACACCAGGAGCAGGAATGACAAAGAGTATGATGTACACAATGCCGTTAATGTCATTTGTAATGTGTATTTCATTACCAATCGGTATTGGTATTTACTGGACAGCGAGTGCTTTATTCCAGTATATTCAGCAGGTTGCGTTTAATTACCATTATGATCATGCTGATATGGATAAGATTATTGAAAAAAGTCGTGAGAAGGCAGCTAAGAAAAGAAAGAAAAAAGGTCCTTCTCTTTATGAAAAGATGTTGGGGGCACAGGCTGAACAGCAGGGACTGCAAGGTACAGATTCCAGCATTAAGAAGAGTGCAAATCTGAAATCAACAAAGAATATTGATTATTCAGGAAATTCTAAAGGAGGAATTGCGTCTAAAGCGAATGTACTCAACAAAAACAAAGGGGGTAAATAAGGATGTCAGCAAAGAGATTCACTGGAAAAACTGAATCTGATGCAGTTATGAATGCTGCAATGGAGTTGGGAATTCCAAGTACAGACCTCAAGTATACAGTGATCGATCCGGGAAGTAATGGCTTTTTTGGGCTGTTTAAGAAACCAGTCATCATTGAAATTAAAGAAGAAGAAAAGAAAGAGGCAGAAGTTAAGCCTCAGACAATAGAAAAAGAGAAACCTAAGAAAAAGGTTGAAAAGAAACCAGCGAAGACGGCAGATGAGAAATCAAATCGTCAGCCTAAGAAGAGTTCTAAAGCAAAAGAAGAGGTTCCTGTAAAGGAAACTAAGAAGAATAAGACACCAGAGAATATTGATCAGATCATTAAAGATACTGAAAAGTATTTGGATGAAGTGTTAAGAGCGATGGGGCTTGATCCAAAGTTAAATCTTTACTATAACCGCAGAGATAACGTATTAAACATCAATGTATCTGGAGAGAAGATGGGTGCATTGATCGGTAAGCACGGACAGACACTGGATGCCCTGCAGTATCTTATCAGTCTTTATGTAAATAAAGAGAGCGATTCTTTTGTAAAGATCAAGCTTGATACAGAAAATTACAGAGAAAGAAGACAGCAGACTTTAGAGAAATTAGCAGGAAGCATTGCGTATAAAGTAAAGAAGAATAAAAAACCAATTTACTTAGAACCAATGAATCCAAATGAGCGTAGAATCATCCATTCTGCATTGCAGAGAGATCCGGAAGTGATTACAAAGAGCGAAGGTAAGGATCCTTATCGTAAAGTTGTTGTTATGCTTAAAAAATAAGATTTAGGGCTGCCTTAATTTAGGCAGCCCTTTTTTGAGGTATATTATATGAAGTCAAATACGATTGCAGCAATTGCTACTCCGATGACCAATAGTGGAATTGGAATTATCAGGATCAGCGGAGATCAGGCACTGGATATTATTGAAAAAGTATTTAAACCGAAGAAAATAGATAAGAAGATAAAGGAAGTCAAGACATATACAGCACATTATGGACACGTATATGACGGAGAGACATTGCTTGATGAGTGTATTGTGCTTGTTATGAAAGGTCCACATTCTTATACAGCAGAAGATGTTGTAGAGATTAACTGCCATGGTGGTGTGGTTGTTATGAAGAAAGTTCTGGAAGCAGTATTTAAGGCCGGAGCAGCACCTGCAGAGCCAGGTGAGTTTACAAAGAGAGCATTTTTGAATGGACGAATCGACCTTTCAGAAGCAGAAGCTGTTATGGATCTGATTCAGTCTAAGAATGAATTTGCAATGAGCACATCTTTAAAGCAGTTAGAGGGGGCGCTTGGAAAGAAAATTACAGAGATCCGAAAACAGATTATTCACAGCGTTGCATTTATCGAATCAGCATTGGATGACCCAGAACATTATAGTGTGGATGGATTTTCAGATGAGCTGAGAGAGCAGGTTGAGAAAATTATTAAACAGTTGAATGAATTTCTGGAGAATGCAGATAATGGACGAATTCTCAAAGAAGGAATACAGACTGTTATTGTTGGAAAACCGAATGCAGGAAAATCTTCTGTATTGAATGTTTTGCTGGGAGAGGAACGAGCAATCGTTACAGATATTGCAGGTACAACAAGAGATACGTTGGAAGAATCAATTCAGATCAAAGGAATTCCGCTGAACATCATTGATACAGCAGGAATCAGAGATACAAATGATCTGATTGAAAAGATTGGAGTAGACAAAGCCAAAGAACTGTTAAAGAAAGCTGATCTTGTTCTTTATGTTGTAGATACATCAGATCCTTTAACGAAGGATGATGAAGAAATCATGCAGCTTATTGAAGGTAAGCAAACGATTGTTTTATTAAATAAAGCTGATCTTGAGCAGGTAGTGACAAAGGAAAATCTTAAGGAAAAAGGTTTTGATCAGATTGTTCAGATTTCAGCCAAGGAGCAGACTGGAATTGAAGAATTATATCAATTGATTCAGGATATTTTCTTTGAAGGACATGTTTCGTTTAATGATGAAATATACCTGACGAATATGAGACACAAAACAGAAGTAAGTGAGGCATTAAAGAGCCTTTCTATGGTATTACAGAGTATTGAAGATGGAATGCCAGAAGATTTCTTCTCTATTGATCTTTTAGATGCCTATGAGCATTTAGGATTTATCACAGGAGAATCTGTGGGAGAAGACCTGGTAAATGAGATTTTTGCAGAATTTTGTATGGGTAAATAAAGATGAATAATTTAGAAGAAAAATATGATATCATTGTTGTAGGTGCTGGCCATGCCGGATGTGAAGCCGCACTTGCAGCAGCCAGAATGGGATTTGAAACAATCTGTTTTACAGTAAGCATGGATAGTGTTGCACTGATGCCATGCAATCCGAATATTGGAGGAAGCTCTAAGGGACATCTGGTAAAAGAAATTGATGCACTTGGTGGTGAAATGGGTAAAAATATCGATAAAACCTATTTACAGTCCAAGATGCTAAATAAATCAAAGGGACCGGCAGTACATTCTTTGAGAGCACAGGCAGATAAGAAGATGTATTCTATTTCTATGACACAGGTTATGGGGAATACACCAAATCTTACACTTCGTCAGGGGGAAGTTACAGAAATCCTTGTGGAAGATGGAAAGATTAAAGGAGTTAAGACATATTCAGGTGCGGTTTATTATGCAAAAGCAGTTGTATTGACGACAGGAACTTATCTGAAAGCACGTTGCATTTATGGGGAAGTAAGTAATCACACAGGACCAAACGGGCTGCAGGCAGCCAATTATCTGACAGATTCCTTAAAGAGTTATGGTATTTCCATGAGACGATTTAAAACAGGAACACCTGCCAGAATTGATAAGAATACGATTGATTTTTCTAAGATGGCAGAGCAGTTTGGAGATGAAAGGATCGTACCATTCAGCTTTACAAATAAGGAAGAAGATATCAAGAGAGATCAGATTTCATGCTGGTTAACGTATACAACAGAAGAGACACATGAAATCATCAAAGAAAATCTTCACAGATCACCATTATTTTCTGGAGCAATTGAGGGAACAGGACCTAGATATTGTCCATCTATCGAAGACAAGATCGTGAAATTTCCAGATAAGAATCGTCATCAGGTATTTTCGGCAGAGCGTCTTTATGAAGCTGTATGGAAGGAGAGTTTTTACTATGGTGCAGAGAATACAGTGATGGTGCATATTCGAAATCTCAGAAGAAAGGTAGAACGGGACTCTAAAAATCCATCCATCATAAAGACTTCATGGGGAAAGGGATATTATTGTGATTAAAAAAGTACGGGAAAAAACAAAGGGCTGGCAGATTCATAAACAGTTGATCGTTCTTATTCTTTTAACGGGAATGGTGAGTATTCTTTTATTTGAAGTACTATGGTTAAACAAGTGGAATATTTATGAGTATGTTCGACAGATTCCGGGCTTGCATGATGTATCGTTAGATGAAGATTTTTGGGAAGATTTACGGGCAGAAGCAACAAAGTATGATATACCTTCTTCGGAAGATGATAAGGCAGGGATTAAGAAGATTCAGCCGTTTCTCAAACAGGGAGATAAATATACCGGAATTTATATTTATTCGTTGAAAGAAGGGAGCTACATAACCGGAAGGTTTCCCAAAGCCTTGGAGAATGCAGCATTTAGTACATTTTTTGATATGGGATATCAGCTTACCGGAGGCGAAGGGGAGGAAGCATATGAGTTTCCTATGAAGTTTAAGAATGGATATGCGACAGTAATGGTATGGTTTTATCACAGAGTGCGCTTTATTTATCCATATTGTATTTTTTCATTAACCGTCAGTATTGGTTTGTTTTTTAGTGTCATTTTATTTTTCATAAAAAAGAAAATGAATCTGGTTGCAGAACTAAAAGATGAGATTCTCAGAATGGCAGCAGGTAATCTCAGGGACAGTGTACCGAATATGGGGC
>ERZ841116.977-NODE-977-length-16742-cov-8.048481_pt1 | contig 16742 bp, 15 predicted proteins | sample MGYA00519875_ERZ841116 | MGnify/ENA primary metagenome ERZ841116 (study PRJEB31850, sample SAMEA3708889) | human gut metagenome | biome: human gut; feature: human-associated habitat; material: faeces | place: China | collected 2014 ... | reverse complement strand
AGTGTTCCCATAAGATAATGGATGGGAAATGCTCTTGTAGGCTGAGATATGAAAAGACAAGAAAGGCCAATTCCAGTAAGAAGAACAGGAGAATGGGAACCTTTCGGTTAAGTAGAATTTTGGTCCATCTGGAGGGCTTTTGAGGTAACAGTCTAGCACTTTGTTCTTGAGTCATAAAAACCTCTTTCGTATAAAAACATCTTCTATGCTGAATAATTTATGGATTGTTTCAAGTGATATGGAGTTTTCATTTCATTTAGCTACTACTCCTTAACAGCTCTTACTTGATTTTTCTCACCGGCCCTTCGATCGTCTTTTGCATCCAGACGATATCATGCCATTTGTTAAACTTATAGCCAATCTTTGGGAAATGAGCCACTTGGACATAGCCCCGCTTTTCATGCATGGAAATGCTCGCTTCGTTCGGAACTGCGATACAAGCCAGAAAGCGTAAATAGCCTCGTGATTGCAACTCCTCTTCTAAGGCCGTATAAAGGGCCGATCCAATCCCTTGTCCACGCGCTTCTTTTGCTACATAAATAGACAATTCAGTGGTCCAATCATAGGCAGCGCGTGCATAATAGGTCGAAGCATAGGCATACCCCACAACTTTCCCATCCACTTCTGCGACCAAATAAGGAAATTGGGTCAGCGTTTTTACGATGCGACTTTCAAATTCCTGGACAGTCGGCACATCAACCTCAAAGGTAATGGCTGTCTCTGTCACATAAGGTTGGTAAATCGCTCGGATAGCTGCTGCATCGCTGAGCTGAACGGGTCGAATCATTATGGTGGCCTCCTCATTAGATTATACCTAGTATACCGATATGCCTTCTCACTGTCAATGAAGGACTAGCAGCAAGCAAAAAATCCTGGAATTGTATCCAGGATTTCCATCCTTCTTAAACCGTTTGACTTAATCACAACATCCGGTAAAGGAATAAAGCACTCGGAGCCTTCAAAAAGCTCTTTTGCTTGGAATTTGTTGCTTTTAGCACATAGTTAGGTTTGACTGTTTTGGTGACTGTCTTAGCCTGTTTAAGATTCAGGCCGGTTTGTTTTTTAGACGGTTGAAGGGAAGCTTTAACTGCGCCTGCTTGAAGGGGTTTTTCTTTCACCTTCAAGGCTTGTACAACTGGTTTTGAAGCAGGAGCAGATAGTCCTGCTTGAGCTGAATGAGAGAGTTGACTCATGGTTTGATTGTTTCTGACTTCGACATGGTTTAGGATACCTCCATTTGGATTGAGGTGATCGGTCACACCTGTATCAAATGGCGCTACAAATACATTGTCCTCAATGGTGACATTTTTAATATCTCCATAGCGCGTTTCAACATCAATCGATCCACGATGCTTGTTGTAGATATCGCTCTTCGTCCCTGTACGCTCCAAGAGATTGTGGTGAACCCGAATTCCTTCTTCATTCAAATCAAAGTTATGGCCCTTAAAGACAGTTGTCAAGCGAATTCCGGCATCCCCGATATTGTCTTTAATCCGATTGTAGGCAATTTCATGGCCTTTTCCACCAAAGATTCCCACACCTCCAGCGCGCCAACCGAGTTCAATCGTATTGTGCAAGAATTTATTATTTTCTGCTACTGCTGATTCTGTTCCATCCGCAATACTTGACCAGCTGGCTAGTCCGTCATCTCCATTTCCACGGATACTAGAATTGCGGACAATCGAATTCTTAGTCCCTTGGGCAAAGTTGACGCCGTCAGCCAGGTTATTGCGCAAACGGACATTTTCTACTACTAGACCATCTGTGTACTTCATATCATTTTTTCCAGCATAATCGCCAATCCACATGCCGACTTCAAAATGTTCGGCCCAAATATCGTGAATATGAGAATTCTTCCCTGGCGTTCCAGAAATGGCCTTGTACTGAGCATTTTCACCATAGCGTGAACGGAGGTTGGAAGAAAGATAGACATCGCTAAATTCAACATGGTTGTCTTGGTGAAGGAAGTCAAATCCACCGCCACCAGCTTGATCACTAGTAAAATGCAGTTGGGTATGCCAGATACCAGCCCCTGAAATCTTCATATCAGAAGCATCGATACCGACTTTTCGATTGAGATTAAATCGCCCAGCTGGGATATAGACATTCTTTCCGGTTTGTTTAGCTTCATAAATCGCATCATAGAGGGCCTTGCTGTCATCAGTATCGTCGTTTGGCGTAGCTCCTTTAGAAACAATATTGATAGCATTGTCCCCTTGAGCAATCGGGTCTGGAGCTTGCTCGAATTCCACAAAGTCAAGGCCATAATGGACGTCGTCTGACTTGTTTTTCACCAGTGAAACCACATCTCCTTTTTGAAGCTGAACTCCTGGAAGTAGGCTGTGTACTTCATCAAATTGGAACCGAGCGAGTGTATCCGCCTGGGAACTATCGTGTACACCTTTGTCATTCAAGTACTGCCAGTTAGACGTAGATGAAAGATCCAATTGTTGAACACTGTGACCATTCACCTGTACATCGAGTTGTCCACTTGCGCCATCTGGTACCGTGTAGCGTACGGTTAAAGCATTGGCTGGTTCATTGACCTTAAAGGAAACACCATCTCCCTTTTCTTTTAAAGCGACATAAGTCTGATCAGAAGCTTCAATAGCTGTTGAGTGACTGTCTTGAGACTGCTCTACCTCTGCCTTTCCAAGGAGGTTTCCTTTGTCTGCTTCATAACGGGTGTAAGGCATAGATGCTCCATATTGACTGGTATCTACTTGAGAGCTTTCGGGATCAGAAGTTGTCGCTTCTTGCCCTGGTGTTTGGACTTGTGCCTGCTCTCCAACTTGATCAGCTGCCACAGATTTTCCAGTCAAAAAACAAGCCCCCATGATCGCAATTACGACAGAAAAGACTCCAAGCTTAGACTTGCGAATGCCAAAAATGATATCTTTGTTTAAATGATACATCACATATTTCTCCTTTTATTTTTTACAACGATTCTATCCTAATAAAAATTATCATGACAAACAAGGTGAATTGTGTGAATATTCTGTATCAATTTGTTGCAGAAATATTAACCTTTTTATGTAGTAATAAAAGTGAGTAAGAAAAAAGAGGCTGAGAATGCTTTCTCAAACCTCTTTTGATGGCACGCGCTTATTCCGCTTTTTTATTTGAAAATTGGCTATTGTAGAGCTCATAGTAGAACCCTTTGTCTGCTAACAAGGATTGGTGATTTCCTTGCTCGATGATTTGGCCATCTTTGAGGACAAGGATTTTATCTGCTTCTTGAATGGTAGACAGGCGGTGAGCAATGACAAAGCTAGTCCGCCCTTTCATCAAATTCTTCATCGCTTTTTGAATCAAGAGCTCTAAACGCGTATCGACAGAAGACGTCGCTTCATCCAAAATCAAAATCTTAGGATCAGCTAGGAGCGCACGCGCAATAGTTAGGAGTTGCTTTTGCCCTAGAGAAATATTGCTAGACTCCTGGTTCATTTCCATATTATAACCACCAGGAAGTGTCCTGATAAAGTGATCGACATTGGCTGCCTTTGCAGCTTCTACAATTTCTTCATCCGTTGCCTCGAGATTACCAAAGCGAAGGTTTTCTTTGATGGTTCCTTCATATAACCAAGCATCCTGAAGCACCATTCCGAATTGTTTGCGGTAATCTTGGCGTGACAGATGGCGAATATCATGACCATCCACCGTGATGGAGCCTGCAGTCACATCGTAAAAGCGCATCAGCAAATTAATCAGGGTTGTTTTCCCTGCTCCGGTCGGTCCGACAATGGCCACCATTTCACCTGGTTTGACTTCAAGGTTGAAATCACGAATCAAGGGTTTGTCCGCTACATATTGGAAATCAACGTTTTTAAAGCTGACTTGCCCTGTCAAGTCTCCAGAGAGGGTTTCTGTCACATCTGCTACTTCATCTGGCTCATCCATGACTTGGAAAATCCGATCTAGAGACGACTTAGCACTTTGTAGCTGCCCTGCCAATTGGGTTAAGTTTTGAATCGGTTGGTTGATCTGCCAAACATATTGAACGAAGGCCTGCATATTCCCGACAGTCAAACGACCTGCTAACACTTGCAAGCCACCAAACAAAGCGATAACGAGATAAGTCAAATCTGAAATCCCATTTAAAATCGGCATCATTAAGCCAGAAATGAAATTAGCCTTGAACCCTACTTTTTGAAGGTGATGGGTAATATCATGAAACTCTTCCTGGGAAGATTTTTCCCGGACGTAGAGCTTAAGGACATTAAATCCTGTTAAATTTTCTTGCACAAAGCCGTTCATTGCCCCCAAAACATCTGCCTGCTCTTTAAAGTAAGGCTGAGATTTTTTCATGATAAATCGAGCACTGAAATAAGTGATCGGAATGGACAAGATGACTACTAGCCCCAGCTGGATGTTTAAGTATAAGACCATGCTGATAACAAAGAGCAAGGTAAAGATGGCGTTAACGATTTGTAAGAAGGACTGTTGCAAGGCGTTCGAGACGGTTTCGACATCGCTAGTAAAACGTCCTAGTAAATCTCCAAACTGATGCCGGTCAAAATAAGAAACGGGAATGTGGTTGATTTTATGAGACAAATCATTTCGCATGTCCTGAACGGTCTTTTGAACAGCATTGGTCATGAAATAGTTGGAATAATAAGATCCCAACTCATAGAGGACCCCACGGAATAGATAGAGTGTCATAATGATCGCGATATAGGATGTATTAAGACCAGCCCCTGGAAGGCCTTTTGCCATATCCATGAGATTTTTTGTCAACTCCGTAATGGCAAGTCCCAAAACAAAGGGTTCGACAACACTCATGACGACACTCAGGATTTTTAAGAAAATGGACAAGCAAACTTCCAAGCGATAGGCTCTCAAGTAAGTCCATAGTCTACTAAAACTGTTTTGTTCTTGTTTCATCTGCTTCTCCTTTCTATTCCTCTGTTAATGATGGACTGTCAAGCTGGGAATTGGCAATTTCACGATAGATCTCATTGCTTTCCATCAATTCATCGTGAGTACCTCGACCGACGATTTCCCCTTGGTCCAAGACAATAATTTGATCCGCATCCATAATGGTTCCCACACGTTGCGCTACGATCAAGACGGTCGCATCTCCTGTAACTTCTTTGAGACGCTTCCGCAAAGTGGCATCCGTCTTGTAGTCTAAGGCAGAGAAGGAATCATCAAAAATAAAGACATCTGGATCTTTGACAACGGCACGAGCGATGGATAAGCGTTGTTTTTGACCACCTGAAAGGTTGCTGCCACCTTCTGCCAAATGGGTATCAAAGCGTTCCTCACGACTGTCGATAAATTCCTTGGCTTGGGAAATTTCAGCCGCTTGTTCTAGCTCTTGTACAGAGGCATCTTCTTTCCCATAACGAAGGTTCTCAGCAATGGTTCCTGTAAAAAGCAATGCCTTTTGCGGAATAAAACCAATCTTTTGGCGAAGGGCTTTCAGATTGTAGTCACGGACATCCACGCCATCCACTAAAATCTTCCCAAGTGTTACATCATAGAATCGAGGAATCAACTGCACAAGTGAAGATTTCCCAGAACCGGTCGATCCGATAAAGGCAATGGTTTCTCCAGGTTTGGCTTGAAAGGAAATGTTGTGGAGAACCGGACTCTCCGTCTCACCTGGATAAGCAAAGGTGACATTGTCAAATTCCAAATAGCCACGAGATGCTGTTTCTGTTACACCATTCTCATTTGGATCGATCGAAATGGGCATGTCCATGATTTCCTTGAGACGACGGCTAGAAACCGCAGTTCGAGGATACATGGTAAAGAGATTGGCTAAAAAGAGGAAAGATAAGAGCGCGTGGAAGCTATACTCAATAAAGGCAACCAGATCCCCAATTTTCAAACTACCGTCATGAAGAGGATCCAAAGCAAACCAGACAATCGCCACAATCATAGCAATGATGATCTGCACAAATAGGGGTTCTGTCAAACCAGTTAGTTTGAACAATTTATTCGAGTTTTTCGCATAGACTTCATTTTCAGCCGCAAATTTATCCTCTTGGAATTCTTCACGAGCAAAGGCACGAATCACACGAAGCCCAGTCAAATTTTCACGCGCAAATTGATTGAGATGGTCCAGGGTCTTTTGTTGCTTCTCGGAAAGTGGACGTGTCTTAACTGCCACATACCAGACGACGACCGCAAGAAATGGTACAGAAACCGCTACAATCCACGCTAAAGAAGGACTGGTTGTCAAAATCAAGAGAACACTGGAAACCATCATCAAGGGTGTGATGACCCCCATCTTCAACATAGAATCCGCAAACTGCATCAAAACAAAGGCATCAGAAGTCAAGCGAGTGACCAATGACGATACCCCGATTTGCTCATACTCGTGATGCGAGTACTCCTGTAACTTAGTATAGAGGTCATTGCGCATATCGCGGACCATGGTGGTCGTTAGCTGGCCAACCGCGTAAGACAAGATAATCCGCCCCACAATCCCAAGCAAAATAATCGCAAACATGACCCAGCCCCAGAAATAAAGCCGATCCACATCACGCGGGTTAATCCCCTCATCAATCATGCGAGCTAGAATCGTTGGCAAGCCCAAATTGACAATAACAAACAGGACCGCCGAAAATAGATTCAGAGCTAGCCACTTGGGATACTTTTTCAAGTAAGACCAAATATATAGCATAGATGATTCTCCTTTTCCATAAATAATAACCTTGATCACACAGAAAAGAGGGAGTGAGACGAAATCATTTTCAAAGAAAATCATTCTGCCCCAGTCCCATCTGTAGTCTCATTCATTATACCAAACCAGTCATAAAAGTAAAGTAAAAGAGCAGGTTTCCCCGCTCTTCACTTTCATTATTTCGTGCGTTTGAGTTTAGCATTTTTAAGAATCATAAGATCCCCTTGGTTGCTATTACTTAACTTAGAAAGATCAAATGTCAAATAGTCACCATCGACCTTGTATGTAATCTTTTCTCCACTACCATCTTTTGAAGCGATTGTTTTCTCTTTTTGATTGATTTTGACATCATAAGATCGCTCATTCTTTTGACCAGCGACTTCACCCGCGATGCTGAGGGTTCCTTTAGAATCTTTGATCTTAATAGAAACTTCAAAATTAATAACGTTTCCAATAGACTCTAATTGACTACCTGATAAGCCTTGCTCCTCAAGAATTTTCTTGAGTTCAGTTTTTGATGGTTTGTAGACATAAGTCCCATTATCACTTTTTGCACCACATGCCACCAATAGGACGGCTGCAAAAACTGCAACGAAAGCTAAAAGAATACGTTTAATATTTTTCATAATCAATCTCCTAATGTATTTTATAATCAGATTTTACCACTATTTTAATACCGATTCAAGATGTTTTAAAGAAGAAAAAGAGCAGATACTCTCTGCCCTTCTCTTGTATTATTTTGTACGTTTGAATTTAGCGTTTTTGAACATTTCCAAAGCAGCTTCATGACCTGAACTCTTTTCACCAGATAAATCAAAAGTGAACACATCTCCAGATACTTTGTATTTAACCTTCTCACCTTCACCTGTTTTAGATTGAAGAGTTTTCTTTTGTTGGTCAACTTTCATATCAAATGATTGGTCTGTTTTTTGTCCCATCATTTCACCTTTAATTTTAAGGCTACCTGTTTTATCTTTAATGGTCACTGAAACTTCCAATTTAACATTGTCGATCAATGCATCTACACTTGAACTTGGAGCACCTTGTTCTTCAAGGATCTCCTTCACTTCAGTTTTTGATGGTTTGTAGACATAAGTCCCGTTATCACTTTTGGCACCACATGCCACCAAGAGGACTGCTGCAAAAACAGCTACTACAGCCAAAAGAATACGTTTAAAGTTTTTCATAATTTCTCCTTTATTAGATAGGTTAAACCTATTATAGCAACAATTCAGGTACACGGCAATGAAATATTACAAATGTAATACTCTTGTAATATATTTATCAACTAATATGTAACGATTAAAAAGGCAGGATCCGTACCTACCATTTCTTTTATTTGATCTTTTTAAACTTCGCAAATTTTATAAAATTTATATAGATGTCGGAATTACTCCTGCCAGAATCACTTACATCTTTAATTGTTAATACCCCACCAGAAATTTGATAAGTAATTTTAGTCTTACTATATTCACTTTCCAATATAATTGTTTTAGCTTTTTGATCAACCTTAAAATCATAGGGTTGATTGGTATTTTGAACATTTGATTTTATTTGAACCTTTATAACCCCTTTTTTATCCTTAATGATAATCGAAACCCTAAATTTATAATCATCTGTGATAATATAAGCAAGTTGACTTGGTAGCATCTCCCTCACTTCTTCTGTTGTGGGTTCGAATACATAAGTCCCATTATCACTTTTTGGACTACAGGCTACCAAGAAGACTGCTGCAAAAACAGCAACTAAAGCCAAAAGAATCTGTTTAAAATTTTTCATACCTTCTCCTTATTTCATAGAATATCCCTATTATAGCAACAATATTTTCGTATCTCAATGAAATAATTGATGATACGGGACTTGTAAAAGGTATAAAAGAAAGAATGCACAAAAAAACCGAGGCCTAAACCTCGGTTTTCATTTTGATTGGGAACTCTATTATTTAAGAGTAATTTGAGCGTGATACCCAAAACTCCAAGTATAAAGCTAATTTTTAATTATTTTATTTTTGTGGGGGTGTATATGGGGGTGTTGCTCCTACACCCTCTTGTTTCAGAAGTAGAGTAATTTCATTACCTAGGGTTGTATTGTTAGCATTATAGTAATGACTATATGTGTTTAGAGTTGTTGCTTTATCAATTCTTCCAGAACGCTGAGATACTTCTAAAACATCTTTTTTTAGAACATTAATCATAAAGGAATCGTGAGAATGACGCAATCCTTTACCTGTTATTTCTGGAACACCAGCCAACTTCGCATGACGTTTCAACATTCTTGTCAAAGTGCTTTTTACCATTGGTTCACCAAACTTGGATAGAATATAATCTTGATCAGAATTAGAAACCTGAATTGAACGCCAACGTTCAAGCACTTTTATTGTTTCATCATCTAAATCTATATATCTTATTCCTGCTTCTGTCTTTGTCTGCTCTTTACGATTATAGATACCACCTTTTAAAGCCTCTAAAGTCGAGTGAACAAAGATACGTTTATTCTCTTTGTCAAAATCTGACCAAAGTAAAGAAAAACCTTCACTAACACGTACGCCAGTCATATAGTATAACCAAGTGGTAGTAAAACGGTGAAGATCTTCATAATCAGTTAAATCAAAAGTAGAAATAACTTTCTTAAACTCTTCAAAAGTCCAGAATTTTGTATCTGGCCTTTTACCTTTTGGATTATCCAAACATTTACACGGAAAAGTTTTAATATATTCCATTCTCTCCGCATATCCTAAGCACTGCTTAAAACGTATCCAAACACATTTTGCATAATTTGCGGAATACTTATCAATAAGTTCTAAGCGAAACTTTTCACAGTCACGAGGTTTTATATCTCGTAATTTTAATTTTCCAAATCTATCAATAAATGTTTCAAATTGAGCGACTGCAGTTCTATACGTGCTATCCTGAACAGTTTGTTTGTAATAAGGTAAAAATACATCAAGCATATATTGTTCGAAGCTGAGATTATAATCACTATAATCAAACTTATCGTAAAATTCAACTCTTGCCCGACACAACTCATCATATGCCTCTTTTTCGGTTGAAAAAGATTTTCCCCATATATTTCGATATCTTTTAAACCTTTGACGTTTACCACTAGCTGATGTTTTGAATTCAGTTTGACAGTAAATCCTCCCTTTACTATCTCTAAAAACACCTTTATATTTTTTTGACATTGTTTTCAATTCCTTTCTTTAAGTAAATTGAAAACCGAGTAATTCTTCCACTATAAAACTAGGTGCAAGATCAAGTCTTTTGTTATCGAAAGGCGACCTTCTTAAGTTTATCATATTATTTGAAGAATTCATAGATTCATTAAATTGTTTTACAGCAATTAATTTTGCTTGTCTAATAATTTCTTTAGAAGCTGTTTTTGAAAAACCCAGCTTCATAATATCTTTGTGATTAACAGTTCTCATTATTATCTCCTATATCGTAAAATTCGGTAATATAACTTATTTCATCTCCTGTGCTTATTGTATGGGTTGTTTTTTTAGAATATTTTGCTTCTAAATCAACATCAAGCCCATTAATAGTCATAACTTCTTTTTTAGTTGCTGTAAGTTCTATTGGTTTTTTAATTCCTCTGGAACACCGATAAATTCTCACTCCTTTTGGATATAAATATAGCCGTGCGCCTTTAATATATTTTTTGGTATTTTGATTATCATTTATCTCTAAATTAGTTAAATACGCAACAACATAATTTCCTACCTTGTCACTATTTTTAAGTCTCTTAGTTTTGGTGAAACCTTTTTTCCAGCACTCTTCAATAATTTTATTTGGAATATAAAGAGAGTTTCTTTTAGGTGCTTTTATAAGAAGATGACAATGCCAACTTCCACTAGCTTGTGGCTCAATAACATTAATATATTCTAAATCTGGATACTGTTTTCTTAAATCCCTAATAAATAATTTAAAATCTCTATATACAATTGCGATTTCATTAGTGTATTTAGCGTAGGTCAATGTTATCCAAAGTTCATTCTTATCTCCCCTAAAATTATGAGCAATAAGCCTCCTTAATTTTCTCATCGTTATACGAGTAGATTTGATGTTATCACTTCGTGTAACTCCGCTTGTATCCATATCAAATATTTCTCCAGTATCTAAAACGACATATTTTCTATTTGGAAGCACTTTTATAGTTTGCTTATGTAATCCATTCGAAGTTGTTAATTCAAGTGTATTACCATATCTATAAGATTTAACGATACTTTCTGAATTTACTTTTGGATTATTTATTTTTACTCCTCGCTTTCGTTATTGTTCTAATGTTTGACGTTTATCAAGTTAAAAGCAATAGAAGCAAGCTTCTATTGCTGGGCACATTTCTTAAAGTAAAGAAAGAAGGACGTTCCACTTGCTCTAGCTCTCTGAGCTGAGCACCCCTATTCTTTACTTTCGAAAGTGCTCTATGAATAATATTTTTCTAATTCTTTTAGGAAGTCAAAATTTTTATCAAAGAATGGGGTTTCAAAATATTTAGGTTTTTCCATTTGCCCAAAAATTTGAACATACCCTCCCCCAATAACTTGAATATTTTTGTAATCATTAAAATTACTGCCAAATATCATTTTATAACCATCTTTTGATAAATTTCCTAATGCAACACGGCATCCTAGCTGATCTCGGATACCTCCATCTAGTATAGATGTATCCGGCCTTTGTAATATAAACTCAACAGTTACACCGACCTGCCTTCCCATCATAATAATGTTAAATAAATATGAGAATGCTTCTTCTACTATTTTTTTATCGGATACTTTTACAAATGCCGTGACTTCATCAAAAAATAAGACAATAGGTTGTAAGCCAAAATCTGAATAATTTTTCCCAAATGCTGAAGGTTTAGAGAAATATTTGTTGTATCTTTCAAGCATTTTTGAGTTTAATATTCTTAAGATTTTACAAATCTGATTTGAATTAACCGCAACATTTTCTTTTTGAAAACCTTTAACAAATTGTAAAAGACTTAAATCAGCATTTTTGGGATCACAAATTAAAATTTCGGCACCTAAATGTACAAACTCAAGAATCTTTGCATTAATAAACATTGTTTTCCCTGAACCTGTTGCCCCGACTGTCAATCCATGTGAAACTTTTCTAATATCATATGATATCTTTTGAGTTAATTTTATACTATATTTATTATTGGTATTGTTATCAACTAAGTTTGACATAACGAGCCTTTTATCAGGATATTTCTCAAATACATAATCAGTATATGTTATTTGATTATGTTGCGTTACTAATTCCTTCCCCAAGAAGGCCTGTAGTTTAGGACCTAAATCTTCAATTCTGGAACTTACTAATCCTCCTTCGTTATATACTCTTACAGTAAATGTATCTTCATTCTTTTTTTCCATCCATTCCATTTCTATTGTTTCAATTACTGTTTCCTCTCCATTCTTATTAGATTTTGTTATATACAATTGATTTTTCTTAATAAACTTAAAAAGTTTCTGTCGTTTAAGATAGATATCTCTAACACTTAAACCGTAAATAAATAATAAGGATAGAAAAAACTGAATCACAAAAACTACTTCATACGTCTCAGTTCCCAATTTTAAAAACTTGTTTGGTAGTACATAAAAATCAAATACTATAAAAAATACAATTGAAATTATACATATTGAAATACTTCCCCAAAATGGATAAAACCAATGTATATTAACTCTTTTCATACTGTTTATTAACCTGAGAAACTTGTAATACATCTGCAATGATAGATAATTGATTTTGGTATTCACCATAAACCACTGCTTTGCTTATATTTCCAATTTTACAAATTGTTTTCATTGGAATAAATGATGAGTAATCATCAACTCCTTTATTATTCACAGTGACAACCACTTGCTCACCCAAGTTGGTTTGATCATTTTGATATTCTGTGTTGTCTTTAATGATAAGCAAACTTACTTTCAATTTGTTATCATGAGTAAGTTTAGAACCTAAATACACAAGTTCCTTATTATCGAAAAATGATTTATCAAACTTTAAAAAGTTTCTTAAATTTTTTAATGGCATTTTTTATCCCTCTCTTAAAATATAAAATATTTAAATAATCTTGCATCTAGATCAAAATTCTTAAATTCAATAATTTTCAACCGATCTAGATGCAAAATCTATTTTTATAATTCTTCAGCTACTTTAATTTTATGCTCACAAATAGCTAATTCTATTGCTTCTGAAATATCTTTGTCTGTTAGTATATCTTTAGTCCATTTTTTGCTAAATAATATCTCTTGTATAGTATTAATAATTAAAATATCATCTATATTTTCTCTAGAATAGTGATCAAGAATTATAATTTTAGTTTTTGGAAGATCTTTATATTTCCATGACATTTTTGAGTCTTCAACTATTCTTACATCTGAACAAACTAGTTTTAAATCACCACTAGCGATTTTTTCGACAAAATTAGTAATTTCGGTCTTTTCATAGGATTTATTTGTATAAACTATTTCATAAGCCGTAAGATTATGATTTGATTGACCTTTATAATTTATTTGAATATATTTGATCTTATCATTTGAATCTAATGCCCAATAATAGTGAAAGGGCTTAACTAGGATATGTGAGTTACTACAATTAAAATCTGAAGAAATAATTAACACTATTGACATATAATTCTCCTTTTCTTTTAGATTATTTTTTTAACTTATTTTAAAGATAAATCACCCCAATTTAATGATGCATCATTGTAATTGAATATTCATAAATATATTAAAACATAGATTGTCTGAATTTTGAATACTACAATATTACATAAAATTGGTTGCATGTTTCATATAAGAAATGTTATACTGTATGAAATTATCGAGTTGTTTTTTTTAAAATAAAATATCCAAATTTTCTTTGTTTTCAACTCTTACTATCAGAATTGAATTTCAAAATTTAAAATAACTTGATATAACACTTATACATTATTTAAAATAATAGCTTTATTCTTTCATATAAGAGGTGCTTATGAAACACAAAAATGGGATATTTAAAAACTCTGCAAAAGAACTTCATAGATCAATTTCTGATAACTTAATTAAATTCTTAAATGAAAACAATCTGCCTCAATATAATTTATTAATTGATAATTCTGTTCCAGAAAGAATTTTGAACGGTGAAATTAAAAATATTGATGCTGAAAATTACTACTCTCAATCTAAAGAAGGTGCCTCTTCTAAAATAAGTAGCTTACTAAAATGTAAAGAAAAATATTCAGATGGTATCATAGATCTTATTTGTAAAAATATAGATAAAAGTGTTGATGAAATAGTTTGGCTTAATCTTCCAACAAATGATAAAACCTCCGATTCATTTTTATTTTATTTAAAAATTATTATCCCTATACTATATGATGCATTTTGTTCAAATGACTATCATGATTATATGAAAAATTATATTTTAGAATACTATAATTTTTCTGAGAACACTATAAAAAAATTACAAGGTACTTACACTATACAACAGTTTCACGATAACATGCGTAATCAGTTTATATATATATTTCAAAATAAACTTGCTGTTAAATTTGATGAAATTGCTCGTGATAAAGGTTTTAAAAATTTTCATGAATACTTCCTTAATTTTATTCATAATAAAAAGAACCCATTAAGAAATATAGAAAAGTACTATTCTGAGTTTTTTATTTTAATGAAGAAAGAATTTTTAGATTATACAGGTCCCAAACCTGAGGAAAGTAACACCTTTGCTCAGTATTATCTCGACTTAATGCTCCATAGATATTCCTTAAAAATAAAAGATCCTAAAATTCAATTAAAATTCGACTATCTTACAACTGAGTTACTTGACTTACTAGAAGATATTGATTCTTCAAAATAGAATAAGGTTATAAAATTGTAACTTCAGACTAAAGAAAAAGTTCATTTGGGACAATTTTCTTTAGTCTTTTTCCTTTTACTTGAGAAAGCAAAAAACTCTTAAGAATAGCGCTAGATAAGCTTTCCTAAGAGTTTTCACTATATGATACCCAACCTAAAAAACATCAATTTTTCTATTGCCGGTAGGGTTTGTATACATTCTGAGGTTATAATTTTATAACCTTTTTCTATTTATAATTGTAACCAAAAAATTTTTTTGCGCTAATCATTGTCAATTATGTACTTTATTTAAGTGAAAACTAAAATTTTTTTCAATTATCCATAATCCAAAAAGGATAAACCATTTTCAGCTCCAAAATACACTTTAATCAAAAGCCGACGTAAAAAATCCCTAGATGACTGTTGTCTTCTAGGGATTTAGTGTATCCTTGAACTGTTTATTCGACAATTTGATTATATTATATGTGTCAAAAATATCTCTTTATTTATTTTTTAAAACATGTTGTATATATAAATTGCAATAATAGAAAAGATTAATAAGAGGATTAAGAGGATTAACAAGATAAAAATAATTATTTTTTTCATGATTTATTAATAATACTGACCCTTAGGATACAGTATACTCCTTTCTAAGAAGAGTTCTTATTATTCCTATCTTTATTATAGATCTACAGCAATTTATATTCAATTATTTATATGTGAAAGTAGTTTCAGAATTTGAACTTTTAATTTTTTATTATACATTGATTATCATTGAAAATAATGTACAAATTAATTTCTCAGATTAGAGGATATTATGTACTAGAAAACATACAAAATACCAATCCAGAATAATGTACAAAACAAAAATAAAGTACACTTTTTAAAGAATGTACTTTATGCTTTTTATTTAGTTGTATCAATGGTTTAGCTCTAGTTCAGTCAATTGTACATAGATTTTTAGTTTTCAAATTATCTAATAATTTGTTTTTCTTCTTCGTTTAATCTAAAATGTTCATTTTTATAAAATTTAAAGTAAGGATAATCTTAAGATTTAATAACGATTAAACCATCTCTTCCAAGAGAAATTGATGAATCATTTGATTTTTTATAATCACCAATCGAAACTTCAGAAATGGAATGGTAAAGACCGCTACAATCACTTAATGAATTTATTGTACTCAATAATTCGAAAACCTCATTATTAAGACCTATTTTATAATCTTCAAAAGAAATAAGCTTGTACTTTACACCTTCAAAAGTATCATATTTAGAATCATTAGAATACAAGAGCGACATAATGTTATTGTAGTAATTAATAATTTCAATATCAGCATTAAAATCATAAACTATATGGCCATCAACTACAGGATCAATATTACAAAAATGTAATTCATCATTAACAAAATAAGAACCTGTAATACATCCTTTGAATGTAGATATAGAATAAACACGAGAGGAGATTTTATAATTTAATGATTTTATTGTATCCAATTGTTGCTCAGCATTTTTTATTGTTTTTTCAGCAAATTTCTTTTTATATGTTCCTTTTGCCTCTAACAAAAGAGGATAGTTAATAGAACCATTGATTAAACCAAAAAAATCCGGAGTTTTTCTATTCTTCTTTTTAGAATTACTGATAACAGGATCTTTCAAATGAAACAAGTAAGGAACGTTATAAACCTTGTCTGCAATTGCATATGATGAAAGAAGACCAATAAAGTAAGAAATTGCAGTTTTAATTGAAGTTTCTGAATTAAAATAATCAGATGAAGAATAAAAGTTTCCATTTTTAAAAATCAAAGCCATTTTTACCAAATGTTTATAAAATAATTCACCTTGTTTACTAACAGGACTATTTTTATAACCACCTGCAAATATCAGATATCTAACAAAATCGGATTCCAAACAATTTAATTTAGAGAGTGTCGAAACTCCATTTTCATAATCACCTACACTATTATAAGTAAGTAAGTTAACCATAATATTCCTCAATCTAAAAACTAACAAACACCCCCACAAAAATTTGTGGGGGTGTTTATGGGGAGGTTTCAAAAGAAACATCTCCTATATTATCGCCTCAACAAATAACGAAAAGGCTATTAAACTCGGCTTTCAGCCCTAAATAATCAGTAAATGATTATTTAAGAGTAACTGAAGCTCCAGCTTCTTCCAATTTAGCTTTGATTTCTTCAGCTTCAGCTGTAGCAACACCTTCTTTGATAACGCCAGGTGCACCATCAACAAGTTCTTTAGCTTCTTTAAGACCAAGACCAGTGATTT
>ERZ841116.967-NODE-967-length-16874-cov-16.345086_pt1 | contig 16874 bp, 4 predicted proteins | sample MGYA00519875_ERZ841116 | MGnify/ENA primary metagenome ERZ841116 (study PRJEB31850, sample SAMEA3708889) | human gut metagenome | biome: human gut; feature: human-associated habitat; material: faeces | place: China | collected 2014 ... | reverse complement strand
CAGCAGCAGCGTCTACATCTGCCTCTAACGCAGCAGATTCTGCAAATACAGCATCCACAAGTGCGACAGCAGCTTCCACGAGTGCCACTAATGCAGCGGCATCCGAAACAGCGGCTAGTACATCTGCATCCAATGCAGCTGACAGTGCAGCATTAGCAACAAGCAAAGCGGCAGCAGCATCTACATCTGCCTCTAACGCAGCAGATTCTGCAAATGCGGCATCCACAAGTGCTACAGCAGCTTCTACAAGCGCCACTAATGCAGCAGCATCTGAAACAGCAGCAAGCACAAGTGCATCTAATGCAGCTGATAGTGCAGCGTTAGCATCTACTAAAGCAGCAGCAGCGTCTACATCTGCTTCTAACGCAGTGGATTCTGCGAACACAGCTTCTACAAGTGCAACTGCTGCATCTACGAGTGCCACTAACGCAGCAGCATCTGAAACAGCGGCTAGCACAAGTGCATCTAACGCAGCAGACAGTGCAGCATTAGCAACAAGTAAAGCAGCAGCGGCATCTACATCCGCATCTAATGCGGCTGACAGTGCAGCATTAGCAACAAGCAAAGCAGCAGCAGCATCCACAAGTGCGACAGCAGCTTCCACAAGCGCAACAAATGCAGCTGCGTCTGAAACAGCAGCAAGTACATCTGCATCTAATGCGGCTGACAGTGCAACATTAGCATCCAGTAAAGCAGCAGCAGCAAGTACAAGCGCATCTAACGCAGCAGATTCTGCGAACGCAGCATCCACAAGTGCGACAGCGGCTTCCACTAGTGCAACTAACGCAGCGGCATCCGAAACAGCAGCGAGCACAAGTGCATCTAATGCAGCTGATAGTGCAGCGTTAGCAACAAGCAAAGCAGCAGCAGCGTCTACATCTGCCTCTAACGCAGCAGATTCTGCAAATACAGCATCTACAAGTGCTACAGCAGCTTCTACGAGTGCCACTAATGCAGCAGCGTCTGAAACTGCAGCAAGCACATCCGCATCTAATGCGGCTGATAGTGCAGCATTAGCAACAAGTAAAGCAGCTGCAGCGTCTACATCTGCATCTAACGCAGCAGATTCTGCAAATACAGCAAGTACAAGTGCGACAGCGGCTTCCACTAGTGCCACTAACGCAGCGGCATCTGAAACAGCAGCAAGCACAAGTGCATCTAATGCGGCTGACAGTGCAGCCTTAGCAACAAGTAAAGCGGCAGCAGCGTCTACAAGCGCTACTAATGCAGCGGCATCTGAAACAGCGGCGTCTACATCCGCATCCAATGCGGCTGACAGTGCAGCGTTAGCGACAAGCAAAGCAGCCGCAGCATCTACAAGCGCAACTAATGCAGCAGCATCTGAAACAGCAGCGAGTACATCTGCATCTAATGCCGCTGACAGTGCAGCATTAGCAACAAGCAAAGCAGCCGCAGCATCTACATCTGCTTCTAACGCAGCAGATTCTGCGAACACAGCATCCACAAGTGCAACAGCTGCTTCGACAAGCGCAACTAATGCAGCTGCATCTGAAACAGCAGCCAGCACAAGTGCATCCAATGCGGCGGATAGTGCAGCCTTAGCATCCACTAAAGCAGCAGCAGCGTCTACATCTGCCTCTAATGCAGCAGATTCTGCGAATACAGCATCTACAAGTGCGACAGCAGCATCCACGAGTGCAACTAATGCAGCAGCGTCTGAAACTGCAGCAAGCACAAGTGCATCCAATGCGGCAGATAGTGCAGCGTTAGCAACAAGCAAAGCGGCAGCAGCCTCTACATCTGCTTCTAATGCAGCAGACTCTGCGAACGCAGCATCCACAAGTGCGACAGCAGCTTCCACAAGCGCAACTAATGCAGCTGCGTCTGAAACAGCGGCCTCTACATCTGCATCTAATGCAGCTGACAGTGCAGCGTTAGCAACAAGCAAAGCGGCCGCAGCCTCTACATCTGCTTCTAACGCAGCAGATTCTGCAAATGCAGCAAGTACAAGTGCGACAGCAGCATCTACAAGTGCCACTAACGCAGCAGCCTCTGAAACAGCAGCCTCTACATCCGCATCCAATGCGGCTGACAGTGCAACGTTAGCATCCAGCAAAGCGGCAGCAGCGTCTACATCTGCATCTAACGCAGCTGATAGTGCTACGTTAGCATCCAGTAAAGCAACAGCAGCATCTACATCTGCATCTAACGCAGCAGATTCTGCAAATGCAGCGTCTACAAGTGCGACAGCTGCATCTACAAGCGCTACTAACGCAGCAGCCTCTGAAACAGCAGCAAGCACAAGTGCATCTAATGCGGCTGACAGTGCAACATTAGCATCCAGCAAAGCGGCAGCAGCGTCTACATCTGCTTCTAACGCAGCTGATAGTGCTACGTTAGCATCCAGTAAAGCAGCTGCAGCTAGCACATCTGCATCCAATGCAGCAGATTCTGCAACTGCAGCGGCAAATTCTGCAACATCTTCTGCAAACTCTGCAAATGCAGCATCTACAAGTGCAACTGCAGCATCTAATAGCGCAGCTGCAGCTCAAACTGCTGCAAACACAGCAACATCTACAGCTAATGCATTAAGTCATGCAGGCATTACACCTGGTACTAACAGCGGCAATGGCTCTATGGCCATCGGTGCAGGATCCGCTGCAACTGGCGATTATGCTAATGCAGTAGGTACACATGCGAATGCTAACGGTGCTAACACAAGTGCATTCGGTGCTAACACTAACGCGAATGGTGAAAAAGCATCTGCATTTGGTGCTGATGCTACGGCTAATGGTAAAAATGCATCCGCTATCGGTGCTGGCGCAAAAGCCCTTGCAGAAAATGCATCCGCTGTTGGTGCAGGTGCAACAGTAGCTTCTACAGCAACAAATGGCTCCGCATTCGGCGCTAATTCTGCAGTCAATACTGCTAACGGTACAGCATTCGGTGCTAACTCTGTTGTAAATGGTACTGATGGTGCAGCATTCGGTACTAATTCCGTAGTTAATGGTGCTAATGGTGCAGCATTTGGTACAGGTGCTAATGTAGCAGCCGGTGCTACGAACTCTGTAGCTCTTGGTAATGGTTCCGTTGCTAATGAAGCGAACACAGTAAGTGTTGGTTCCGTTGGTCATGAACGTAAAATTACAAACGTTGCAGATGGTGAAAATGATCATGATGCAGCTAATATGGGCCAATTGCGTGCTATCCAAAATCAATCCAATACAGCATTAGCTGAAATTGATAAGACAAACGTACGCGTTAACCGTGTTGGTGCATTGAGCGCTGCTATGGCGTCCTTGAAACCTTACTACGTTGACGGTACTGAAAAAGGTCAAATTATGGCTGGTGTTGGTGCATACCATGGTGAAAAAGCATTAGCTCTTGGTTACGGTTATGCTCCGAACGATCGCGTGTTCTTGAACGCATCTGTAGGTATCGCTAAATCTGAACAAATGTATGGTATGGGGGCTACTTTCCGAATTGGTGCTGGTGAAAGCCTCGTTAAGAAAAACAACCAAGCTATGCAAAATCTTCAAGATGAAAATGATCAACTTCAAGATCGCGTAGAAAAACTTGAACAATTAGTGAATGCATTATTAGCTGAAAAAAGCAAATAATCCACTAATAATCGAATAACGATACCCTTACTATCGTGACCCCGTAGCCAACCTCCCCTTTTTAGGCTACATGATAGACATAAAAACAGCAGATAGCTGGCTATCCCTCAGCCAACTATCTGCTGTTTTTTATGCTTTCATAGTAAGCATAGATAATGATAATTGCATAATCTATTTGGTTGATTTACAATGATGATACAAGTACTTTATATAGAAAGGGAGTGATGATTTGTTAATTGACTTTACATTTTCTAATGTACGTTCATTTAAGGATAAGGTAACCTTTTCTATGGAAACAGGTGAGGGTATTACCGCCTATAGTAAAGAGAATACCATTCAACATGATACTGTAGATGCTGTTAAGTCAGCATTTATATTTGGTGGTAATGCATCAGGTAAAACCAATTTATTACGTGCTCTTATGTTACTTAGGATTGTTGTCCTACATGGAACGCTGTCAGAAATTGATCCATTGCCTATAGATACGTATGCTCATGGTAATGATAATACGTATTTTAACATTCGATTTATAAAAAACGATAAACAATTTACGTATACCATAGAATATAATGAGGATTTCGTAGTAGAAGAATCCTTAGTTGTTGACGGTAAAATATTATTTAGTCGAGATACAGAACATGTACATATGCCGGAATCGATTGTATCATTAGAATCTTCTCTGCGCAGAAATCAACCTTTATTATATTTTGCTCAAAGCAATAATGTATTATTGGCAAAAGAAGCGTATGAATGGTTTGCTCTAGACATTTTGTCACCTAGCCTACTGACTAGTAGTATGGATAGTAGAAACGCATTGCGTGCATTACATGATAATCCACAATTAAAGGATGATGTATTGTATTTCCTTAGGGCTGCTGATTTTAATATACGAGATATTAAAACAGAACTTATTCAGATTCCAAATGAACAAAATATTGATACATCTAAGTCTGTGTTATTGGTTAAATGTGAACATGAAGGTATTAATGGTGACACTTTTAGTATTGAATACGAAGCTGAAAGTATTGGTACCCGTATTTTTTTGATGTTAGCATTAGCAATTTTGCAACGTGATAATCATGGTAAGCTATTTCTAATTGATGAATTTGATCGATCATTACATCCTAAATTAGTGACTATTTTATTAAAAATCTTTAACGAATGGAATACAACTGAGTCTCAACTGATTGCAACTACTCATGATAATGATATTTTAGACTATGCCTTGCGAACGGACCAAATATGGTTTGTAGATAAAAATTATTATGGGATTTCAGAATTACATAGTGCTTTTGATTTCGATGAACTAGATATACGTGAAATTAAGAAAAACTATCAAGATGGTGTGTACGGTGGTAATCAAATTGTTAGTGATGTGTTGATGAAAGATATTATAGAGTCCGTTTAGTGTATGGGAGGTATTTCATATTAAAAATACTAAGAATATTAGTATGATTAATATGGCATATCAATGTACTAATGTAGGTGTTATATTAAGTCAAGTTATAGGTTAGTTGTTATAAAGTTCATGAACAAAATTTCATAATCCCTAAAAATCGTCCCGTATAGGGCGATTTTTTTATTTATGCTTTCATAATAAGCATAGATCATGATAATTGCATAATCTATTTGGTTGATTTAGTATAGACTTATTTGTTATAAATAAGTCTATTTATTTACACTGAAATGAGAAGTTTACGTATTTTCTTGTAAATAATGAGGGGCGGTAGTATACTTAAATAAGAGGAGATTTAATTATGCTTATACAATTTTCATATAAAAACTTTAAATCATTTCGTGATGAAGCTATTTTAGATATGACGGCCACACGTGGAAAAGAGTTTGAAGAACATATTATAAAAAAGGGAAACGAAAAAATACTTCCTTTAGCAGCCATTTTTGGGGCTAATGCGAGTGGCAAATCAAACGTATTTTATGCCTTTCAATATATGACAGACTACGTTAAGTATTCATTTGGTTTTGGCGATGATACATTAGAACAATCGCAGATGAAGGTGACCCCATTTTTATTTGACCTAAACTCACCTCATGATGTATCAACCTTTGAAGTCTACCTTACATTACCAAATGATGATAGTGAAAAAGTATATACCTATGGATTTACTGTTAATGAAAGCGGTATTGTGGAAGAATGGTTACTGTGTCGCGCTAAAACGATGAGGACGGCTAAAACAATTTTTTATCGTAATGAAGAAACAGGTGTATTAAAATTATCTGGACTATCGGATGGAGAAAAAAATAATCTTACCTTATCATTAGATAAAAGGGCTCTTATTATTTCGTTAGGTGCAAAACTTAAGATTAATATATGTCAATTAATAAGAGATTGGTTTATAAATAATAGATTATCTAATTTTGCTAATCCTATTGAATCAGTTAAAAAATATCGTTATTTACCACGCGGTTTTACATCAGACAAGAAAGTTCAACAGGATTTAGTTTCATATCTATCTACATTTGATACTAGTATAAAGGGCTTTAAAGTAGAACGGATGGAAGAAGATCGAGATGGTAAACCTCAGTTTAAAATCTATACAAAACATCAAGTGATTGGTACAAATTCATCACAATGGATATCATTAAAAGATGAATCGGCAGGTACATTGAAAATGTTCGCCTTATATCAAGAGCTTCAAGATACGATGGATAATGGGGGCGTTTTATTTGTTGATGAATTGGATGCTCGCTTGCATCCCTTGTTATTACGCCATATACTACAACGCTTTTTGAATCAAGAAACTAATCAACATGGTGCGCAACTTATTTTTACTTCTCATGATGTATCAAATATGACAAATGAGTTATTACGTCGTGATGAAATATGGTTTGTTGAAAAAGACAAACAAGGATTATCCTCTCTATATTCAATGGCAGAATATAAAGATGAGGCAGGTGAAAGTTCACGTAGAGATTTAAACTATATGAAAAACTATTTGTACGGTCGCTATGGAGGTATTCCATATATTAATGATGGAGATAACAAATGAGTATGAAACATTTATTCATGAACAAAATTTCATAATCCCTAAAAATCGTCCCGTATGGGGCGATTTTTTCGTTTTATATTATTTAGAATTGTTAATTTGTGATGCCGGTCAAAAGATGACTAAAAAATAGAAATCCTTATTTTATGCAGATTGATGTTATATCGATGTATGTGAAAGTTATTAAAATGATATGGCAATAGTTTATAAGTAAAACTAATGCAAAAATCGATAAATGTTATAGTAAATCGAATTTCATAGAAATAGATAGCGTGTATATAGAGAAAAATACCCATAAAATCAATAAAAATTGAGTTAAAATATAAAATATTTATAAATAAATGTAAAATAATAAAAATATGTGAGGGAAAAATGAAAAAACTATTTACAAGGGCTTTTATATTTGTTATCTTATATATGACGCAAGATGAGGAATAAATGAAACCTGTGTTGCGCCTCGAATTTGGGGCTTTCACAAACATGGAAAATCTCATCGAACAACATTGTAATAATAAGGATTATAATTGTGTCTTTTTTCAAAGGGGGTTCATAGATTCTATGAATAAGATTTTTAAAGTTGTTTGGAGCAAAACAAAAGAATGCTACGTTGTAGTATCTGAAGTTGCGAAGAATAACAGTGGTAAGAAAAAAGTCCTTGCTAGCGTATTGGCAGCATTAGCTGTTGTTGGTGCAGGGGCTACTGGTACACCTGTACAAGCAGCACAGGATTTGAATAAAAAGGTTAATATTTCTCCTACTGGTACTATGGGTGGTGGCTATCCTAATACTAACTCTGTAAGTGATAACTCCATTGTTGTTGGTTATGGTAATACTACGACTGGTGCTGCAGGTTATGGTCATGTAGCGTATGGTTTTGGTAATACAGCTACAGAGGACACTACTACCGCAATTGGTGGTGGCAATAAGGCTACAGGAGGTGCCGCTACTGCAGTTGGTTCATTTAATACGGCTTCAGGGCGTGCTTCTGTAGCTATTGGTAATGTATCTATTGCTTCTGCTGAAGACTCTATTGCAATTGGTAACCGTGCGAATGCAGATGCAAATAATCATGATGCAGATCGAGGTAGCGGTCAATTCTCTATTGCTGTAGGCCGTGAAAGCTGGGCAAAAGGTACTGATAACATCAGTATCGGTCATAAGGCTGAAACAAATTCTTCTGGCGATAGCATTGCCATGGGCCGTGAATCTAAAGCAAACCAAGCTAATGCAATCGCTGTTGGTCCACAAGCTGATGCTAACGGTTGGGGTGGCATTGCCATGGGTCGTGAAGCAGCTGTAAGTGCTAATTTTGCAACTGCTATTGGCTATAAAGCAAATGCGAGTGGATCTAACTCTATTTCTGTTGGTAAAGAAAATACTGCAAAAGCATTTGATGCGGTTGCAATTGGTCATAATAATACTTCCCGTACCTATAGTGCTGTTTCGCTCGGTACAGATAATACTTCCGATGCAACGTATGGATTAACTGATGCACAAGTAGCAGCATTGCCATATGACCCAACTAGTACAGCAACTCTTACTGATTCTAGAAAAACAGATCCAAGACGTGGTATAACATCTACAATTGCGATTGGTCGTAATAACGTGGCAGGTAATGTAGAAACTATTGCTATTGGTACGAATACTAAGGCAACTATGACTGATGCTATTGCTATTGGTTCTCGTGCAGAAGCAACGGGTGATTATGCCCTTGCTATTGGTGGTGCAGCTGGTGGATATAAGGTTGCTGCAGCTGGATATGGTACTGCAGTAGGTGTTAGAGCTAATGCTGCTGAACGTGCTTCAGCATTCGGTGCTGGTTCTAATGCAGGTTCTCAAAAATCAGTAGCTATTGGTTATACAGCAAAGGCGAGTGCACAAAAAGCGACTTCTAACTATGAATTCTCCGGTTCTAATGGCACACCAAGTCCAGCAGGCTATAATACGGAAACAATTACTGTTAACTCAGGTTCTGCACCTACATCTGGTGCTGCATCCGGTAATTATTATGATGCGGGTTCTGCAGTTGCTATTGGCGATGGCGCAACTGTTAGTGATGAATCTGACCGTGCTGTTGTTGTTGGTGCTGGTGCAAAAACCAATGGTAATGCTCACTATTCCGTAGTATTAGGTTCTGGTTCCCATGCAGATGCATCCGACGGCTTCGTAGCTGGTCATGGCTCTTATGTTGAGTCCCGTGAAAGTATCGCAATGGGTTCTGGCGCTCATATATCTGGCAATGAAAATATCCGTTCTCAAGCTATTGGTTATGGTGCAACAGTTTCTGGTACAGGTGCGTATGATGCAACAGCGATTGGTGCTACAGCTCAAGTTTCTGGCGTACAAGGCGGTGTAGCACTTGGTGCTGGTTCCTTGTTGAGTCGTACAACAAATTCTAATGAAAATGCTGGTTGGAATAGCAAGCGCTTAAATGGTACGGTTATTCGTAATCGTGCATATACAGCAACAGTTGACGCATTAGGTACTCAATGGGATGCGGGTGCACAAATCGGTGCCGTTTCCGTTGGTAACGATAATCAACAACGTCAAATCATCAACGTAGCAGCTGGTAATAAAGATACTGACGCAGTTAACGTAGCACAATTGAAAAACGTTGGCGTTCGTGTTGGTGCCGATACTAATACAGCTACAATTACAGTTGGTACAAATACAAGTAAAGTTGCCGCAGATTTCCTTGCCTACAACGGTCAATTGAACATTAAAGGCGATAACAACCGTGTTACAACTGTGTCTGAAAACGATACAAACGGCAAAGATGCTAACGTAAATGTTAAATTTGATTACGATGGCTTGGTGAAAGCTAAAACTGGTTCTGCAGTTACTGTAGATCAAAAAACAGATGGTAATGGTAAAACATACTTTGAAATTGATGCGGCAGCAGGAAGCAAAACTGTATTAGCAGATGGTAAAAATACAACTGTAACTGGTGCAGGTACAACGGCTAGTCCATATAAAGTCAATGTAGAAGGTGCTTTAACAGGTATCTCCTCCATTACAAACAACGGTGGCGGTAAAATCGAATTCAGTACCGGTGGCACAACTATTTCCGGTGGCCCTGTTAATGTATCTAATAACAAAATCATAGGTGTTGCTGATGGTGATGTAAGTTCTACATCTAAAGATGCAGTTAACGGTTCCCAATTACATGCTGTAAAAACTGCTGAACGTCACATTGCACCTACAACTACTGGCACTGAATACACTGTTGATAGCAATGGCGATGTAACTATGACATACCTTGATGGTAATAATAACGCTGTTGCTAATGAAAAAGCAGTTATTAAAGGCATTGCTAAACAAGATCTTTCCAACATTAATGATGCTGGTAAGAAAGTTATCACTGGCCTTGGTACAATCGTAAAAGCTGGCGACAATGTCAATGTATCTGAAAGCTCTGATGCAACAACAGGTCAAAAAACATACACTGTAAACGCTGTAACTCCAGCTGTTTACACAAAAGCTGATGGTACAAAAGTGTATAAACGTCCAGATGGCACTTTCACAACAAATAGTAATCTTGCTGCTGGTAATAATGTAGACAAAGGTGATGTAATCACATCCTTCATGGATGGCAATGGCAACACAACTGGCGGTAACATGGTTATCAACAACGTTGGCTCTGCTATTAAAAACGCTGGTAATGCAGGTGATTCTTTCTTGACTAAGTTAGATGCTGCTAACACTGCAACTCCAAATGCAGCAGTAAACGTATCTGACTTGAAGAATACAGCTGATGGCTTGACTGATAAAGGCTTAAAATTTGACGCTAATGAAGGTGGCGTTAAAACAAATAAACTAGGTTCTACAGTAACAGTCAAAGGTACTGGCGCTTTATCTGCGGGTAAAGCATATGCTGATGAATACAACACAGCTAATATTAGAACAAATATTGAACAAGGTACTGATGGTAATACAACAATTAATGTTGGTTTAGCTAAAGCATTGAAAGGTATCAACTCCATCTCTAATGGCGGTTCTTCTATCACTATTAGTGATGTCCCAGCTGGTGCAACTACTCCTGCTGTAACTATCTCTGGTGGAAACTTGTCCATGGGCGATGGCACAACTAACAACAAGATTGTGAACTTGGCTCCTGGTACAGCAAATACTGATGCAGTTAACGTAAAACAGTTGAAAGATACTGAGTTACATATTACCCCTGGTACATATACCCCAGGTACTGATAAAAAAGTTAAATTAACATATACAGATGGTAATGGTGGTGTAGTATCTGGTAAAGAAGCCGTTATCGACTTGTCCGGTTTATCTACAGGCGGTACAACTGCATCCTCTTGGAATGTTAAGTCCTCTGCTAATACTACAGATGGTGGTGCTGTTGCTGATACCCATGATGCAAACGCTCAAAACATTGCAAATGGTAAATCTGTAGAATTCCAATCTGGTAAAAACTTAGTAGTAAAACAAACTAACGATACAACTGGTGGCAATGCTACTGTAGAATTCTCCTTGGCCGATAACATCGTAGCTGGTAAAGATGGTGCTAATGGTAAAGATGGCTCTGTTGGTGCAACTGGTAAAGACGGTTCTTCCGTAGTTATCAATGGTGCAGACGGTTCCATCGGCATGACTGGTCCTAAAGGCCAAAATGGTAAAGATGGTATCAATGGCCGTGATGGTGCCGATATCTCTATGACATCTGCTAAAGGTGAACAAGTTCTTGTAAACCGCGATCCAGCTCATAGTGCTGATACTGACAAAGCTGAACGTATCGTATATGTTCCAAAAGATGCTAATGGCGACCCTATTAAAGGTGCTGATGGCAAGAACATCGTACGTGAAGTAGCAACTATGGACGATGGTTTGAAATTTGCTGGTGATGATGCACAAGGTACTGATAAGTCTAAAGTAATTGCTAAGAAACTTAACAATACTGTAGATATTATTGGCGGTGCCGATAAAGATAAATTGACTAACAACAACATCGGTGTTAATAACGACAACGGTAAGTTGAAAGTTCAATTGGCTAAGACTATTGACCTTACTAAAGATGGTTCTGTAACAACAGGTAATACCAAGGTAGATAACAGTGGTGTAACAATCACAGCGCCTACTGGTGGTGCAACAACTAACGTTACCTTGACTCAATCCGGTCTTAATAACGGCGGCAACAAAATTACTAATGTTGCTGAAGGTCAAAATAATACTGATGCAGTTAACGTAAAACAATTAAAAGCAAACCGTACAGAAGTAAAAGCTGGTGACAATGTAGTTGTAACTTCAGCTGCGGATGCAACAGATAATCACACTATTTACACTGTAAACGCTGTAACTCCAGCAGTTTACACAACTCCAGACGGTGAAAAATTAACGAAAGATAAAGATGGTAAATTCCATAAAGTTGGCGAAACAGCTGAATATACTGGCGATATCATCACTTCTTTCGAAAACCCTAAAGCAGCAGCTGGCCAAACAACAAAAGATGGCGGCATGATTGTTAACAATGTTGGTTCTGCTATTAAAAACCAAACTGGTGTAACATACCTAGACAAATTGAAAGCAGCAGCTGATGCTAACTCTAATGTTAAAAATGCAGTCGTAAATGTATCTGACCTTAAAAATACATCTGATGCAATCATCGATAAAGGCTTAAGATTCGATGCTAATGAAGGTAATGAAAAAACTAACAAACTTGGCTCTAAAGTAACAGTTCAAGGTACTGGTACATTAACTGCGGGTAAAGCATATGCTGATGAATACAACACAGCTAATATTAGAACTAAGATTGATCAAGATAGTGATGGCAACACAACAATTAATGTTGGCTTAGCTAAAGCGTTGAAAGATATTAACTCTATCTCTAATGGCGTTTCCTCCATTACGCTTAACAGCACACCTGGTGGGGCAACTAATACACCAGCAGTACAAATTACTGGCGGCAACTTGTCCATGGGCGATGGCACAACAAACAACAAGATTGTAAACTTGGCTCCTGGCACAGAAGGCACTGACGCAGTTAACTTGAACCAATTGAAAGGTATGCGTACCGTTGTAACATCCACAGATAAATCAGTAACTGTTACATCTAATGAAAATTCTACAACAGGTCAAGTAACATATGACTTGAAAGTATCTACAACTGGTACAGTAGCAAAATCTACTTGGAATCTTAACTCTGGTGTAGTATCTGCTACAGAAGGTACTCATACTGGTGATACTACTCAAAATATTGCTGACACTAAAACAGTAACAATGCAAGCTGGCAAAAACTTGACAGTTACACAAACTAATGATACTGCTGGTAATGCATCTGTTGCATATTCCTTAGATAAAGAAATTTCCGTTGAAACTGTGACTGTAACTGGTCAAAACGGTAAAGATGGTAAAATCGGTATCGATGGTAAAGATGGTGTTGACGGTAAAGACGGTAAAAACCGTGTTGAAATCACTGTAGAAAAAGGCGCTAAAGGCGTTGATGGCACAGATGGTCATGATGGCGTTAATGGTCATAACGGCAAAGATGGCATGACTCGTATCGTATACGAAGATAAAGGTGGCAAACAAGAAGTTGCAACTCTTAACGATGGTTTGAAGTTCACTGGTAACAATGAATCCACTGAAAACAACCATAAACTTAATACACTTGTAAAAGTTCAAGGTGAAGGCACAAAAGAAGGTACTGATGCAACTGGTACTAAAGAAATTCAAACTTCTGACGGTACTAAATTCGTGTCTGCTAAAGACAACATCGCAGTAGAAGCTAATGGTACTGATACGTTAACTGTTAAGTTGAACAAAAACCTTAAAGGTTTGGACAGCGTAACAACTAAAGAAATCAAACTTGGTGATGCAAACGATAATATCTCCATCAAGAAAGATGGCGACCGCATTACATACACTACTAATAATGGTGGTACAACTACTATTAATAAAGTAGCTAACCTTGCTGATGAATTACACATTGAAGATAAAACTTATACAATTGGTGATACTTCTAAACGTACTAATGCAGCAAATGACGAAGTTACATTAACTTATAAAGATGGCAATGGTGCTGAAGTAGCTGGTAAATACGCAATCATCAAAGGCGTAGCTAATTCTGATCTTTCTAACATCACTGAGACTGGTACGAAAAATATCACTAAACTTGGTTCTATCGTAAAAGCAGGCGATAACGTAACTGTTACATCTACATCTGATACTAAGACTGGTCAAACAACTTACACTGTAAACGCTGTAACTCCAGCGGTTTACACTAAAGCTGATGGTACTAAAGTAGTTAAACGTCCAGATGGTACTTATACAACTAACCTTGATGGTTCTGCTGGTAATGATGTACCTGCAAGCGATGTAATCGTATCCTTCCAAGATGCAGCTGGTTACAGAACTGGTGGTAACTCCATCGTTAATAACGTTGGTTCTGCAATCGATAAACCTGGTACAGCTACTGGTAATACATTCTTAACTAAGCTTGATAATGCAGCTACTGACACTCCATTTGCAGCGGTTAACGTAAGAGATCTTAAGACTACTGCTGATGCGTTGAAAGCAAATGAACTTCACATTGCACCTACATCTGGTGGTACTGATACTGATAAAGGTGGCGTAGTAAAAACTGCTGGCTCCACTGATATGGTATACAAATACGACGCAGCTAGTAAGACTATTACATTGACTTATAACGATGGCAATGGTAAAGCTGTAACTGGCCCTAAAGCAGTTCTTGATTTCACTGACTTGAACATCCCAGCAGGTGGCAATAACTTTGGTTTCAAAGCTAATGCAACTGCTAATGGTGGTACAGTAGCAAATGATGCTACAACTCCTGCAGTAGCAACAGCTGTTGAAAGTGGCGGTACTGTTAACTTTGCAGCAGGCAAAAACTTGACTGTAAAACAAGATATCGATGCTACTAACAAAACTCAAACCTATACATTTAGCTTAGACAAAGATCTTACTAACTTAGACAAAGTTGTTGTAAATGGTAAAGATGGTCAAGCTGGTAAAGATGGCGTAACTATCGTTGGTCCTCAAGGTGCTACAGGTGCTGCGGGCATTCCTGGTACAAATGGTATCGATGGTAAAGTTGGTATCTCTGGTAAAGACGGTAAAGATGCTGTTTCTATCGCTGGTAAAGATGGTGTTGGTACGATCGGCTTAACAGGTCCTCAAGGCCCTGCTGGTACAAATGGTAAGTCTGTAGATATTTCTACTGAAAATGGTACACAAACATTAGTTAAACCAGAAGCAAACAATAATGATCAATCTCAACGTATCGTATACGTACCAAAAGATGCTAATGGCAATCCATTGAAAGATGCTGATGGTAACGATATTAAACGTGAAGTAGCGACTATGGATGATGGCTTGCGTTTCACTGGTAACAACACTTCTAAAGAAAATAAACAAGCAATGAATTCTCTTGTGAAGGTTCAAGGTGAAGGCGTTACTGAAAATGCAGCTGGTAAATTAGAAGTTAATGGCCAAGAGTTCAAATCTGCAGCTGGTAACATCGCAGTTGAAGCAGATAGTCGAAATACTTTAACTGTTAAGATGAACAAAGATCTTAACCTCACTAAAGATGGCTCTGTAACAATGGGTGATACTGTTGTAAATAACGATGGCATTACTATTAAAGCTCCTACAACTCCTGGTACAACTACAACTGATGTTAAGTTGACTAACCAAGGTCTTGATAATGGTGGTAACAAAATTACTAATGTTGCAGCTGGCACAGCTAATACTGATGCAGTAAACGTAAAACAATTGAAAGATAATGTTACAACTGTTACATCTTCTGATAGCTCCATCAAAGTAGTTGATAAAAACGACCCTACATCTGCAACTTATGATGCAACTAAAGGTCACCAATATGACATCACTATCAACAACCAAGGTGTTGTAAATAATGCACAAACTCCTGTTGTTTATACTAAGGAAGATGGCACTAAAGTTTACAAACAACCAGATGGTACTTTCAATACAAATATTAATGGTACTGGTACAGTAGTTCCTGCAAACCAAGTGATTGCATCTATGAACAGTGCTGGTAACTCTTCTACAGATCCTACTAAGTTACAAAACGTTGGTTCCTCCATCGCTGATAAAACTGGTACTACATTCTTAGATAAGATTAATACAGCAGCAGCTGATCCTAATGCTAAGTATGGTGCAGTTAATGTAACTGACCTCAAATCTACATCTGATGCTCTTATCGACAAAGGCCTTGTATTCGATGCAAATAACGGAGATCCTAAGACAAACAAACTTGGTTCTAAAGTAACTATTGCTGGTACAGGCGCTCTCGGCACTACCGAAAACTTTACAGATAAATACAACACTGATAATATCAGAACTAACATAGAGCAAGATGGAGCTGGTAATACAACTGTTAAGATTGGTCTTAATAAAAACCTTAAAGGTTTAGAATCTGTTAGCGTTCCTGGTAAAGATGGCGTTGATGGTCAAGACGGTGTATCCATTACTGGTAAAGATGGTGCGAATGGTCTTGACGGTAAAGTTTCTATCGGTAAAGACGGCAAAGATGCTGTATCTATCTCCGGTAAAGACGGTATCGGTCACATTGGTTTAACTGGCCCTGCTGGTAAAGATGGTAAAAATGCAACGGCTGACATTACTGTTAAAGAAGGCCAACCTGGTTTAAATGGTACTGATGGTATTACTCGTATCGTATACAAAGATAAAGATGGTAACGATCATGAAGTAGCAACTCACGATGATGGCGTAAAATACGCTGGTGATGACGCTCAAGGTACAGATAAAACTAAAGTTATCTCCAAAAAATTGAACCAAACTATCGATATCGTTGGTGGTGCAGATAAAACTAAATTGACTGACAATAACATCGGCGTGAATAACGACGGTGGTAAATTGAAAGTCCAATTGGCTAATGAATTAGCTGGCATCAATAAGATCTCCAACGGTGGTTCTTCCATTACGTTTAACAGCAATCCTGGTGGTGCAACTAATACTCCTGCAGTACAAATCTCTGGTGGCAATCTTGATATGGGTGGTAAAAAAATCACTAATGTTGCTAATGGTACAGCTGATAATGATGCGGTTAATGTAAGTCAATTGAAATCTGCTAAAACAATTGTTGAAGCGGCTGACTCTAGCGTTACTGTTACTAAAGATGCGGGCGCAGGTGCTAATGGTGAAGACATTTATAAAATTAAAGCAAACCCAGCTGGCACAGTTGACTTAACTAATGTTAATAACCGTGTTGACCAACTTGGTGAAGAAATCGGTCGTGTAGGTGCTCAAGGCGCAGCTCTCTCCGCATTGAAAC
>ERZ841116.955-NODE-955-length-17052-cov-10.062540_pt1 | contig 17052 bp, 5 predicted proteins | sample MGYA00519875_ERZ841116 | MGnify/ENA primary metagenome ERZ841116 (study PRJEB31850, sample SAMEA3708889) | human gut metagenome | biome: human gut; feature: human-associated habitat; material: faeces | place: China | collected 2014 ... | reverse complement strand
TACGAACCGGCAATTCATACAAGGCCTCTAAAATATCTGGATAAGCCTGCTGGTCATAGTCATCATCCCTCATATAGGCAAGGGCTAAAATCGTATCCTTGAAATCTGCCTGGTCAAACCGGTCCCAGAAGCGTTGATTGAGCTGACCGATCCCTTCTTGCGACACTTGACCAATGATCAACTGCATCATGTCTAGGGATGTTCCAAACTCATCTGGACGTTTAAATTTCAGATTGGCAGCGACATCCCCCAGGTTGACAATAGGTTTTCCGACCAAGATCGCATGAGGAGAATAAAGGGCACCATAGTAAAGGGCACCAAAGGTCCCCATGGACAAGCCTGAGAAATTCATATCTTTTGGCTCAAAGCCGAGCAAGTCCAAGTGCTGATCAATAAAGGCAGTGATTTGACTTTCCAATTCTTCTGAGCCCATATAGAAGGATCCACCTTCCAGTCTTGGGTCAGAAAAGAGAATAAAGGGACTCCCCATCGCACGCATCATCCCAAACCCTTCAAAACCTTCGGCCGGGCGATACCCAGAAAAGTAAATGTTTAAAGGTGGCTTCATATCGCCAGGATGGAAATAAGCAAAAATTTCTTGGCGTTTGTGGTCCCGTAGCGTCTTAGCTCCTACGGTCATCTCTCCTAAAGGACCATGTGACAAGCGCTTATGGAGGGCTCCGATCGTAAGCGTCCCCTCTCCTTTTGCTTCCAGCGAAAAGGCTAGGTAATAAGGTTCTGCTCCATCCAATTCTAGTGGTTGTGCCATCTCTTCTTCTGAAAAGACTGCATCTTTGACCCACTCTCCCAGTGCACCAAAGCGGTAAAATTGAATCCGCAATTGCAGCTGACAGCTTGGATCTTTTTCATATTCCAACCAAAAATTGATGGGACGACTAGCATCATACACGTAGTTGTAGACCCACTGAGCAATCGGTGTAAACTCTTCACCGTATGATCCATCTAGCTTCAGAAAATGTTGCCCCAGCACCGTTTGCTGGCCAGCAAAATCCGGTCTCACTCGCAGGTCACGAACCGTAAAGGCATCTCCATATTGATTGTCGTATAAAAAGCGCTCTAAGACATAGAGAAATTGATGCTTATTTGAGAAATCCCAGGGTCTTGCTTGCTTGAGTCTTAAAAGGTGGGCCAATTCGTCAGAAGGCGCCTCTAGTTCATGGCTTTGATCATAAAAAACAGTATAAGGCTGAAAATAAGCCAGGTCTTCTCCTAAAGCTAATAAATCTTCTGGCTTTTCTAGAATCAAGGCTTTGAATTTGGAGATTTCCTCTTCTTCCATATATTCTTTGAGCGATGGAAGAGCGGTAGCTTGAAAAAAGTGCCAGCCTAGTCCAGCAGGAAGCTCCACCTGATCCTGCCAACTACTTGAGCCGATTTGGAGAATATGGGGTATTTGTAGTTTTTTATCCATGACGTTCTTTCATCCATCCTTCCCATTTCTCGATCAAGCGTTGACCGGTGTATTCTTGAATTTTTTCGATCGAGTAGACCAAGGCTTCGTTCCAAGGCTTCAATTCCAATAAAAAGTGAGTAATCGCCTTTTCTAATTCCTTGTCTCCCTTTGATAAGACATAACCATTTTTCAAATGATCGACATATTCTGTCTGGACGCGGTTGACCTGTGGAATCCCAGCAGAGATCCCTGCAATCTGCGTATAGAGGTTGGGTTCCTCGCTTAAATCTACGATCAAGCGTGTTTTTTCCAACTCTTGAATAATGTCATTTTCATTTGAAAAATTCTTAACTACAAAGCGATAGTCCGGTGCATCTTGTACGGACTCTTCATCGATGATCTGGTTTTCCCCAAGCCCTTCTATTTGGGCTGGTGATTGAACCAGATGCAAATCCTGCTCGCTAGCGATCAATTCCTCGAGTTGCCCTTCTAATTCCTTAACACGCTCCGGCGAGCCATTGTAAAATGCAAAAACAACTTCAAATAAAGGATGTTGCACCAACACTTCCAGAACCTTCTTGAGCTGGCTCTTACTTGGAAGCTCGGCTTCGTTGACATAAAAGTAAATCTTTGATTCCTTACGTTCCTGACTAGATCCCAAACGGAGGCGGGAATCAAAAGAGGTAATCCGGTGTGTCTTTTGAGCCAAGCTAGGAGAAAAGACTCCAATCGCTTCTTTGGTTTTTTCACTATCTGTGATCAAGAGCTGGGCATCAATCATATCAAAATAGAGGGCAAAGTTTTCGGCAGACAAGGGCTGACGATCCCCATAGAAAGACAAGACTTTCTTGACGCTACTTGCCGTATCTTGTAAAAAGGCCAAATTTGCTGGATGAGCTGCCAAAACCAACTGATCTCGTCCTGGAACCAAGGTTGCTAGCTGCTCTTTCATTTTTTCAGCGACAACGTCTCCCATATTGGCATAGCTTTCTTTTTTGAAGGCATGAAAGAAAGCTTCATTGACCATGACGGAGTGGTTCTCTTCGATCAGCATCTCTCTCAAAACCCATTGCCCATCAAAACTCAGATACTCTTGGAAATAGGGTTTTCCCTCATTGTAGTAGATTCTACTAGAGATAAAGCCACGATCATCTAAGTACTCGATGTAGCTGATCTCGTCATTCTTATAACGGGTCAAAGAGAGAAGGTTTCCATCCACTCCCATATCAAGTTTCGCTAGGTGGTGGCCCTTTCGAAATGCCATCACCAAAAAGGGAGTATAGGAAAAAGTGGTCTCACTCGGCCATTCGATGTCCTGAAGCTGAACTGGGCGCATAGCCAAATCAGACGGAACCTGTTGGATCTTATCAAAAATCGAAAGCACATCTGTCTCTAACAAATCTTGGCGGTGCAAAAAATAGCGCAGTTGTGGACTATATTGAGGCAACAATAAGATCCGATCCATTTCTGCTTCTTGAAAAATACGAACTTGATTAATGGTATCGTCAAATTCAATGGACTCTCGCATCCAGTACCAAGGGGTAGCTGTTTGCTGCCAGATGCGGTCCGTTCCATACCAGGCTGGTACAAAATAATACATGGTTACTCCTAGAATATTCTTGTATAACGTTGATTCACACGAAGGGCACGAATTTCTTCTCGGATATTGTAAATCATCCCGACAAACATGAGGAAGGTTCCTGGAATCATGGTCAAGCGCAAGAGATCCTTATCCCATAACAGGAGAGAAAAAGGAAGCGCCGTGAAGAGGATCAGATACAAGGTCCCAAAAACCGTCAAGCGTAGCACAATTTTATTGATATAGCGACGTGTATCTGCTCCAGGATAGACATGATCGATATACTCGGAAGCCTTCATCATCTTATCTGCAATTTCTTCTCCGTTTACATTGACAAAGGCAAAAGCAAAAGAGAGAAGGGCGATCATCAGAATGTAAAGAAGGATCCAAATCGGATCTCCCATCACCAAGTGTTTGGCTAAACGAGCAGCCCACTTGGCATTGGAATCCATAGACAAGATCAAGAGCATGGCATACTGAGGAATGGACACCAAGGTCATGGCGTACATAAAGGGCATCCCTCCTGCTGGGTTGAGCTTGATATCCAAAAAAGTATAACTTTTCAAGTTGTTGTGGATCCCTAATTTATTGACAGGAATCTGGTACTTGGAATATTCCACCAAGACTGCCACATAGACAAAAATCAAGATAAAAATCACGCCCAGAACATAAGCGATCTCTGGGATATTATTGACACTTGAAAGGGTCTGCATCACATCTTCTGGCAGGTACATAACCATCCCAGCCATCATGATCACAACAGAACTTCCAAGGCCCAAAGCGGCATTTAGATCGGAGAGCCAAACTAAAAAGAAGGCTCCGGCTACCATAATCATGGTATTGACCGCAATGACAAGTCCGGGGTTCAACCCTGTCTTCAAGGGGAGATACATGGCCACTGCCAAAGACTGGACGATGGCGAGCGCCAAGGTCACGTACATCTTTCGCCGCTCCACTATCTCCGTGCTGGTTTTTTCGAGGTTAAAGCGTTTTGAAACGGTAAACATCCGCCACAAAATCATGGAAGACATCCATGGGGATAGACCGATCGAAAAGATCGACATCCCGCGGAGATTTCCCCCCATCACAGCGCTTGAGAGCTGCAAGCCCGTTGTCGTTCCCTCATTGAGTCTCAAGGCCTTTGATAAGTCAACAAAAGGCAGGGAAATTTTACTTCCCAAAACATAAATAAAGACGAAAAATATCGTCCAACAAAATCTCTTTCCTACTTCAGATCGTTTTAACATTTCTTTTAAACTTTCTCTTACTCATTTTGACTCTTTCACCAGGGAAACAGCCTTTAAATATGTGCCTTTAGAGCATTTTATCTCAACTTATTTTACCATAATTTGCGACTTTTCCAAACTCATTTGTCACTAATATTTGATAATATTTCAATTTCCCCATTTGGTACCGTATTCAACAAAAAATCCTTCAGATGTTTATCTGAAGAATCTTGTTTACTTGGATATTATTCTCCTAAAGCCATGATGGTATCGACAAATAATTTCTTTGTAAAATAGCCATTGCGGATCAAATAAGAAGTATATTGAGCCTTTCGGACCATTTGGGCATACTCTTCTTCTGTACAGTCTTGGACCAAACGATTGGCTTCTTCAAGACTGGAGGCTACAAAACCGAGCCCTTTTTCTCGAATATAGTCTGCATTTGACAAATAGTCTGGCACTACTACTGGAAGACCAGCAGATAGATAAGTTGATAGTTTGTAGGAAATATTTTCTTTGTAGTAATCCCGCTCATCCTCAGGATTCTCAGAATTTCCCCAGACAAGCCCAAAACCACCCTTGGAAAGCTCGAGAAGCAACTCTTGCTTGGTCCGCCAGCCTTCCATATGGACCTTAGAATAATCGACTCCTTCAACTGGTTCGGTATAGACATGAAGGGGTGTCTCATATTTCCAATCGATGATATGAGGGAAACGCGAAGGATTTCCTGAGAAGATCAGTTTTTTCTCAAATTGCGGAGTGTAGAGATCCAAACTGTGGGTCAAATCCCACAACTTTTGGACCACATATTTTTTCACTGTGAGTCCTTCTGAGACTAGACGATGGTACATTTGCTCTGACGGAACAACGACCAGATCACTCTGATTGTACATGTCGATATAGTTAGGCATTAGATAATAATTGCTCTCAAACATGAGTGGTGGGACATCATGGATAAACATGACCAGCTTGGTTTGAAGGAGTTTTAACTTATCAGCCAAACGGCGGTCCCACTCAATTCCATTCCAAGAAGGAGATTGAACGAAGACAATATCCCCAAAAGCAACGCCTGCTAAAATCCCATCCATTCGCGAGTTCAATTCGCTAGCTGGTTCATTGCTATGATCATAAAAGTAGATCCCTAATTCATTAACCCCAAGTTCACGAACGACATTCATAATATCGTTTTGTGCCATCAGGGCAACACTTTTCGAAGATTGCCCAAATAGATTTGTAAAATGGATTTTCATCTCTTTCCTCTGACTCTTCTTTTTTAATCCCATATTTTCTGAAGATATGAAGGCAAACAGAGCTTTTCACAAAGTAACCTTCTTCATATCCCTCAACGAAAACTTCCTCATTCATTATAACATATTTCCCCACTTCTTAGACATTCTAGATCAATAAAAGACCGGTTCATTCCGGTCTTTTAAGGTTGTATTTGCCATCTTTTTTCCGAATTCCTAAAAGGGCTAATCCAGACAGAAGAATGGAAGCTCCTGTAGCAAGAATATTAGATGAAGGATGGGCACCTGTCTCTGGAAGAGCAGGTCCGGAAGAGTGCGTCGCAGTTAGTGAGCTTGCATCTGATGGAGATTCTGAGTAAGAGGTGCCAAACGAAGACACGACAGACTCCGAAGAACTTGTCACAGCAGAGAAACTTGACGCATAAGACACACTGATCCATTCAGAAATTTCCTGCGATAAGGATTGACTCTCTGTCGATGATGCGCTTATAGAATCTGAAACACTCGTCAAAGGAAATTCAGATACTGACATGGACGTTGAAGCCGATTCGCTTGCTGAAAGGAGCGAAGTTGATTGGCTATAGGAGTCTGATTTTGAAACAGATGTTGACGCTAGAGATTCTGAATAGGATGTCCATTGTGAAGCAGATAGACTCTCAGAAACGGACCGAGAGAACGATCCAGACTCTGAAACCTGCGATGCAGCTCCGACATGAGAAGTTGAAGCCGATTCGCTTGTCGAAGCAGAAGCTTGAACTAATGAATCTGATTGACTTGCTGAGACTGATTCTTGTACCAGCGAGTCGGATTGGCTAGCTGAAACCGACGCTTGTACCAGTGAATCGGATTGACTCGCTGAAACGGATTCCTGAACCAAGGATTCTGATTGGCTTGCTGAGATCGATTCTTGAGACAATGAATTCGATTCACTTGTTGAAACTGATTCCTGAACCAACGAGTCTGATTGACTAGCAGATACAGATGCCTGAACCAACAAATCAGACTGGCTGGCCGATACCGACGCTTGAACCAACGAATCCGATTGGCTAGCAGATACTGAGACTTGAACCTGCGACTCTGATTGACTGGCAGATACAGACTCCTGAACCAATAATTCCGATTCACTTGCCGAAACTGACTCTTGAACCAGTGATTCTGATTGACTGGCGGAAACTGACTCTTGAATCAGCGAGTCTGATTGACTGGCAGATACAGATTCCTGAACCAATGACTCTGATTCACTAGCGGAAACTGATTCTTGTACTAACGAGTCTGACTGACTTGCAGAAACTGATTCTTGAACCTGCGAATCGGAGTGGCTCGCAGAAACGGACTCTCGAATCAACGAGTCTGATTGGCTAGCAGATACTGAGACTTGAACCTGCGACTCTGATTGACTGGCCGATACAGACTCCTGAACCAATGATTCCGATTCACTTGCCGAAACGGATGCTTGTACCAAGGAGTCAGATTGACTTGAAGAAACTGATTCTTGAACCAAGGATTCAGATTGACTTGCTGAAACGGATGCTTGAATCAGCGAGTCTGACTGACTGGCAGATACAGATTCCTGAACCAATGACTCTGACTGACTTGCAGAAACTGAGGCTTGAACCGAGGATTCTGATTGACTTGCCGATACAGATTCCTGAACCAACGACTCTGATTCACTAGCTGAAACTGAGGCTTGTACTAACGAGTCTGATTGACTCGCTGATACAGATTCTTTAATCAAGGAATCTGATTGACTCGCAGAAACGGACGCTTGTACCAAGGAGTCTGACTGGCTTGCAGAAACTGATTCTTGAATCAATGACTCTGACTGACTCGCAGAAACTGAGGCTTGTACTAACGACTCTGACTGGCTAGCGGAGACTGACTCTTGAACCAGCGAATCGGATTGGCTGGCCGAAACGGATTCCTGAAGCAACGACTCTGACTGACTTGCAGAAACTGAGGCTTGAAGCAACGACTCTGACTGACTCCACGAAACGGATTCTGACAGCTTTTTGCTCATCGAAATAGATTGTGACAAGGAAATCAGTTGAGAAACCACTTCCTCCGATCCAACCGCCGATGTTGACTGCGATTGAGACACAGAAATTGATCTAGATGCTAAATTAGATAAGGATACCGACTGACTCAACGAAGCAGATTTAGAGGCTTTTTCAGACTCACTCTTAGATGCTGATGCTGCTTTTGATTGTGAATCTGATTGACTCGCTGAAATCGACTCTTGAACCAGCGACTCAGATTGGCTTGAAGAAACTGATTCTTGAACCAAGGAATCAGACTGGCTGGCCGATACGGATTCCTGAAGCAACGACTCAGACTGACTTGCAGAAACTGAGGCTTGAACCAACGAGTCGGATTGACTTGCCGATACAGATGCCTGAACCAACGAGTCGGATTGACTCGCGGAAACTGATTCTTGAATCAGCGAGTCTGACTGACTGGCAGATACGGATTCCTGAACCAATGACTCGGACTGGCTAGCAGAAACCGACGCTTGAACTAACGACTCTGACCGGCTAGCTGAAACGGACGCTTGATTCAACGAGTCTGATTGACTAGCAGAAACTGAGGCCTGTACCTGTGAATCCGATTGACTTGCAGAAACTGATGCTTTAACCAGTGACTCTGACTGACTGGCAGAAACTGATTCTTTAACAAGTGACTCTGACTGACTGGCAGAAACTGATGCTTGAATCGACGACTCTGACTGACTTGCTGAAACCGACGATTGAACCAACGAGTCTGATTGACTAGCAGAAACGGATTCTTTAACAAGCGAATCTGATTGACTTGCCGATACAGATTCTTGAACCAAGGAGTCTGACTGACTGGCGGAAACTGATGCTTGAATCAAGGACTCTGACTGGCTTGCTGAAACCGACGATTGAACCAACGAGTCTGATTGACTAGCAGAAACTGAGGCTTGAACCAAGGAGTCTGACTGACTGGCGGATACAGATTCTTTAACAAGCGAATCGGACTGACTGGCAGAAACTGAGGCTTGAATCAACGACTCAGACTGGCTTGCTGAAACCGACGATTGAACTAACGAATCCGATTGACTTGCTGAAACCGACTCTTGGACTAGAGCCTCTGACTGACTTGCTGAAATCGATTCTTGAACCAATGAGTTGGATTCGCTTGTCGATACAGATTGTGACAAGGAAATCGAAGTCGAAACCTGTGAATCTGACTGAGTAACTGAGCTAGATGCTTGTGACAAGGAAACGGACTCACTGACCGAAACAGATTGAGAAGATGAAATGGATTCTGAAACTAGTGACTCTGAAGTTGAAATCGAGAAGTTTTGAGATTGTGAAGCAGATTCTGACGGTGTCATCTTCCGATAGTAATAATTCACACTCGTTAAGGGGTATGAATCTACTATTTTTTTGATCGTTTGTTTGAAGTTGGAAAAACCATCTGCTCCTTGAGGTGTTGCATCTTCTCCAACGACCATGGTCGTATTTTTATCGAGGTAGGCCGATTTTGGAAGTTCCGTGAATGGTTTTGGAACAGTATATTCTATTCCTGTTTTCTCATCAGTGTATGTAACTGTCTCCTTACTAGAGAACCAACCTGTAATATCCAACTCAAAATGTTGGTAATCTATTCGTTTTGGTGTAACATTCAGGAAATAATCCTTGTTTTTACTTTCAACTTTACGAGTTCCACCTAAATCTGAAAGGTTATCCGTACTATCTTGTTTAAATTCTTTTTCATAAACAAGTGTATATACATCGGTTACCTTAGCATTTCCTACATCACCACTACTAACATCATGGATTTTAGAAGGATCTAAAACATAGTAGCGAAGAGAATAATCACCATTTTGATTAAGGGTGACAACTTCACTTTTAATGAAATGCTCACGCGCATCCCCTAATAGTTCAATTCTTGATTTCCCATTCTTACTATTATCGAACACCCCACTTTTACGATTCGGGAACACGGTGTGCGCTGGGACCTGTACATAACCAGGAAATTCGCGTGGATTGGAAGCTGTATAATGCTGGCCTTCCAATCCGTAGATTCTATACTCTAGTAAGGATCTTTCTTTCCCCGTTGGTTCATATTGCCCATTCAACCATCTACCATTCGGGTCCACTTCTCTATAGAAGGTCGATTGTTGTCCCATCATAGATGGAATTTTGATACTAGGATACGTCCTAATCAATTGCCCTTGATTCTCAGGCGTCATGACATCATAAATACTCCGGAATAAGAAAGCCTGTTCCGGAATAAAATTCGTCAGCATTCCAAAAGTCCCATTACCTGTAGTAGGTTTCGAATTAAAAACCTTGTTCCCAAAGGGAGCCTGACCAATCAGTACTTCTTTTGGTAATTGAATATCTTGGCCATATCCTTCTGGAGATACAGTTTGTGAAAAAATTTCAGCCCCATCTGATTTTCGGACAATGCGGAAATAGACATCCATTGCCTTATGCTTTTCCGGATCTATCTCACTGATATCAATCGACATGGTCGCATAGTAACCAAGTGACTCTCCTTGTTTATTCACAAAGTCCCAAATACCAAATGTATAACGATTGGTGTAGGGTTCACCTAAAAAATTTTTCAACTCTTCAGGCGAAAATCTTAAGAGATCTTTATCTAGATGAGGATCCTTAGCATATCCTGGTGTGTCAAGTGTAGGATCTTCTACACTCGCACCATTGGGATCTTCTGGGTTTGGGGTCATATCCAATACATCATCAGCCAAGTATGTTTCTTCAGCTAGAGGTGCTAACTGAGCAGAGATCGCAGGTTTCCCATCTACATTTGTATTTCCCACAAAACCTGCAGCTGTCAAGGTCGTCATCATCTCATCGACAGCTTTCTCCAAGCGATCGCGCTGGTCAGCATAAGCTTGAGCGCTGGCATTGGTGTGGATCAAGTTATTGCTTGCAGTCACTTCGGCCTGCACTTTGTTAATGACCGCTTCGACCACTGCTCGGCGATCGGTGTCCGTCATTTTAGATGCGTAATTCCCTGCAATTTCTTGAAGCAATTCAGCTTCAGAGGTATTTTGTTCTAAAACAGTAGCTTCTTCTAAACTAGTCGGCTCTTCAATACCTGCTTCTGACTCTAGAGCTTGAGCAGACTCGCTAATTGCCGTTGATAATGCAGTTGATCCAACTTCGCTCAAGGACAAAGACATGGATTCACTGATCGAAGCAGACGCACTCTCAGATGTAGAAAAACTAGTTGATTCTGAAACAGAGATGGATTCTGAAGGCTGGCTTGAGGTTTTCGCTAAGACCACACTATCCACTTCTGCCAAGGTTTCCTCTTTTGTCTCGGAAACCGTTGGTGCAAGTGATGTTGCATCCTCCGCCTTAGCAGTCGTAGCAAGTACAGCACCACCAAATACAGTCCCTACCGTAATCAAACCTTTTAAGAAGGCTTGGTTATGCTTTTGACTTTCTATTTGATCTTGCTGTACGTTGGCAATGATGGTCTCCTCCACTTGCCCACGCACCACGCGAAAGAGGCCTAGAGCAGCCGTTGATGCCCGAAGCCAATTTTTTCCTGATTTAATTAATTTGAAGCGTACGACACGATCTGTTTCACGAAAGTTTCCTTTTGAACGCTTAAATTGCATGATATTCCCCTTACATTGTAGTCATTATTAATTATACAGGAATACTACGTAGATTCAAGTAATTTGCTACAAAAAACTTCTATATTATTGTTTAATTTTCAAATTTTTTTGTAACACATTAAAAACACCTCATTCTACTAGAAAAAAAGTGAATCTCCTATGAGATTCACTCGAAAAAAATGATATTTCCTATTAGATCAGTTCCCCTTCTTTTTACGTCGGGTAAGTCCAGCAATTCCAGCTAACCCTGTAACTACCCCAAGAAGAGCTGATGTTACAGATCCTGTTTCGCCAGTATTCGGAAGCACCACAGATTGGCTGTGTTTTTGTGATCCACTTGCTGATTCTGATGCAGACAATGCCTCTGAATGAGAAATTGATTGGCTCATTGAGTTAGAGTATGAACCGCTACCAGATGTTGATCCTGATTGTGATTGTCTCACTGAAACTGAAGTACTTACTGATGTTGAAGTTGATTCAGATGCAGAGGTACTCAATGATGCTGACTCAGATGCAGAGACTGATGTCGAAACTGAAAGCGAAGTAGAGACTGACTGGCTTTCTGATACTGAACTGCTCAACGAGGCTGACAATGATTCAGATGTCGAGATTGATTCAGACGTAGACACTGATTCTGAAGTTAACGCTGATTCTGAAGTTGAAACTGATTCTGATGTAGACACCGATTCAGAGGTAGACACTGATTCGGACGTTGAGACAGATTCTGATGTAGATGCTGACTCTGAAGTCGAAACTGACTGACTTTCTGATACTGAGGTGCTCAACGATGCTGACAATGATTCAGATATCGAGATTGATTCAGACGTTGATGCTGATTCAGACGTTGATGCTGATTCTGATGTTGATACTGATTCAGATGTAGAAACCGATACCGACGTTGATACTGATTCAGAAGCAGATACTGATTCCGAGGTTGATGCTGACTCGGATGTCGACACTGATTCAGATGTAGATACTGATTCTGAGGCTGATGATGATTCGGACGTAGACACTGATTCTGATATTGAAACTGACTCGGATGTCGAAACGGATTCTGATGCAGACACTGACTGACTTTCTGATACTGAGGTGCTCAACGATGCCGACAATGATTCAGATGTCGAGATTGATTCAGACGTTGATGCTGATTCAGAGACTGAAACTGACTCAGACGTCGAGACTGACTCTGAAGTCGAGACTGATTCTGAAGTAGAAACCGATTCAGATACAGAAACTGATTCAGATGTAGATACCGACTCAGAGGTCGAGACTAATTCAGAAGTAGAGGCTGATTCGGACGTGGACGCTGACTCAGACGAAGAAACTGACTCAGACGCCGATACCGATTCAGATGTAGACACTGATTCAGACGTTGAGACTGACTCGGACGCGGACAATGACTCGGATGTCGACACTGATTCTGACGTTGATACTGATTCAGACGCTGAGACTGACTCGGATGTTGATGTCGACTCAGAGGCTGAAACTGATTCAGATGTAGACATTGATTCAGACACAGATGCTGACTCAGACGCTGACTCGGATGTCGAAACTGACTCTGAAGCAGAGACTGACTGACTTTCTGAGACTGAGCTACTCAACGATGCTGACAATGACTCAGAGGCTGATGCTGACTCAGAGGTTGAGACCGATTCAGAAGTTGACGCTGACTCAGACGTTGAAACTGATTCTGATGTAGACGCAGATTCGGACGTTGAAACTGAATCAGACGCTGAGACTGATTCAGAGGTTGATGCTGACTCAGATGTAGATACTGATTCAGAGGCTGATGCTGACTCAGACGCTGACAATGACTCTGATGCAGACACTGATTCGGATGTCGATGCTGATTCAGATGCAGACACTGATTCAGATGTAGATACAGATTCTGAGGCTGATACTGATTCAGAAATAGACACCGATTCAGATACAGAAACCGATTCGGACGTTGACACTGATTCAGACGCTGAGACCGACTCAGACGTTGAGACTGATTCGGACGTTGACACTGATTCAGATACAGAAACCGATTCGAACGCAGATACTGATTCAGAGACTGAAACTGACTCAGACGCAGAAGCTGATTCAGAAGTTGACGCTGACTCAGATGCAGAGGCTGACGCTGATTCAGATGTAGAAACCGACTCAGACGTCGATACCGATTCAGAGACTGAAACTGACTCTGATGTCGAGACTGATTCGGACATTGACACTGATTCCGACTCTGAAACTGACTCAGACGTTGAGACTGATTCAGAGGCTGACGCTGACTCAGATGTAGATGCCGACTCAAAGGCTGATGCTGATTCAGATGCTGAAACTGACTCAGAGGTTGAAACCGATCCAGAAGTTGACGCTGACTCAGATGCTGAAACTGATTCCGATGTAGACGCAGATTCGGACGTTGAAACTGAATCAGACGTTGATACAGATTCTGAGGTAGATGCTGACTCGGATGTCGATGCCGATTCAGAAATAGACACTGATTCAGATACAGAAACCGATTCGGACGTTGAAACCGACTCAGACGTTGATACTGATTCGGATGCAGATGCCGACTCGGAGGCTGAGACTGATTGGCTTTCTGAGACTGAGCTACTCAACGATGCTGACAATGATTCTGATGTCGAGTTTGATTCAGACGTAGACACTGATTCAGATACAGAAACCGACTCGGATGTTGATGCCGATTCAGATACAGACACTGATTCAGATACAGACACTGATTCAGATACAGACACCGATTCAGAAGTAGACACTGATTCAGATACAGAAACCGACTCAGACGTCGATACCGATTCAGAGACTGAAACTGACTCTGATGTCGAGACTGATTCGGACATTGACACTGATTCCGACTCTGAAACTGACTCAGAGGTTGACAATGATTCAGACGTCGATGCTGATTCAGAAATAAATGCCGATTCGGATAGCGATACCGATTCTGACACTCGTTCACTCTCCGAAACTGAGGTAGAGACTGTTACGGACTCACTACTGCTGGCTGATACCGAAGCTGATACAAGAGCACTCTTTGAAGCAAGCTCTGATGCACGAACAGATTCGAATCGACTTGTCGAAATAGACTCTGAATTCGATACAGATTGACTATATTCTGTTGAGTCCATCGTTACCGCAACCAAATTACTTGCATCCGAATAAACCGGATGATCACCGTAGAAGATGAGAGCTTTTGCATTCACTCCACCTGACTGCAAGGGCACTGTAGGCACTACCATCACCTGACCAGAAGCATCGGCTACTGCTCTTCCAACTTCTTCGTCATTGTTATACAAAACGACTGTCGACCCAGGATTGGCACCTGTCACTGTTACAGGTGTCTGGGTATTCGCTTTCTCCAATAGTCGCGTCGTAACTGTAGGTACTGGAAGGTGCTTGACAGGGACAGTCACATCATTTGAAGTGTTATCTTTATAAGTAATAGTCACTACACCTGACGCTGAGACAGAATACTCCTTGAAGTCCTTCGAGCTCACAATTTGGGGATTAGAGGTCTTGAACGCTTCCCAGATCCTATCTTTCTCAACCTCTACTAGATTGCTAGTATCGTTGACATAGAGCTCGGTCGCTACATCTCTAATCGGGTTACGAATGCCGTCATTTTGGGGTAAAACTTTAATTCGGAAAGAGCGATCAATAAACTGATTGTTCGAATTGGTAAAACGAACTGTAATCGTATAAGTCTTTCCGGGTTCTACGACCTCATTTCCTCCAACTTTCCCTTCGATCAACATAGGTGCGAACGGAGATTTCAGAGTCGCATTGGGAACTAAAACGCCTTCAACGCGCTCACTATTTGGAGCATATCCCATATAGGTCAAGATGACCCCACCACTTCGCTCTCTTACAATGTACTGTAGCTTAACAGGGTCTGAATTGTAAGCTGTAATCAAATAATTATTCGCAGGTCCACTCATGAAAAACGGCGCACGAAAACGATTCTCTGCATCTAACGAATCGCCCGTGCGCGGATCTCGTTGACCCGAAGTAGCACGGAGCACCGCATTGGCTAAGCGATTCCGAGCACTCTTTGCTTGGCTTTCAACAGCTTCAATTTGAATCGCTGGATTGGACAAACCGCTTCGAATCGCTTCTAAAGACAAATCTCCACTCTCAATCGCAGCTTCCGTTCCAGGTATCTCCAAAACCTGCGCACGATAGGTGTATAAATCCAAAGCCAAAGCTTGCAGACGTTTTACGTCTTCCTCTGAGCGAGTGGTTTGATTCTTGTTTACTTTCTCACTGATTTCAGGATCCTGTTCAGAAGCTAACAGACTGTCTACATGACTAACTGAACCACTTGTAACATAGGATTCGCTCAAAGAAACCGACTGTGATAAAGAACTGCTTTTTGAAACAGACTGACGACCTGACTCCGTATGTGATAGGGATTCACTGACAGACCGGTTCATTGATCCAGAATCTGTAGCAGATGTCGTCCCCAAAACAAAACTGTCCTGACCAACCACACCTGTTGTTGGAATGATTTCAGATTCGAGAAACGAACTCACCTCATTTTCCTCTGCCAACACAGGTGTAGCAATTGTAGTTGCTCCAGCAAGAGCCCCCAACACAAGGATCCCTTTAGAAATCGGAGCAGGAACTGGATCAGCAAAAGTTTCGAAAGGTCTCACGATTTTATCAGTCGCATCACCACGAGAGATACGAAAAAACCCTAGTTGCGAGATAGATGCCCGCATCCAAGTTTTTCCTGACTTGATTAATTTAAATCGTGTGATTCGTTCCGTTTCACGAAACTCACCCTTCGAACGTTTAAAAAACATTTCCTCTCCTCAAAAATAAGATATCGAGTTATTATACACTAATTTTCCCCAAAAGTAACTAATTAAGACTAGTTTTTAACATAAAATACAGCACACAAAAAGAGAACCCGGAGGTTCTCTTTTTGGATCCTTTTTCATTTCCCACATACCTGAAATGACCGAATCAAATTAGGATAGAAGATTATTTTTCTTCTTTTTTGCGACGTCCAAGTACAACCGCTCCAGCAAGTCCTGCAACTGCTCCAAGAAGAGCTGATGTTACAGATGTTGTCTCACCAGTATTTGGAAGTGCTACAGATTCGCTGTATTTTTGTGAACTGCTTGCTGATTCTGATGTAGACAATGACTCTGAACTAGAAGCTGATTGCGAACCATTACCAGATGTTGAGCCTGATTGTGACAATGACTCTGAACGAGAAACTGATTGGCTCATTGAGTTAGAGTATGAACCGCTACCAGATGTTGAGCCTGATTGTGATTGGCTAACTGAAACTGAAGTACTTACTGACGTTGATGCTGACTCAGACGCTGAAGCAGATTGACTTGCTGACGTTGAAGTCGATGCAGATGCTGATTCTGACTCAGATGCAGAAACTGACTGACTCACTGATGTTGAAGCTGACTCAGATGCAGACACTGATTGACTTACTGATGTTGAAGTTGATTCAGACGCTGAGACTGATTGACTCACTGACGTTGATGCTGATTCTGACGCGGACACTGATTGGCTTACTGACGTTGACTCAGATGCAGATACTGATTGACTTGCTGATGTTGAAGCCGACTCAGAGGCAGACACTGATTGGCTTGCTGACGTTGAAGTGGATACAGATGCTGACACTGATTGGCTTGCTGACGTTGAGGCCGACTCAGAGGCAGAGGCTGATTGGCTTGCTGACGTTGAGGCTGATTCTGACGCAGATTCTGATTGACTTACTGACGTTGAAGCTGATTCAGATGCAGAGACTGATTGACTTACTGATGTTGATGCTGACTCAGATGCTGATACTGATTGACTTACTGATGTTGAAGTTGATTCAGATGCTGATACTGATTGACTTGATGACGTTGATGCAGACACTGATTGACTTGCTGACGTTGAAGTCGATGCAGATGCTGATACTGACTGACTTACTGATGTTGAAGTTGATTCAGACGCAG
>ERZ841116.954-NODE-954-length-17064-cov-3.591510_pt1 | contig 17064 bp, 11 predicted proteins | sample MGYA00519875_ERZ841116 | MGnify/ENA primary metagenome ERZ841116 (study PRJEB31850, sample SAMEA3708889) | human gut metagenome | biome: human gut; feature: human-associated habitat; material: faeces | place: China | collected 2014 ... | reverse complement strand
GAAAGAGGTTGACATTTACAGTCTCGGCTTGGTTCTTTACTGGATGCTGAACAACCGCAAGCGCCCTTTTATCGATGCGGATTATATACCCAGCAATGAAGAAAATGAGCAGGCACAGCTGAGAAGAGTGACAGGTGATCCCTTGCCACCACCCAAATATGGAAGCAGAAAATTACAGAATATTGTTCTGAAAGCATGTGCGTATGAACCAAAAGACAGATTTTCTTCTGCCAGAGAGATGTATCAGGCGCTGGCTGCATTACAGACTGGTGGAAGCAGGCCGAAGACATGGGAGCCACCACATGCAGATCCGACACCACCAGGTGAGGGAGGTAAGCTGTCGGGAGGATGGAATTCAGCTGGTGACGATGCTCATGGAGAATGGGATTCCGCAGGCGAGGATGCTCATGGAGGATGGGATTCCGTAAATGAGGATGATCATGATGCAGGGAAGACTACACATAGAACAGAAGGAAAAGCGAATACAGGAGCAGAACCTGCTGTGCTGGAAGGTGCTTATCCGGATGAAAAGGAACTGAAAGCGATACGGAAGTCTTTGAATATCTGTACAGTTGTGATGGGTGTCTGTACTCTCGGCATTGGTCTGCTATGGTGTATCCCTATCAGAAAGAAAATTCTCAACAGAATAGACAGGCGGGAGCCGGTCAGCAGCGGCTTAAAGATAGCGGCTACCTGGGTCGGTATGATACCGGGACTTTTGCTTCTTGTAAATGAGGATATCTGATGAAAGCGGGTGGAAAGGTTTAAAACGTTTAAAACGTAAGATAAGCCAAGGGAATTATTCAGCAGGCAGCATCCTGCGAGGGTACTGAACATTTACAGGAAAAGAAAGGAAGAGAGAGAATGAGAAATCGAAAAGATAAAATTTTTGCACTTATTGCGGCAGGGTGTCTGTGTTTATCCGGGTTAACAGGATGTGGAGAAATTAAGATGTCACCTGACAATATATCATCAAAATCAGATGATGGACTGATGGGATCTGTAAAGGAAGAGACAGATACAAGTGACGAATCCGAAGCAGATGCTGCCGGTGAGGAGGATAAAGTAAGCAATGATATGATCGGAAGGTATGTATCTCAGGGATATGAGAACCCATCCTTTGGCTTTGCAATTGCCCTCCCGGATACGTATACATTGGAAAAGAGAACGAATCTCGAACTAAACGCGGATACCATCGAAGCCTCTAATGCAGATAGCACCTATGATTGGATAAGATCGCTGATAGCACTGGGCAGCGCGACAGTTTTTGAAGCAGAGGATGAGGATACTTATATTGGAGTGAACATTCAAAATGCTGCAGCTTTAGATGATACAAGTGTGTGGGATGAAGAAAAGACCATAGCGGAGAATTCAGTGGCGACTGAGGAAGATATTAAAGAAGCTGTGGGAGAAGATGCACAGATTACAGAATTTCAAAATAATGTGGAAGAAATCACATTTTTAGGTGAGAAACATTATGCGGCACAATACACATTTAAAAACTATGACGTTCCTTTTTATGGTGTGACTGTGTATTTGGTAAACGAACAGGATCCCCGTTATCTGTTAGCTATCGATATTTTGGGATCAGATCTGAATGCTGTGGATCAGGCGGATCAGTTTTTTAGTGTTTATACGGAGTAAGCTGAAGGGAAAAGGAAAGATATGAAAAAGTTTTGTGTATGGTTCGGCCTTTTGATGTCCACAGCGGTGTTTACAGCGTGTGGAACCGGTATTAAGAATAGTAGTGAGAGCAGTAATAGCAGTGTCAGTATGCAAACCCAAAATATAAATATAGAAATAGAGCATTTGGTAAATCTGGGATCCGATCCGCAGGCTTATATGCTTTACGGAAGTTATCGGAACGAAGAAGAGTATAAAGATGAAGATGGTTCCTATGCGGAGAAGCATGCAGATGATTATGACTATATGACTTTACAGCTTGCAGATTCGGAAGAATACGAAGTACAGATTCTCCCCGTAGAGCTGCAGGCAGATACTGATTTTCTGAATTCGGACCTTGCCGGAAAAACCGACGAAGAATTGAAAGATGAGGTGGGGCTGACAGACCAGCAGATCAGCGCACTGCATGAGTATTGGCAATATAATCATATGCGTGCCAACTTTGTCGAAAGAAAAAAATACAGTGAAGATGGAGAATATTCTTATTCCACAAATAATTTCTTCCAGTTTGCCTATGAAGTAGTTGGTGACAAACTCTATATGGGATTGGAAGCTTTGATTACGGATGAAGAGGATGAAACGAAGCTGGAGTATTATGTGCAGGACCGCAAGGAATGGACGGAATACTCTTATGGCTTCGATGGATTGGATCTGATTTTGTCTAAGGATGGAAAAAGTACAAGACTTAAATCTTTTTCTATGCTTTATGCGGAAAAAAAGAATGAAGGAATTTACGAATGGGGATATGCTGAGAATTCTACAGCAGGATATGATGGAATCGTTCACATAACTATGAGTACGGAAGAAGGTTATGATTCTTCTATTGAGTGGGCAGATGGCAAAAGAGCTGAGAATGTAACAGCACAGATTGAAGGTAATCAGTTTGCCCTTACCTGGGACAGTACCTATCGCTATGATTACGATCTTGGAGAATCCGAGGAAGGCGAAGGGGGAAAACTCACGGGTATTTTTCTTCTCACTGCCCGGCCAAATGGAGGAGCAGATGGCGGTCTGTCCATCTGTGTGGATGGCGAATGGTATCCTTATGTTTATGATTCTACTGCTTATTGGAATGGTGAATTAAGTGATAATCTGGCGACAGATGCAGATGTGAGCAGTATGAGTGAACAGGAGCTGGGAGAACTGAAAGAAAACCAGACAGCGGTCTCAAGCGGACTCATGGGAGCTTTCAAAGAGCAGGGTCTTGATTCTGCGAAGATCGATGAGTCAACGGGAACGGTACAGATGGATAATAATGTGCTGTTTGCTTTGGACAAGTCGAAGCTGACAGATGAGGGAAAGGCTTATCTGGATCAATTCCTTGCAGCCTATGTACCGGTAATATCCGGTGCGATAGAAGAAGGAAAGGTATCCACAATCGTAGTGGAGGGCTATACTGATTCTGCAGGCGACGAGGCTTACAATTTAAAACTTTCTGAGGAAAGAGCACAGACTGTTGCAGATTATATTAAAGCAGGTTATCCGGAGCTTGCGAATGTTATCGAGGTTGTCGGTAATGGAGAAAACAATCTTATTCTGAACGGAGAAGGCAAAGAAGATGCTGCAGCATCCAGGCGTGTAGAAGTCAGATATGTCCTGAAGACAGAGTAGAGATAAAATCAAATATAAAAAAGTACAATTGGAAATACGAGCAGATATATAAGGAGTGATTAAAAATGGCAGAAAATCAAAAAGTAGATCTCAGTACACTTCCCAAGGGGCTTACCAAGGAAGAATTTACAGCATTACCTAATTTTAAAAAGATCCGTTCCTTTTTTACCTGGGCAGGTGTGGTATCTATTGTATCAGGTATATTCGTTCTATCGAGTATAGGACACATATCGCAAAGCATACTTCAGAATGGAGGAAGCCTTGATGGTTTGTTTCAGATGGGAGCAGTAAAGCTCAATTTGTTGTTTATGGTTGTCAGTATTGTTCTGGGAATTCTCTTAATTAAAAAGAAAACAACAACAATGGCTTATATTCTGGCTATAATAGAATTGATATATGTACTTCTGGCAATTACATCAGGTGGATCAGTAGGCATTGGTGCTATATCCTTTTTACTCTCTATAGTTGGTGCGATCCGGATCGATAAAAAATGGAAACTTTATCAGGAAATCTCTGTTGGAAACAATCAGGGAAATCCTGCTGGAAACAGCACAGACGGAAGAACGCAGAATAATGCATATGCGCAATATCATACATCCCAGGCTGCCAATAACGAAACTTACTGGCAGAAGAAGCCGGAAGAGAATCATGGTTTTGTTTCAGCCGGCGCAACGAAAAGTTTGAAAGAAGCACTGAATATTTATAAAAAAGAGAAAAGCTGGTCTGCAGAAAATGACATGATAGAGTCTTTGAAGACCAGTAAAGTATGGGTTCCCTATATCAGCGAGAAGAACCAGATGGATATTCTGAAAAATGGAGAAAGATATTATTTTCCTGTGTTTACAAGTGCAGCGGAAATGAAAGAGTATGGGAAGAAATTTTATCAAAGAGAAGTATACATTTCTGATGCGATTAATATGGCAAAAGAATCACGATATGTATTAACTGGTCTGGTTATCAATGCGTTTACTGATTCTGTTATATTGAACTGGGATCAGCTCGGCACAGGAATTCCTAACGCCGATGAGGAAGAAAAAACCATGTATAAGAGATAACAATTCTGACGTAAAAATCTGCGTTGAATGTTATAGCAGCTTGTGCATAATAAGAATACAGTGATAAGAAATGCCGAAAGCCCACATACGGGCTTTCGGCATTTCTTTTATCAATTGATTTTGGTGCAAATTTATTGATAAAATACAAAGTAAGTAACAACTAACTTCCGGACAGAGACGAGAAGAAGGTAATCGCATGATATTTCAAACAACAGGTAACAAATCAAACCCGGCAATCCTGTTTTTCCACGCAATGGGAGTAAACGGAGAGAGCAGTATGCCGGTGGCGGAGAAACTGGCGGCCAATTCGCACAGAGTGGAAAGATGACGCGCAGGAGCATGGTCTCTTTTTGCCTGAGGATGCATAAAATCGCTTTGAATTTATCCGTTTTTGCTATATGATAGTACTATCAGAAAAATACAAACAATAAGGGGAGAGAGAAGAAAAATGGTACAAAAGAAAAACACATTAACAAGAACAGGAATCGTAGCGCTTCTTGCGTGTGTATGTTGTATTCTGTGGGGAAGTGCGATTCCGGTGATCAAGACGGGGTATCGTCTGATGGAGGTGGATGCGGCAGATACGGCGAGTCAGATTGTATTTGCCGGGATTCGGTTTACACTGGCGGGACTGCTGGTGCTGATATTTGCATCGATCCGGGAGAGAAAAGTCCTGATTCCGGATCGGACGATTCTGAAATACGCAGTTCCGGTGTGTCTGGCGCAGACGGTGGGACAGTATTTCTTCTTCTACATCGGTGTTGCCCACACTTCCGGAGTAAAAGGAGGCATTATCACCGGACTTGGCAACTTTATTGCAATCCTGATGGCCTGCCTGATCGTTCGAAATGAGCGGATGACCGGGAGAAAAATGGCGGGTTGCGTGCTTGGATTTGCCGGTGTGGTTGTGATCAACCTGATGGGAAAGTCCCTGGATATGGGATTCACGCTTACCGGTGAAGGATTTATCCTGATCTCGCAGGTCGCTTACGGAATCTCTACGATCCTGATTAATATCTATTCGAAAAAAGTGTCCCCGGTGGTGCTTAGCGGAACACAGTTTACCATGGGAGGGGTCGTTCTGACACTGATCGGCATCGGAATGGGCGGACGCCTTGGAAATATTACCGCGGTGGGTGTCGTGATCATTTTCTATCTGGCGATGGTTTCTGCAGTTGCTTACACGCTGTGGTCAGTATTGCTTGCCTGGAACGATGTCTCGAAGGTGGCGATTTTCGGATTTGTCAATCCATTATGCAGTGTGATTCTGTCAGCATTGATTCTTGGTGAGGTGAAACAGGCATTTAATACCGGTAGTTTAGTGGCACTGCTTCTGGTGTGTGCCGGGATTTATATTGTTAACTGCAAAGCAAAACAAAAAAATTAAAAATATTTTAGGAAAATCAGAAAAATATAAAACCAAATAGCCGATTCATGCATCTATAAAATGTAAAGTATACAGAATCGATATGTGTATAAAGAAAAACAGATTAGCAGATTACTAAATAAAGCGATTCTATTCATATAAAAAACTCCGAAAAAAGGAAAGACATAATATGGAAGACAATCAGATTACAGATAACGATAAAGAAGATGATAAACAAGACCGCATAGAACTGGTTCAGAGAGCTGTGGAAGGCGATAAAGAAGCATTTACACATTTATATACACTTACATATTCAGAAGTATATCATATTGTAAAAGTATTTATACATAATGAAGATACCGCACAGGATATTGTACAGGAAACCTACTACAAAAGTCTGCGGAAGATCAAACAGCTGAAGGAACCGGATAAGTTTCCGGTGTGGATCAAAAAGATAGCGGTTAATACGGCAAAAGCACATTTGCGGAAAGTGGACTGGGTTTTATTTTCGGAGGCAGACGGTGAAGGGAGTAAAAGCATCTCTGAACTGCAGGACGAAAGACTGGAACATATACCGGAGATTGTAGTGGATCAGGCAGAGACGAAAGAACTGATAGACCAGATCCTGGGAGAACTGGATGAAAAGCAGAGAATGGTTGTGGGAATGTTTTACTATGAGCAGATGTCGGTCAACGAGATTGCAGAAGCTTTAAACTGCAGCGCAAATACTGTAAAGAGCCGTCTGAATTATGCGAGGAAAAAGATCGGAAAAGAGATCGCCGAACTGGAGAAAAAGGGAGTTATCCTGTGGACAGCTGCACCGATTCCGTTTCTCATGTATCTGTTTCAGAAACTTCGGGGAGTTCAGGAACAGATACCGAAGGCGAAGTTCCTGGTGAAAGCGGGGATAGAAAAAGCGATTGTCACAGGAATTGCAGCAGCAGCGATCTGTATGGGAATCGGGATAGGTGCTGCGAAAATTCCGGACAGGCACCAGCAGGTGCAGGAGATACAGGAGTTGCTGGTGGATACAGATGATCAAAAAAACGAAGAGACGGAAGCCAGTGTGAAGGAAGATACAAAAGATACCGGAAATACAGAGGATGTGGTGACGCCGACACCTGAGAATACGCCAAAACCCACCGTAACTTCGGAACCTGCAACGACACCGGAACCGGCGAAAAACCAGCCTGTTTCACCGGCAGCAGAGACAGAGCCAACGGCAGAAAACAATGACCAGCCGACAGCTGCGACCGGTTCACAGGGAACGGAAGGAAACACGGAAAATACTGACAGCACAGGAAATACAGAAAGTACGGGAAATCAGCAGGGGACATCCATATCAGAAACAGATCAGCATACCCATCAGTGGGTAGCACAGACAGAAAAGATTCATCATGAGGCATCCGGGCATTATGAGACCAAGACGGTGCAGGAGGCATACGAGGAGCCTGTTTACGAATACCGTGTTTTTTGTAATACCTGCGGAGCAGATGTAACGACAAATGCACAGGAACACGAAGCGATACACAATGCCGGATTTAGCAGCAGGAAGATCCAGACAGGAAGTATTCACCATGATGCGGTGACGCAGCAGGTGTGGGTGGATGAACCTGCATACGATGAAGTGGTGACGAGAGGGTATGTCTGCTCGGTATGTGGTGCAGCCAAATAGTGAGGAAAAAGTACATATGAAAAAGAAAAGACGAAAAAAAATAATATGCATGGCGGTATTGGCACTTATGATCGTGCTGCTGCCTGTCATGTCACAGGCGGGAACGTGGAAAAAGAACAGTACCGGCTGGTGGTGGCAGGAAGATAATGGAAGCTGGCCGGTGAATCAGTGGAAATACATTCACGGAACCTGGTATGCATTTGACGGGAATGGCTATATGCGCACCGGATGGTACCGGGATGGACGTTCCTGGTATTACCTACAGCCGGGAAGCGGAGCGATGGCAGAAGGCTGGAAACAGATCGGAGGAACGTGGTATTACCTGCAGCCGGGAAGCGGAGCGATGGCGGAAGGCTGGGCATTCGTTGGAGGCACCTGGTACTATCTGCAGCCGGGTAATGGAGCGATGCAGACCGGTTGGGTAAAAGATGGAACTACCTGGTATTATATGAACAGCAGTGGAGCGATGTTAACCGGCTGGCAGCTGATCAACGGTTCCTGGTACTATCTGTATGGAAATGGAAAGATGGCAGAAAATAGCTGGATTGGTTCATGTTATGTCAATTCATCCGGTGCATGGATACCGGGTGCTGTGCAGAGCCAGTGGATTCGTTCCGGCGACCGCTGGTGGTACCGGCACAGCGACGGAAGCTATACGGCAAATGGATGGGAGACCATCCATCAGACAAAATACCATTTTGACAAAAATGGCTGGATGCAGACCGGCTGGCAGAAAATCGACGGAAGCTGGTACTATCTGGGACCGGTAGGCGACGGAGCAATGAGAAAAAATCAGTGGGTGGATGACAGTTATCTCGGTTCCGATGGAAAGATGATGACTGCTTGCTGGGTGGATGATTATTATGTGGGAATATCCGGAAAAATAACAAAAAATCAGTGGGTGCAGGACTATTATGCAGGAGCGGACGGAAAAAAACTGAAAAATCAGTGGATCGATGATTCTTATGTCGGCGAGGATGGGAAAAAAGTAACCAGCCAGTGGATCGGAGAGTCCTATGTCGACGAGGATGGAGTGCTTGTTCGAAGTCAGTGGGTCGGAGATTCCTTTGTCGGAAAAAATGGAACGAAACTGAAAAATACCTGGATTGGTGACCGTTATCTGGATTCGGATGGAAACTGGGACAGAACGAAACCGGTACGGGTTCCGCTGGAAACGATTCGTTTGCAGACAACAGGTCAGCCATTGAAGCCGGGAGAAGAAGAGGAGATAGACTGGCAGTATTATCCGGAAAATACGACAGATGATCTGACTGCAAAGTGGACATCTTCGGATGAATCGATTGCGACAGTCAAGGATGGGAAAGTTACGGCGCATAAAGCGGGAGTAGTAAAAATCGAATTGAAAGTTTCCGACGTTTCACGGTCGGTGGAAATGCTTGTGTTACCGGAAGATGCTTCATCCATATCGGTAGAAATCAAGTATCCCACATCGGATGCTGATTATCTCAAATATGGGGAAGCAGCAGAAGTATCTGTCCATATGCAGCCGGGAAATTATGATATTACCAATCTTATCAGAATGTCTGTCGATGATGAAAATATCCTTATGCTCAATTCTCCGGTAGGTACTCTGTGGGCAACGGATATAGGAGAGACCACGCTTCATATAACGATACGGGATATCGAGTTGAGTCGGCAGATAAAGGTAGTATCGGCAGATAAAGACCTAGAAGAGCTTTATTTTGATCAGACAACGTTATATATGGAAAAGAACGAGACAACACACCTTCGGTTAACATCAAAACCTGTGGAGTATGCAAATTATCAGTATGCTAACGGTTATGGAATAAGATGGGGAAGCAGCGATGAAAGTGTGGTGACAGCGGATCGTTTTGGCATTGTCGCACAAAAACCGGGAAGAGCAACCGTATATGCAGAGATTCTTGGGAAACGGGCAGAATGTGAAGTGATCGTAACCGGTGAGGAAGATGTCGTGGAATACTCTTATGACACAGAATATGCCAAATATCTTTTTGATGAAGTTAACAAAATGAGAACAGCACATGGGATAGAACCATTTGTGTGGAATGAAGAAGATGCGGTCTATGCTTCTAAGATCAAAGTGGGAATGCATGTGCAACCTGATTTTGGCATTTGCGGAATTGCAGGTGTAGATGAAAATGAGGAAACACAGGATGTTCAGCTGGTGTACGGAGATGATAAGGACTTTACGAAAGAAGCAGCCTTGGATGCTCTGATACAAAATTCATCCTGTATGATACAACTGATGAAAAAGACCGATCAGCCACTGACAGCAGGCTGTGCGGTTCTGGTGTTGAAGGTGGATGGAAAAATAGAAAAACGCGGACTTATATTTACCATCGGACCATCAGAAAGTGAACTAGCAAACTATTCTCAGCAGGAAAGAGAAGAATATTGGGCAAACTGGATGGGGATTTCCGTTGATGATATGAAAAAATATCTGCATTAACCGTTTATAAACCAAGAGGATTTATAATAAATACTTCGAAGGAGGAAGAATATGAAGAACAAAACAATCAAAAAAGCCTTGGCGATCGGGATGTCTGTGCTGATGCTCGCGTCAACATTTACGCCGGTCAGCGTACAGGCAGCCGGTGGCTGGAAACAGAACAAAACCGGCTGGTGGTGGGAGGAGGATAACGGAAGTTATCCGATCAAAAGCTGGAAAAATATCGGCGGAACCTGGTACTATTTTGACGGAAACGGTTATATGGTAACCGGATGGTTAAAACTTTCCAGTGGCTGGTATTATCTGACGGAAAGCGGAGCAATGGCCACCGGCTGGGTGCAGGCAGGAAGCACCTGGTACTATATGAATGAAAGCGGAGTCATGCAGTCAGATACCTGGATAGGGAATAATTATGTAGATGGAAGCGGAGCCTGGATCCCCGGAAAAGCAAAAACGCAGACCGGCTGGGCGAAAAGCGGGAATCGCTGGTGGTACAGTCATGCCGATGGAAGCTATACAACCAATGACTGGGAAGTAATCAACGGAAGCTGGTATTACTTCGATGGATCCGGCTGTATGGTGACGGGCTGGTTGAAACGTCCGAGTGGCTGGTATTATCTGACGGGAAGCGGAGCAATGGCTACCGGCTGGGTGCAGGCAGGAAACACCTGGTATTACATGAATGAAAGTGGAGTCATGCAGGCAGATACCTGGATCGGTGACAATTATGTAGACGGAAGCGGAGCCTGGATTCCCGGAAAAGTGAAAATACAGGCCGGCTGGGTGAAGAGCGGAAACCGTTGGTGGTACAGACATGCGAATGGTGGTTATACGACGAACGGCTGGGAAATGATCAACGGAACCTGGTACTACTTCGACGGATCCGGCTGGATGGTCACCGGTTGGAAACAGGTGAACGGAAGCTGGTATTACATGGATGCATCCGGGGCAATGGTAAAAAATGCCTGGGCAGGTGATTATTATCTGGGAGCCGACGGAGCCATGGCAACGAATACCTGGATCGGTGACAATTATGTAGATGGCAGCGGAAAATGGGTACCGAATAAACAAAAAGAACCTGAAAAACAGGAGATCGCTCTGCAATCCATCAGCCTGAATCAGACTTCTCTGGAAATGTGGGCAGGAGAGAGTGAAACACTGGAAGTTACGTATAACCCGTCCAATACTACCGTAGATAAGAAAGTAATCTGGAGCAGTTCGGACGAAAGCGTTGCAACCGTGGAAAACGGAAAAGTAAAAGCGGTTGGGAAGGGTGAAGCAACCATCACAGCAGAGGTGGATGGAAAGAAAGCGAGCTGTACGATTACGGCGAAAGAATATCTCAGAGTAAGTATTTACGATGATGGCCTTTTTTTACCGGCAGGCAGAGCATGCTATGTATGGGTATCCGGCCCGGATGGAATGTTGGACGATAAATATGAACTGAAAATGTACTCTTTGAACAAAGATGTGGCAGACTTTAATGAAGATGGGTATCTGGAAGGAATCTCAGATGGAACTGCAACAATCGTAGCAGAATGGGGAGAAAAGATCGGAACTGCAACTGTTGTAGTAAAAACGATACAAAAACTTCAGGAAGTTTATTTTGAACAGGGTGTGTACAATATGAAAATGGGAGATAAACGCCAGCTTGAGGTAAGTACATTACCGAAAAATGCCTGGATTTCCGCATCTGGTTGGAAATCCAGTAATCCGGAAGTGGCAGAAGTGGACTGGGATGGTGTTGTAAGAGCCATGAGTGAAGGCGAAACGACCATTACATGTAGTGTACAGGAAGGATCTTTAGAAGCAGGTTTCAGCCCGGATAACAAAAATCCATATATTACAGTCAGCTGCACGATCAAGGTAGAAGGAGTCGGTGATAACACAGAACTGGATAAAATTGAATGGAAATATACAGGTCCGGATAGCAGATATGAGCATGTAAAAGTCGGCGATATTATAACTCCAAATATTCAGGTGTATCCTGTGACCTATCCATATGACTTGAATGATGTGGAAGTTTCTATTGTGAAAAGTGGACACAGTGGTCCTGCTTATGATACCGGATTCGAAGCAGAGGACGGAATTGTTGAAATCGTGGACGGAAATAAAATAAAAATATGCAAACGAGGAACTGCCTGGGTAAACGTGGTTTTAGATGGAAAGAAAACACAAGTTATCCTGGAGTGCTTAGAAAATTAATGTCATATAAGTAGTGAGAAAGAATACCCCTGATGGTCTGAAAAATCTTCAGACTGTCAGGGGTATTTTTATATGTTTCTTTTTTTAAGATCAATTTATAAAAAAATTCAACAAATTTAGAACCAAAAAGCAATACCATGTATCTATATAAGTGAGAATGCAACAGAAAACTTAAAACTGTAATGTTTTTAGAGCCAAAAGAAAAGACATAACAGAAAGAATGCAAGGAGGGCGAGTGTATGCATTACAAAAGATTACAAAAATACGGAAAGAAACTGGCTGTTGCAGTCCTGACCAGTGCGGTACTTCTGGCTTCAGGAGCGACTGTTTATGCGGATGATACAGGGGAGTATCTGTCGCAGGCGAATACACAGGAGGCAGAAGTTACAGAAAATACAGAAGATGTAGCAACGCCTGCGGAATCAGAGTCCGGTGAAGTGGAAAGTACGACACGGAATCAGGAGGAACAAAAAAACAAAGCTACGGAATCCGAAACACAGGAAGAGGGCAAAATGCAGGATGTTTCAGAAGAACAGCCGGAATCCGAAGTACAGATAAAGGAGGAAAAACAGCCGGCATCGGAAAGTGCAGCAGTTCCTGAACTGAATGAGGAAGCACAGCAGCCCGCTGTACAGTCCCAGGAAGCTCAGATTGCGGTTCAGATGCAGACGGTGGAAGCACCACATCCGGGATGGAATCAGAGTGGCGGACAAACCTACTATCTGGATGAAAACATGAATCGGTTGACAGGCTGGCGATTGTTGGGAAATGTCTGGTATTATTTTGACGATCAGGGAGTTATGGCTACCGGCTGGCGATGGATCGGTGGAAAATGGTATTATATGAATTCCGCCGGGGCGATGCAAAGCGGCTGGTTTCAGGATGGACAGACCTGGTATTATGCCAATGGAAGTGGCGTGATGCAGACGGGTTGGCTGAACCGTGGAGGAACCTGGTATTACCTGACGGGAAGCGGAGCGATGGCAGAAGGATGGGGAAATATCGGTGGTACCTGGTATTATTTTCAGCCGGGAAACGGAGCGATGCAGGTCGGCTGGGTGAAAGACGGAAACGTCTGGTATTATATGAATGGAAGCGGAGCGATGCAACGAGGCTGGCTGAACCGTGGAGGAACCTGGTATTATCTGACCGGAAGCGGAGCTATGGTGGAAGGTTGGGAGTATATCGGCAGTTCCTGGTATTATATGGTGCCGGGGAATGGAGCCATGGTCGGAGCTGGATGGCATCTGATCGATAATTCCTGGTATTATATGAACGGAAGTGGTGCCATGTGCAGCAACCGATGGATTGGAAATTATTATGTCGGTGGAAGCGGAGCGATGCTGACAAATACATGGGTTGGCTCATATTGGGTAGGAGCTGACGGGAACTGGATCCCGAATTATGACCCGGATCAGAATGCAAGATGGGTACAGGACGGAAACACCTGGTATTACCAGAGAACAGATGGAAGCAGAATCACGAATAGCTGGAAAAAGATTAACGGCACCTGGTATTATTTCGCCGGAAGCGGAGCCATGCTCACCGGATGGAACGTTGTGGGTGGCTCCTGGTACTTCTTTAACGGAAGTGGAGCGATGCAGACAGGCTGGGGTCAGGTTGACGGTTCCTGGTACTATTTTGGCGGTGACGGAGCCATGAAAACCGGTTGGATCAATGATGGAAAGAGAAATTATTATCTGAAACCAAATGGTGTATGGAAGAATATTCTTATCGGAGTTATCGGTAACAATGAGGCAGGAGCGGCAACTACGGCGGCAAAAGTCAGAGAAATGGGTGTTGATGCCGTGATCGTCACAGGAGGCTATGATCCTTCACAGTATGATGGAATCATTATTCCGGGAGGTGGAGATCTGGATCCATCACGATATGGACAGGCAAATACAGGAAGCAGCAATATCGACAATGCACTGGATGACAGACAGATCGATGCAGTGAAAAGAAGTGCCGAAGCCGGAAAACCGATTCTTGGCATCTGTAAAGGTATACAGCTGGTGAATGTCGCTTTTGGTGGAACACTGAATCAGAATATTGGAGGTCACATGGGTGTATGGCATTCGGCACATGTGGTTGCCGGTGGATGGCTCTCAGGAGTATATTCCGGTTCTGTGAGTGTTCTCAGCTATCATCATCAGTCCATCCGTGATCTGGCACCTGGTTTCCAGGTAGATATGCGGGCAGGAGATGGAACAGTTGAGGCTATTTCAAACAGTACAAAACGTGTCTACGGTGTACAGTTCCATCCGGAACAGATGAACAATGATGCGGGAAATCGTTGTATGAAACAGTTTGTGGCGATTTGTACAAACTAATGGGAAAATGAAATAGATCAGAGAAAAAACAGGCAGGAGAGATCCGGAAAAATGGATTTCTTCTGCCTGTTTCTCATAATAATGTTGCATAGTACCAATCGTTTACAATGATTACCGTTCCCAGCGTCCCGAAGCCCCGCATGGAAGCACCAGTCCGGTATCACGAACCGGTAAACCGATCTCCTGAGAGTCCACATGACCGTTAAATGGTTTCAACTCGGTAGCAATCATATAAGTCAGTACTGCCGGAGCAAGTCCTGTTGTGTAGGAGTTTACCAGGAAGAATAACGGATCATCGCTGAGCAGTTTTGCACACAGCTTGATCAGCGGATGGATCGCCTCCTCGATCTTCCAGATTTCTCCTTTGGGTCCACGACCGTAAGACGGCGGATCCATGATGATCGCATCGTAGTGATTGCCACGGCGGATCTCACGTTCTACAAATTTTACACAGTCATCTACGATCCAGCGGATAGGGGCATCTTTCAGACCGGAGGAAACTGCGTTTTCCTTCGCCCAGGTGACCATTCCCTTAGAAGCATCCACATGAGTAACACTGGCACCTGCAGCTGCAGCGGCAAGGGTAGCACCACCGGTGTAGGCGAAGAGGTTCAGCACCTTGACCGGGCGTCCGGCTCTGCGGATCTTGTCACCGAACCAGTCCCAGTTGGTTGCCTGTTCAGGGAAAAGACCGGTGTGCTTGAAGCTGAACGGTTTTAAGTTGAACGTAAGGTCTTTGTACTGAATGGTCCACTGTTCCGGCAGGTTGAAGAATTCCCATTCACCGCCGCCTTTTTTGCTACGGTGGTAGTGACCATTCATCTTTTTCCAGCCCGGATTCTTCTTCGGGGTATCCCAGATAACCTGCGGGTCCGGACGAACCAGCAGATAGTCGCCCCAACGTTCCAGTTTTTCTCCTTTGGAGGTGTCAAGCACCTGATAATCTTTCCATTGATCTGCAATCCACATGATAAAATATCCTTTCTTTCTATATAAATGTATGTCTGGCTAACAGTATTTTTCCGGAAATTGGAAAAAAGCCTGTATATGTTCTATGAGTAAAGGCAGAATGTCCAAGGGACATACTTATCTATAGAATACCATAAACCGGAAAGACAATACAACAGCTATTTGAAAATGCAAGTTTTATGAAGAAAAGTTGCATAAACTGCCTTGAAAAATAAAATACATCCGTATAATTTGCCGAAAATGCAAGTGTTTCTTGACATATGGTCACTTTCTGGATAAAATATTTTCTAGTAGCGTTGTGTAGCGTAAAAGTACGGATGCTGCACAATGAACCATGATGGAAACAAAAGCACAGGAGGAGATCTATGAAACCGTATAGTCAGTTAAGCAAAGAAGAATTAACCGCTCTGAAGAAAGAACTGGAGAAGCAGTTTGAGGATGTAAAAGGTAAGGGCCTGAAACTGGATATGTCTCGTGGTAAACCGGCAAAAGCTCAGTTGGATCTGAGTAACGGCATGATGGACATTCTGAACAGTGAAACCGATCTGGTAAGCTCTGACGGAGTAGACTGCAGAAACTATGGGATTCTGGATGGTATCAGTGATGCGAGAAAACTGCTGGCTGATATGAGCGAAGTGCCGGAGAGAAACATCCTGATTTATGGCAATTCCAGCCTGAATGTTATGTTTGATACCGTAGCACGTGCCATGACTCACGGTTTTCTGGGAAGCACTCCATGGTGTAAATTAGATAAAGTAAAATTCCTCTGTCCGGTACCCGGATATGACCGTCACTTTGGTATTACCGAATTCTTTGGAATCGAGATGATCAATGTGCCATTATTGCCGACCGGTCCGGATATGGATATGGTGGAGAAACTGGTAGCAGAGGATCCGGCGATCAAAGGTATCTGGTGTGTACCGAAATACGCAAACCCAACCGGTATCTCGTACTCTGATGAGACTGTAAAAAGATTTGCACACCTGAAACCGGCAGCAGAAGATTTCCGTATTTTCTGGGATAATGCATATGGAATCCATCATTTGTATGAGGATAAACAGGATTATCTGATTGAGATTTTGATGGAATGTAAAAAAGAAGGACATCCGAACATGGTTTACAAATTCGGTTCTACTTCCAAGATCAGCTTCCCGGGTTCTGGTATTGCAGCAATTGCAGCATCCGATGAAAACCTTGCGGAAATCCGCAAGATGATGTCCGTACAGACCATCGGTCATGATAAATTAAACCAGCTCAGACATGCGCGTTTCTTCGGTGATATCCATGGAATGGTTCAGCATATGAAGAAACATGCAGATATCTTAAGACCGAAATTTGACACCGTATTAAGTGTACTGGAAAGTGAGCTTGGCGGACTTGAGATTGGTTCCTGGATAGCACCGCGAGGAGGATACTTCATTTCCTTCGATGCGTTGGATGGATGTGCCAAAGCAATCGTAGCCAAAGCAAAAGAAGCCGGATTGATCATGACAAAAGCGGGAGCAACCTTCCCATACGGAAAGGATCCAAAAGACAGCAATATCCGAATTGCACCGTCCTTCCCGACACCAGAAGAACTGGAAGTTGCAGCACAGGTATTCGTACTCAGCGTAAAACTGGTAAGTATTGATAAAATTCTTGGCGAAAAAGTAGAAATCGAAGAAGCTTAATATATGTGAGAAACGGTGGACTTTCCCGAAAGGGAGTCCGCTGTT
>ERZ841116.947-NODE-947-length-17129-cov-7.468783_pt1 | contig 17129 bp, 20 predicted proteins | sample MGYA00519875_ERZ841116 | MGnify/ENA primary metagenome ERZ841116 (study PRJEB31850, sample SAMEA3708889) | human gut metagenome | biome: human gut; feature: human-associated habitat; material: faeces | place: China | collected 2014 ... | reverse complement strand
ATTTTAAAAATAATACTTCGTTCATTATTTTAACAAATTATTAGATAAATGTTTCCTAAATCATACGAAAAAAGGCATGTTTTTCTACATGCCTTTTTATTTTTAATGAAAATGATGACCAGCGGCAGCTTTGTTTAAACGATTCATGTAAGCAGCACTAATTGCACCATGGTCAAAACCTTGGACATAAATGCGCTTAATCTTATCTTCACCATCAAAATATCTTAAAGCACCAAACAAATTATGAGCTGCCTTATCAATGGTCTTGCCTAGACTATATTTATTAGGACTATCGATCTTTTCAAGAACTTCATCCAAAGCAGCTACACCAGTCTCATCATCCCATTGGATTTTCGAAAAATCTTCTTCTTTATCAACAATTAAAACAGGAGCACTAGGAGCGTAATGACGATATTTCATACCAGGAGCCTTTGGCACACCCTTAGTCTGCGTAGTTCCCCTATTCATCAAAACTTCTTCTCCTAGAACTGCTGAAATCTCTTCAGGCGTAATTTCTCCAGGACGAAGAACTGTTGGCTTTTCAACGGACAAATCAACAATTGTTGATTCTAAACCAATCTCGGTTGGACCATTATCAATAATCCCCGCTATTTTTCCCTTTAAATCATGAAAAACATGTTCTGCAGTTGTTGGACTAGGCTTAGTGGAAGTATTAGCAGATGGACCAACAATTGGTTTTCCTAGTCCGCTAATTAAATCATGAGTCATGTCATCATTTGGACAGCGAAATGCTGCGGTTGGGAGACCACCAGTTACAGCATCTGGCAAAGTCCCCTCTTTGACAAAAAGAATAATAGTTAATGGACCAGGCCAAAAGTGCTTAATTAGCTTTTTAGCACGTTCTGGTACTTCACTAACATAGTTTTCCATCATTTGTTCATCAGACACAGTTACAATTAATGGATTATCACTTGGGCGGCCTTTAGCTGCATATACACTCTTAACAGCCTTTTCATTAGTTGCTAATGCCCCAAGCCCATATACGGTTTCAGTTGGAAAAGCTACTAATTCTCCTTTTCTCAACAGGGCAACTGCTTCAGGAATTTGTTCTTTATTGAAAATCTTCGTTTCCATTACTTCCTCCACCTTCCATGAACCATTCTTGGCTTACCTGCTAAGTCATCCCTAAATTCAATTTCAAAATCTGGTAATTCAGTCTCAAATAATTCTTTTAATTGCTCTTTTTCACTAAAACCGAACTCTAAGAAAAATTGTCCTTGAGGATTTAAATGTGACTGAACTTGCTTTGCAAATTTACGATAAAAATCTAGACCATCTTCTCCCCCATATAAGGCAGTATCAGGTTCGTTTTTTATAACATTTTGATCCATTAAGTTCTTTTCACTAGTCTTAATATAGGGTGGATTAGAAATAATCATGTCGAATTTTTCTAAGCCCACTAATACATTTGCCTTACGGGTTTTAACATCTAAATCATACTTTAAGAAATTTTCTTCGCTTTCACGTAAAGCGGAATCTGTAATATCACTTGCGTATAGATTCAAATTCTGAATCCCCTGTTTCTGAGCTTGCTTTACCAAGGCAACCATAATAGCTCCAGAACCAGTTCCTAAATCAAGGATCTTTTTACCAGATTCAATATTTTCAAGTGCCCATTTAACTAACTCTTCAGTTTCAAACCGAGGAATTAAAACTCCACGGTTAACTAAAATTTTGTAGCCATAAAACCAAGCGTATCCCAAAATATATTGCGGAGAAATTCCTCGACGCAATTTTTTCATATCTTTTAATGCTTGTTTTTCTTGTTCCGGAGTTAATTCATCGTTAATGTGTAATTCAAATTCTGAAGGTGTATAGCCTAATCTTTCTCCCAGAACGTAATCAATATCCTCTGGACGAATTTCAGAATTATCATTTAACACAGTTTCTTTTATTTTTTTTAGACTTTTAGGCATTTTCTTCAGCCATCTTTTCTAATTGCTGAGTTTGGTAGTAAAGAACGAGTGCATTAATAATTTCATCCAACTCGCCATTCATTATTCGATCAAGCTTGTTTAAAGTTAGACCAATTCTGTGATCAGTTACACGGTTTTGAGGATAGTTATAGGTTCTAATTCTTTCAGACCGATCTCCTGTACCAACAGATTCTTTTCTTTTAGCGTCATATTGATCACGATTTTGACTTTCATAGTAGTCATAAACACGTGATTTCAAAATTTGCATAGCCTTTTCACGGTTTTGCTGTTGACTACGTTGATCCTGCATAGCAACTACAATACCAGTAGGAAGGTGGGTCATACGTACGGCACTAGAAGTTTTGTTAATATGCTGTCCACCAGCACCAGATGAACGGTAAACATCTACACGAATATCTTTTGGATCTAAGTCGATGTCTACTTGTTCGTATTCGGGCATAACGGCTACAGTCGCAGTAGAAGTGTGAACACGGCCTTGAGATTCAGTTACTGGAACACGTTGCACACGATGAGCTCCGTTTTCATACTTTAATTTTGAGTAAACTTTATCACCTGTAATCATAACGGCAACGCGCTTATACCCACCTACTTCAGTCGGCTCAGAATCAATTAAAGATACTTTCCAACCTTGAGTTTCTGCGTATTTTTCGTACATTCTAAGAAGATCGCCTGCAAATAATGATGCTTCATCCCCACCGGCAGCTCCTCTAATTTCCATAATAATATCTTTATCATCGTTAGGGTCTTTAGGAAGCATTAAGATCTTAATCTCATCTTCTAATTCAGCAACTTCTTTTTCTAATTCAGAATTTTCTTCCTTCGCCATCTCAACTAAGTCATTATCAGATTCAGTAGAAATAATTTCTTTATTATCATCAATTTCTTTAATATCTGACTTATATTTGCGATATTTTTGTACTACTTCACGCATATCGGCTTCTTCTTTAGAGATTTCCATATACCGCTTAGTATCGTTAATAACTTCGGGATCAGCCATCATTTCTTGAAGTTCTTCATAATGGGCAACTAATCCTTCCAATTGGGCCATCACTTTATCCATAATTATTATCCTTTCTTAATTCTCTTATCTTTTATCTTTGCTTATTGGGATGAAAATAGTGAAAACGACAAACGGGATAGTAAGATTCATCTCCGCCAATTTGAACTTGTTCACCCTCATAAACAGGTTTTCCAGAATTAATTCGTAAATTCATTGTAGCCTTATGACCGCAATAGTGACAAATTGTCTTCATTTCTTCTACTTTATCAGCAAAAATCAACAAATTTTCGCTACCTTCAAACAAATGATTTTGAAAATCATTTTTCAGACCAAATGCCATTACAGGTATTTTTAATTCATCAACAATTTTGGCACATTCTAATACGTGGTGTCTTTTTAAAAACTGTGCCTCGTCAATTAAAACACAAGCCACCCTACCATTGCCAGACTCCACATCACTTTTATTCAATTCTGAAACATAATTAAATAAATTTAAATCGTCACTTATAGGCATAGCTTTACGATGTAAACCGATTCTAGAAGCTACCGTTCCTACTCCACTTCTATCATCTACATTACTCGTCATTAAAGCAATTTTTCGTCCTTGTGCCTCATAATTATGGGCAACCTTTAGTATTTCAATCGACTTACCACTACTCATTGCACCATAGCGAAAAAACAACTGAGCCACTGCAAAATTCCTCCATTGTTAAGTTTATGTAACTTCACTAATATTGCCTTAATTAGTATAAAGTAAATTTAAAAATCGTGCAGGCAAAAATAAAAAAGGTCGTCTTCATTTTTTCTATATGCTATAGTAAAATTTAGTTTTAAAGTGAGGGATAATAATATGAATTTAAAATCAGGCATCGCTAAGGTAGCTGGTAAATCATCTTACTGGTTTCTTCATAACGTATTAAAGGGCGGGACGAGTTTTCCTGGGAAATTTGCCATGAAAATTGATCCTGAAGTATTAAATTCATTAGCAAAAGGCTATGAAACAATCATTGTCACTGGAACTAATGGTAAAACAATGACAACCGCTTTAATCGTGGAAGCATTGAAGAAGAAATATGGTGATATTTTAACTAATCCATCAGGCTCAAATATGCAGCAAGGAATTGTTACAGCATTTTTAGCTCACAAGAATAAAAGAGCAAAAAAGAAAATTGCTGTACTAGAAGTAGATGAAGCAAATGTAAAAATGGTGACCAAATTACTTCATCCAAGCGTATTTGTTTTAACTAATATTTTCCGTGATCAGATGGATAGATACGGTGAAATTTATACTACCTACCAAAAGATTGTCGACGGAATTAAACTAGCTCCCGATGCAACTATTATCGCTAACGGAGATGCAAGTATTTTTTCATCCGTGGAATTACCTAATAAAAAAGTATTCTATGGCTTCAAACTTCCAGAGGACAAGCCTGAAAATGACTTCAAGGCTCCCGTAAATACTGATGGTGTTTTATGTCCTAAGTGCGATCATATCTTGCATTATCACGAACGTATTTATGCAAACTTAGGAGACTATTTCTGTCCTAATTGTGGCTACCATCGTCCAGAATTAACCTATAGTGTAAATCAAATTATTGATCAAACTCCAAATAGCTTAAAATTCAAAATGGGTGAAAAAGAGTACAGCATTGGTATCGGTGGTACCTATAATATCTATAATGCTCTAGCTGCTTATTCTGTAGCGCGTGAATTTGGTTTAAGTGAAGAAGAAGTAGCCCAAAGTTTTGCTGAAAACAAACGAATTTTTGGTCGCCAAGAATTGATTAATTATGCAGATAAAGAAATAGATCTCATCTTAGTTAAAAATCCAGTTGGGCTTGATGAAGTTCTCCATATGTTAAATACTGAAAAAGATAACTACTCTTTAGTTACTCTTTTAAATGCAAATCACGCAGACGGAATCGATACATCCTGGATCTGGGATGCAGATTACGAAGGATTAAATAAAGATCAAATCAAAAAAGTAATAGTCGGTGGAAAACGTTGGCATGATATGGGATTTAGACTAGAAGTTTCCGGCTTTGATCCGGGTTTAATGACAACTGCCACTAATAATGAAGCTTTATTAGATGAAATTTCAAAATTGCCAACTAAGAAAGTTTATATTTTAGCCACTTATACTGCTATGCTTTCTCTTCGTAAAACAATGGGTGAAAAGAAAATTATTAAAGCAGGTATGTAATATAAAAGGGATAATGTCAATTGACATTATCCCTTTTTAATTTTTATAGACATTTTCCTTCAAAAATGTATCAACAATTTTCTCCCTCATTGCAAGAAAAATATGATTATGCCCGCTAGGATGGATTCGATTCGTTAAAACAATCATTGCTGTTTGATTGAGTCGATCAATTAGCATAAATGTTCCAGTAAAGCCAGTATGATAAATCAATGGATGTTGATCAACAGGATCAAAACGTAAATCCCATCCCCAAGAACGAGGATGTACTTTCTTAGGCGTTTCAACTTGAAACAAATTAGCTAAGGTATCTTGCTGCAGAGGTAAAACGTCATTACGTAGCCCTAAATAAGCCTGGGTTATCTTTATTAAATCTTCTAGATTTGCAAATAAACCGGCAGACCCGCAATCTTTTCCTAATACCCGAGCTTTAGGATCATGTACAATCCCTCGTAACATTTTTCCATTTTCAGTTAAAGCAGTAGGAACACACTCAATTGCCTTAGGATGAAAAGTTGTCTCTTTCAATTTAGCAGGTAAAATAATTTCCTGCATAATAATATCTTGCACAGGTAGCCCATAGATTTTCTCAAGAACTAATCCCAATAAAATAAAATTAGTATCGGCATATCGCATTTTTGTTTTAAATTCATCAGTAACAGGTAAACCAATGATCGCCTTCAATAAATCAGGTGCAGCTAATTCATCACGATTAGGAATCCATCCCCGAATTCCACTAGTATGGGTTAACAAATCACTAAGGCGAATACGTTCATCTTTAAATTCAGGAATAAAATCTTTAAGAGGTTCTGTAAAATTAAGTTTTCCTTCTTCTTTCAGCTTCAAAAAAACATTAGTTGTTCCTAACACCTTAGTTAAACTAGCTAAGTCATACAGAGCAAAAGGGCTAAGTTGCTCAACTTTAGGTATTAAACTAGCAAAGCCAACTGTTGAGGTAAATACTTGCTTTTTTTTAATAAAGGCATAATTTACTCCAGGAACAATCCGCTCACTAACCATACTTTCAACTAAATGTTGAGTCTTAAAAAATTCTATCATCCTTACCACCTGGATTATAAAATAAAACCGCCAGATCAGTGATCTGACGGTAACGTATTGAGATATTCGGGAAAAACATCCCTAGCTTGAAAGCCTGATATATCAATAACTGCCGTCAATAAATGTAATTCTTGCACCGATTTTTGCACCTAATTACTCATGAAGTTAGCTAGCTTATTTATTGCTTCTGTACTTTCATCTTCATAAACGTGGGTGTAAATATCTAGTGTTGTTTCTATTTTCTTGTGCCCTAGTCTCTTTTGTACTTCTTTAGGAGTAACACCAGCCCTAAATAATAATGATGCGTGGGTATGCCTAAAGCCGTGAATTTTAATGAACCTTAGATTATATTTCTTGCAAATACTCATATTCCATTCTCTGGGCTTAGAGGGATGAATATAAGAATTATTGCTATTTGAGAAAACTAGCTGGGCTTGATTATTCAGTGCATTAATTCCAATTTGAAATAGTTCTTTTAATTGGACTTGCTTCCATTCTCTCAAATAATTCATTGTTTGGCTATCCATATTTAGAACTCTAACACTATCTGCTGTTTTTGTTGTATCCACATATAGCCTATTCTTTAATCCCATCTTTAAAGCTTTATTTATTGAAATAGTATTCTTGTGGAAGTCAATATCTTCCCAAGTTAAAGCTAGTATTTCTTCTTTTCGCATCCCCGAATAAGCTAGAACTCTAAAGAATGTGAATATTTTTGTAGACTTAGATGCCTTACAGTCATTTAAAAATTTTTCTAACTCTTCTTTATTATAATAGTCATCAAACTTCTTTTTAACTTGTCTTTTAACCTTAGGGCGTACAATCTTACGCATTGGGTTGCTGACAAGTAATTCAAGGTTCACACCATAGTCAAGCACATTATTTACATATCTAATGTAGCGTTTAAATGTTCTAGGTGCTTCTTGTCTCCATTCTTGGGCTACTTTCTGGCATTTAGCAACTGTTAATTTATCTACATATATATTGCTTAATACTGGTAAAATATGGTTATTGAATATGTTTGTTGTGGTTGCCAAAGTACTTTCTTCCACAGTGTCGGCATAAACTTTAACCCACATATCAAACAATTCTTTAAAGTGCATTCTCTTATGTTCAACGGGTTTGTACTCTCCGCTGGCTATTTGCATTTTATATTTATAATACAGTTCTAGGGCTTGCTTTTCAGTAAGCCTTTTTTTGCGTATTAAAATTGATTTTCCATTCTCATCCTTACCAGCATACATAGAAAGCTTATATTGTTTCTTACCCGTTTTTGGCGTTGTATACTCTTCAATCTCTTTTATTCCCTTGATTTCATCGTTCATGTTAAATTTACCTTTCATCAATAAAAGGCGTACTAATTGGCTGATATTAAATAGTTAACAAAACTGTGGAAGTCACAGGAATAATTTAAATGATTAGTTATTAGTAAAGATGATTTAAATGGTCTTAGAATTGCGATATCAGCACTTTAAAGGGATGCTGACCAATGCTGACATTATCAGAGAGATAACTACTAAGGCTTAAAATTCTAATGTACCATCATCGTTTATATGGTTATTAATAAAATCTTGTCGTTTAGATAAATATTTAGATGGACTTTCTAACCAATACCCGTCCTTATCTTGTCTTTCTCTTGTGTCGGTGGCTAGCTTAGATAGTTCAATTTGAATAGCTTCATTAATAGCCTTTAATATTTCTTGATCTGATACTTCAATAGGTCGACTTATTAACCACCCCATCGCCACACTATCGAACATAAAAGAAAAATTAGCTTGCCAGAACTTAAAATTATTTATATCTCTACTAGGTAACATCCCCGTCAATTGCGGTTCATCTGGTTCTATTTGACCGTGGGCTATCATTATTAAATCAACATTGAAACAAATACTATTTTTTATTTGATAGTAGTTACTCGCTTGATACTTTGATCCTTCTTTATATGCTTTCTGTAGCATCTTTAATATTTCATCTTTACTGTATGCACCCTTTAAATATGCCACCGTTACATTGAAATAGTCTGCTAATGCTTGCCACATAAATTCTGTAGGATGATTTAAATTATTTTCCCAACGTGAAGCCGTTCCAAAAGTTATTGTTTTCACTCCTCGTTGATTTTTATATTTTTCTAAATGCATATCTAAAAAAATATTGAAATCTGTCACAAAGTCTTTTTGTGATAGATTTTTCTTTTCTCTTAGTTGTTTTATACGGTTCATTGTTACACCTACTTTCAACAAAAGATATTATACACGATTTTTTGCAAATATTTACAAAAAAATGTCAATTAGGGGTTGAATTGAAAATATTTGCAATATATAATTCGAATGTAAATTGAAAATATTTGCAATAAAAGAAAGGGAGAATGACAACAAATGACAACAGAATATTTAACACTAAAACAAGCTATGCAGTATATGGGTTTTAATTCATACGATAGTTTACGCAAAGCTGTAAGAAGCGGTTTACCAGTAGTTAAATTTAGCGGTTCAAAACGTATCAGTAAAACCGCTATTGATGAGTTTATGAAAGCTCACACGGTGGTAACAAAAGGAGAAGTAAACCATGAGACGACTATATAAAGCGTTTAAAGACTGGCTTTATTTGCCAGATGGTAATACAGCCGAATTATACAATTTAACCTTATTTATTATTTTTGCCCTATCTGCAATTGTGGCAAGTGTAAGTTTTACTAGAACACTAGGAATATTCCTAGCATTAATTAAATAGAGAGGAACAATAGGAATGAATAATCCAACTAAAAATAGACTTATTACGGAAGATGAAGCAATTGAATTAACTATGAACTCTAATAATCTTACTGATGGTCTTGATGCAATCGAAACCATAGCTTTAAACCTTGAATGTAAAGATAAAAAAGAAGTTGACCGACTTGTAGGACTAATTGCAGGGATGAAGGCTTTATCTGCTAAGAACGCTAATTTTTTAGATAATTTAGTTATGAAATTTTAGGAGGCAACCACAATGGAGATTAAACTAGACGCATCCCAAGAAAAGGATTTAAGCAACCACATTATTAATTTAGTTAAAGCTAGTGTTAAAGAAGCGGTAGATAATCAAGAAAAGCCCTATCTTAACCGTAAAGAAATAGCAAAATATTTTGGAGTTGCTGACGGTACTATAAGTTACTGGGCTACTTTAGGGATGCCTGTGGCTGTGATTGATGGACGCAAGTTATACGGTAAGCAAAGCATAACAAATTGGCTTAAGAGCAAAGAAAAAGCCGTGATTAGCAAAAACTAAACCACGACTTACAAAATAAAACCATTTAAATATTAACACACAAGTGTACTAATTGGCTGATATTAGGTAATTAATAGAAAGGATTTTATATGAGTAATGATAAAGATAGAATTAATATAAATCAAGGCAAAAACATGGTAAATATTGGTAAAGAGTTAAAAAAGCAAAGTCAAGAAATTAAATTAAATTCTAAAGCCGTAGAAAGTCTTATACAAGACAATGAAAGACGCACTAAAAAATATACCTTATTACGTTCTATTTTTAAATTGGATTCTAACGGCAATATAAAGAAGGACAGTATAAAGAACATAGTGGCTATTTTAGATAATGATCCAATATTTAAAAATGCGTTTCAATATAATGAATTTTCTGAAGAAAATGAAATTACTAAAGACATAAAGGAACTTCACATTAAAAAGGGAACTTTTATTGATGCTTATAGTGATGAAATTGCTAATTATATTGAAAATAAGCAAGAATACGATTGTATACTTTTTAATAAAAATAGGATTGAAAGTGCTATAAATGTAGTATCTCAAAGACATGCTTTTAACCCTATGCTTGATTATATGAATAGCGCTTATACCCACTGGGATAAAAAACGCCGTTTAGATAAGTTTTTTCCTGAATTTCTTGGTGTTCTTAAGAATGAAGTTAGTTCTTTAATAACAAGATTATGGTTTATGGGTGGCGTGGCTAAAGTGTATAACCCATTAACCAAGATAGATCAATCATTAGATTTAGTAGGTAGTCAAGGCGTGGGAAAAACATCTCTTTTACAAAATATTGCCCCTCTTGGACTATATACCGATCAATTTAATTCTTTTACTGATAAAGATGATTTAGGGAATTTAATTGGAATGTTTATTATTAATGATGATGAAATGACTGCATCAAGTAAGGGATCGTTTGAAGAAATTAAACGTTTTTTAACTGATAACAATTTTAAATACCGTCCTCCATATGCTAAATATCCAAAAAAAATTACTAAAAAATTTATTTTTGCAAGAACCACCAATAATAGAACCTATTTAAAAGACAAAACGGGTACAAGGCGCTTTTTACCGTTAATGACTCATAAAAGTAGACAGAAAAAAAGCCCAGTTACTGACTTAACACCTGAATATGTTAAACAGTTATGGGGCGAGGCAGTTTATTTATATAAGATTGCTAAAGATCCGTTCTTATTAACTCCACATCAGGAGAAAATATTAGCAGACCACCGCAAAAAATTTGAATACGTAGATAGCGCCGAAGATGAATTAAGCGACGCCTTAGAAAATCATTTTAATAATGCTGATTTTATTCCCACTAAACAACTTATGATACAAGTTGGTCAATATAAAGACGGCAAAATACGCAATTTAATGGATAACGTTTTTAATTATGAAAGCAATAAACGTGGATATTATCAAGGCAAGCAAGTGCGTGGGTTTAAAAAGAGACATTAAGAGACACCATAAGACGCCGATTTTATTAAAGGTGTCTTGTTTATAAACGTTGATATATCAGCATTTATAGCACTTTATAAGACATTAAGACATCTTATTTATATAAAAAGTATGTAAAATACCAGTGTGAAACACTGTGGAACATATAGCATACATACAGGAGAAAGTTAAAAAGTGGTGTCTTGGTGTCTTATGTGATCTAATCCCTTGGAGCTGTAGGGATTAATCCAGTCTTAAGCGGTGTCTTGTGGTGTCTTGTTTATTGAAAAGTAATTGATGCAAATGGGATTTAAAAAAGCAAAACAAAATAATTTCAGAGGTTTTAAACGTTTATCTAATCAAGGTTGACAAGGTTTGGACGGGGTAAGGTCGGGGTTAATCCCTTGGGGCTGTAAGGCTCATTGCTAATATGCCAAGGTATTATATATAGTAAAGTATTAATATTATATATAAGTAATAGTATGGTGTAATACACTATAGTTTAGTTTGACCTTGACCACTGGCAAAAACGTCCTAATCCTTTGGGGCTGTAAGTATAAGACCCCGACCATATTTTTTTGACCTTGACCAATTTTAAATTTATATGGAGAACAAATAATAATGAATTATGAATTAATGGATATTGAAGACTTTAACGCAATCAAGTTTGCTAATGATATTAAAAAAAGCCGTGGTTTACAGGCTTGCAATAACTATAAAAAATGTATGTTTGAATTAAAGGTTCAAAGTGAAAATAGCTTTCTTTTATCTGAACTTGACCACGCCCTTAATAAAGTAATTAGATTAGTAATTGCACCAGATGGAACACCCACCCTATTCACTTTAAAAACTTGATAATGGGCGCATTTATAAATACATGGTAAACAATCATAAATGGACTAGAAAACGAGTTACAGAAAAGGAATTGATGCAATATGAATAGATATTCACAGCAATTTGTTAGGTTTAATTATATTGGTTCATTGAATGAGTGGTTAAGAAAATATAGCCATCTGGTACTTATTGAAGATTATCAGGTTATCAATATGAATAATGAATTAATTTATATTGTAAGGTTCAGTCTAAAGGCTAGTGCTAATACATTAGCAAACAAGAGGAACGCACCTATTTCATATGAACAACAATTTAAGTTTCTGATAAATGAAGCTAATAAACTAAATTAGTAATTTTACGGTTATCCATAACTTGGATAGCCGTTTTTAGTTACCTAATAAATTTCTATTAGAAGTAGGATAAGCCTTTTATTTTTAAATCTGTAGAAGGTATTTAATAGTATTCTCATTATATTTATATGGTAAACCAATTAAGCAAAGTATATGATTAATTGGTTAGGTAAAAAAATAAATATATAAGTTCATGGGAGAAATAATATGAATCAATATTCAATCCATCGCCTTCGAAAAAAGGTAAAAGATTATGTAGTTATAAATGTTAAGCTTTCTCAGCAAGAAAACTTTTTAGGTAATATTGTTCAAGTAGCAGCTTTAAAATATAAGAATAATCAATTAACAAATAAATTTATGAAATACGTAAATCCAAATGATACCATATTTCCATCTACTGAATATTTACTAGGAGTCAACAAGGAAAATTTAACCAATAACCCTTCTTTTGACGAAATCAAGAATGAGCTTTACGAATTTTGCGAAAATTTGCCGTTAATTGGTCATAATCTTATAAAATTTGATATTCCAGCTCTTGCAAGAGAAGGTTTTATACAAAAAGAATTTTATGTTATTGATACATTATTAATAACTAGAAAACGTTTAAGTTATATGGTGTGTCCTGGCTTTGATTTCACAACACTGAAAATATTTTTAAATGTTAAAACATTTTCAAACAAAGCTTTAGATGCTTTAGATTGTTGCTATATTACGGCATCCCTATATCAACACCTTTATGATAATTCCCTACAAAGCCAATATTCTCAAATACTTACTGGCAAAAATATATGTTTAGTAGGAAAATTTGAATGGCCTAAAAGAGATATGATTATTAGTTTTATTGAGAAGCTTGGAGGTAATATTACACCGAAAGTAGACAATAGTACATTTTGTTTAATTAAGGGTGAAACATGCCGCATGTCACAGCGTGAGAGTGATGCAGAAGAGTATAATATACCTATTTATTATTACGGTACGTTTTTAAATGAAGTCATAAAACTTCTAAATTTAAACTAAACGTTTTCAAAGAGATATGGATAAATAATAATTCTGAAGGATTAAAATAGTTCAATATGATAGCAATACCTAAAGAGCTAAATAATTATCCTAAAACGATATCTAAAGGCTGGGGATAAAATATTCGATCAAATATAATTTAACCTGAATAAACCTGAACGCTTTTAGTATATAAGTACACTTGAACCAGTCAAAACCTGACATTTTAATTAATAATATTCCAATTCATACAGAAAGAAGATAAATATTTTGGTTAATAATAAAACTAAAATAAACGATGATATGGTTTGGTTAACAGATGGTAAATTTTCCGAAGAATATTTTAATTACTTAAAAGCAAAAGAGAATGGTAATTTAAATAAAATTCCAAAATTCAATAAAACAAAAAGCTCTTAACTAAAAAGTTAGGAGCTTATTTTAATGCGTATAAACGTTTTAATTAATTTAAAGCAAAATTATACTAATTACTTTAAAAAGCCTTAGACATCGCAATAATTATTCATTTTATAGCAAATATTACTCTATTTCTATTAAATTAAGAATTGGAGTAATATTTTTTTCTTTCTGAATTTTATTGAATTGGGTAGCAAAATCATTTAAACCATAAATCTTATATTTCCAACTAGTATCATGACTAATATTTAATTCTTTTCTAGCTTGTTTCATACTTTTATTTTCAAAGTATAGTTTATGCAATAGTGGCTGGTATTTAAAACTAACTTTATTGAAAGCTTGATAAATAATAAATAAGTGGCTGCCTAATTGTTTTTTAGACAATCTTTGTTCCATTAATTCCCTACCTTGCATTCCACGCATTAATAAAAAGTGCGGCAGTGCAGTCTTTAAAAATTTATCTACATTATCCCGTGTTGCTCTTTGATTAATCATTATCAAACTCCAATAATGGTAAGATATTATATTTTAACTGTTCGGCTTTGATCGCCCTTTCTAATTCCCCTAAGGACTGATTTAAAAGCTTAGCTGTGTAATTATGACCATATCCTATAATTTTTTCTATATCCTTAGTACGCACAACATTGATATATTTCTCAATAATTATTGTTCTATAGGGATGCTTACTAGTATCAGGTAAAGAATTGATAGCCTTAGTTAAGCAATATAAAACATTATTGTAATAATCCATTCTATTCTTACCACCTTTTAATTTAACGCTGGTATAATTGTTTCTATTTTTTCCTGTAACTAATAAAAGGCGTGGAAACTCATTTACAAAGAACTTTCTTAATTTATTTTTATAGCACACTTAGCAAATTCTCCGATATATATACATTTAAGGTATAGCAGTAATTAAAAATAAAACCAGCGCTTAATGCTGGTCGGCTGATTATTAATTATACTCTATGCTAACAAATGCTAACATCAACAAAAAAAGAGCTACCACAGCAATGTAGTAACTCAAACAAATATATTAAATATCTACTATCAACCAATTAATACGCTCTTACAATCTATCCAAAATTAGACCAATTTACCTAATTATGTTAACTAACCTTTAATTTTTGCTGATTTTAAATTCTTGCACCTGATATTGCACCGAAAAATAATATTTTTTGATAATTTTATTTAATCATAGAAAACAAAAAGCCTTTAATATCAACGGTTTAAATTAATTGATACTAAAGACTTTCGTAAAGATTGAGATATTCGGGCTCGAACCGAAACATCCAGGAACCAGAATCCTGTGCCTTACCAATTTGGCTATATCTCAGTATATCACCCGTACGAGAATTGAACTCGTAACTCCACCTTGAGAGGGTGGCGTCTTAACCATTTGACCAACGGGCAAATTCAACATATGTAAATATAATTGAATATTGTAAATCTGTCAAGTTACATTGCTATTTTTCTTTGAAAAGTAATTTAAAGTGAAAAAAAGCTGCATCACGTCTTACTCACCATGATGCAGCTTTTCAATTATATCACTTATTTTCACTCTTTATGACATACTTTTTGTAGTTTTCTCAATATCTTCTATTTGATTAATATTCATTTTAGCTAGATTTTCTTTTAACTCCACCCATTGCTTACTCAATTTCTTATTTTTTTGTTCTGCTTGTTTCTCTGCATAAGCAACTAACTTTTCTAAGTTAGCATAATTTTGAAGTAACTGATGGGATTGATTTTGCAATAACTTCTGATCTAAGTCGGTTTTATTTGCATCTTCACTAACTTCTAAAATAGCTCGAACTTGTGGCTGACAAAAATCTTTCAAAATACCAGCAATCTCTTGTAATTCTTCAACACCGCTTCTGTCAAAATGTAATAAATCTTTTTGTTCATCCTTTTCCACTAAATCCGTTGCAGCTTCATTTCTAAAATAAAGCTCTTGAGCAAAATCGTGTATGTTTTTTTCCATAGCTAAAAAATTATTATTCATCTTTAGTTACACTTTCTTCTCTTGTAGGTTTTTCTTTATCTAGTTTAAACATAAACCAATCACACACTAAAATCAAAATTCCAAGACCAAAAGTGAAATAGAATGCGATTCGACTTCCTTGAGCAGTTAAAGTAGCATAACTCTCTGTTTGCTTATTTTGAAACACTGCTATAATTGCAGCCAAAATTGCAGTCCCCATTGAACCAGCTAATTGTTGTGCTGTTTGACAAACAGCTGTTGCATCTGCTTTCAAATTTTTATCGACTATTTTTAAACTTTGCGCCATCGTATTGCTAAAGGACATACGATGTCCTAACATCAAAATTCCATAAAAACAAATAATCATCCATGTGGTTAAGCTTAAGCCCCAATTAGCTAATAAAAAGCTCCCTAGCGCCATTAAAAACGCGCCACCATATAATGGCACTTTTGCTCCTAGGCGGTCATATAGTCGACCAAAATAAGGATTCAGGAGTCCAGCAACAATACTGCCTGGAAGTAAAACGAGTCCCCCAATTAAAGATGTTTGTTTATTAACGATTTGGATATAGTTAGGTAAGACAAAACTCACTCCAATATTAATAAACTGAAGTAAAAAATAAGCACATGCTCCAAAAATAAATGCCCTATCTTCAAAAACTGATAAGTCAAGCAGCTTACTAGTAGAACGTTTAGAAATTCTGACAAATAGGATGAATAAAATTGCGGCTAATACTAATAAAACCCATAGACGCCAATTTTTCAGTCCCTTACTCAATTGATTTACACCGATTACTAAACTTACCATCCCTGCACTTAAAATTGCGTAAGCCAGCCAATTAAAAGATTTCTTTTTTACTGGATGGTAGCTTCCAATCACAAAAATTCCAGCAATAAAAACTAATAGTGCGAAAATTGTAGCAATTATAAAAATCCAGCGCCAATTAAGGTAATAAGAAATGCTTCCCCCAAAAGCTGGACCGAGAGTCGGAGCCATTGCTACTACTAAACCAGCAATTCCCATATATAGTCCCCATTCATCTCTCGGCATTACTTCTACAATCAAATTAAACATCATTGGTGTACAGAGACCCACACCTAGAGCTGAAATTAAACGCCCTAATAGTAAAATATAAAAGTTTAATGCAAATGCTGAAATAATACTTCCCACCATAAATGCAATGGCAGCTGTTACAAACAATTGCTTAGCAGTAAAACGCTCATTTTGATAAGAAGAACTAATCATAATTATTGCAATCATCAATAGATATCCAGTTGTAGTCCACTGAATTGTATCTAAAGATACGTTAAATTGTTTCATCATCGCAGGAAAAGTTACATTTAAACTTGTTTCAGTTAAAATCCCAACAAAGGACATGAACGCTGTTGCTAGGACGGCCAATGTATTTTCTGTCTGTTTTTTCATTTTTTCTCCAATAAAAAAGAGCAGAGGCAATTAGCCTCTACCCTTTCTTTAACTATTATCTAGCTATATTCGATCTGCATACTATAAAAATATGCTAAGTAGATTTATTTTAAGCGTTTAGTTAAATCATCATGTAAGTCTTCATAACCAGGTTTGTTTAAAAGACCAAACATGTTTCTCTTGTAACTTTCAACACCTGGTTGGTTAAATGGGT
>ERZ841116.944-NODE-944-length-17175-cov-2.609930_pt1 | contig 17175 bp, 9 predicted proteins | sample MGYA00519875_ERZ841116 | MGnify/ENA primary metagenome ERZ841116 (study PRJEB31850, sample SAMEA3708889) | human gut metagenome | biome: human gut; feature: human-associated habitat; material: faeces | place: China | collected 2014 ... | reverse complement strand
TGTCAAACGTTGACACGAGTACGGAAAAGCCACAAGCGGTGTCAAACGTTGACACGAGTACGGAAAAGCCACAAGCGGTGTCAAACGTTGACACGAGTACGGAAAAGCCACAAGCGGTGTCAAACGTTGACACCGATATGGAAACCACAAAACAGGTGTCAAACATTGACACAGATACAGAAGGTATGATTTTAAAGGCTGATCCGGTGGATACGGCAGATAGGAATCATATCTGTTTTTTTGCCGTTTTTTTTATCGGCAGTTGGAGTGTATTGATGTTTCTTACTGCAATACGAAAAAAGAGTAAGAAAGATATTGGGCTAAGCGCCCGAAGAAAGGATACGTCATGGATGAAAATACATTAAGTATGGCCCAAAAAATGAATCAGCTGTATCAGGAACGAGAAGAGCAATATAAAAAACGTGAAAAGCTGTTCGATGACCGTTCCAAGCAGCTGCAGTCTCTTGCAAATGCATTGGAAAAGCAGAAAAATAGCCAGGAACAGAAAGCAACAGATCTGGATAACCGGGAAAAAGAACTGGACCAGATCCAGGATGCTCTTGCAGCTAAAGTAGAGGACATGGAAAAACAGGAAACTGCTTTAAAAACCTGGGAACAGGAAACAAAAGAATCCCTGGCGAAAGCAAAGCAGGAACAGGAAAATGAGCTGCTTAAGAAACAGCAGGAACTGCAAATGGAAAAGCTGCAGGCACAGAACTTAAGTATTGAGCTGCAGGCAGAGAGGGATACCCTCAAGATGATGCAGGAAAATTTAAAACTGTATCCGGATATGTCACTTCCAACGGATAAGGAAACAGAACTGCAGGCGAAAATTGAAACATTGCAGAGCCGTCTTTCCATGGCAGAGAAAGAACGTGATTCCAAAACGGAACAGATGGAAAAATTACAGAAAGATTTTGATGCAAAGGAAGCTGAACTTGCGAACCTGCAGTTAAAAGCAGAGGATAGCAGCACTGATCCGGAAGTAGAAGAAAAGTTGCGAAAACGGAATGGAGAACTCCAAGGAAAAGTCATTGAACTAAATAAGCAGGTAAAATCTTTGCAGAGAGATCTGGATGATCAGGCAAAAGACAAGGAAGAATTACAGAGACAGCTGGAAGAAAACAGTAATCAGCCGGAAAGCCACGATTTAAGTGCAGAAGAACTGCAGAATTACTTGCTGACACTGCCAGAGTTCGAAAATGTGACAACCCGCCATAATACGGATGGAATTATTGTAGATGCGGTATGTGGCGAAAAGAATTATCATTTCCGCTTTGATTCCCTTCCATGCTATGAAATCAGTGTTCCACGCCGCGAAACCAAGAACTTAAAAGAAGTCATCTACCAGATGAACGCAGAAATGCCGGAATATAAGGCATCTTATGATGAATACGAAAAAGCGGCAGTTCTGACCGGATGGTATGACAGAAGAATTTCGGCAGAGGAGCTGGTAGAACTTACGGTAGATGCATCACGGAATTTCAAGTAAAGGAGATCGGTCATGGAAAGTATAAAGTCATTTTTGGGAAATCCATATTACTTGATGACCGCGGTGCTTGCGATCGCAGCGTTTGGTTTTGCAGCAACAGCTGGAATCAGTTTAATACAAGAGCGAAAACAGAAAAAGGAAGAAACTCAAGAAGAGCCGTTGGAAAAAAAGCTTGGGGTTGATACCAAAAAGCTGAAAAATGTTTTAAATGTTCCAGATTTAAAACGAAAAAAGAATATACCTGTCATAGAAGAGGAAAAAACGGAAAATGCGCCGGAAGAACTTTCGAATGATAAAGAAGAAGTTCCCGTGTCAAACATTGACACGGAACCGGAAGTGTTAAACCCGGCTGATGTGGCAGAATTTAAAAGCCGGATGATAGAACATTTCCGGCGAAAAGACACACTGCAGCAATCCCTTTTAGAATTGCAGGAACTTTATGAAAATGGTCCGATTCTGGAAAGGATTGAAAAGGCACTTACGTACAGCCAGCGCAGCCGTTACCGGGATTTTGAGACAACCCTTGACATTTTATTTGAGGGCATGGATGCAGAAACCCTGCGGGATGATTTACTGCGGATGGAAGTTCTGCGATACCGGAGGCTGCCTTACCGTCGAGAAAATACAACTGGCAATCTGGTATAAGGAGGGCAAACATGAATCAGATTAAAATCCAGGGTGTTTGCACCTGCGTCCCACAATTTTCCTATGAAAAAGACAGGAGAGGGAGATCAGTTCCAACATGCCGGTACATCTTGGCCGTGCAGCGACCGAAAAGTTCTTATTCCGATTACATGTACTGTGTCGCCTTTGGAGAACGGGCAATGATAACATTTCAGAGAATAAAAAAAGGAACGACAGTGTTTGTCCAGGGACATCTTCATACAGAGGAAGGCCGGGATGCCAACAATCAAAAAGTATATTTCGTCACTGTGACAGTAGATTATCAGCAGATAATTGAAAAACAAGAATTTAATGGACTGGAATTGTGTACTGGATTGCCCCAGTTTCCGGTTCTGAAACAGGAAGAAAAAGGAGGAAAATAGAGAATGCCGATTCAGTATATTATCCCGATTATAGCGATGGTAGGATGTGTTATTGCATTTTTAATTGGAAGATTTCACAAACATGATGATGATGACGATTAAAAAATGTCGTGTGAAGGATTGACACGAAAGAACAAACGAAAATAAGGCCTGCACCAAAATTTGGTGCGGGCTATTTTTAGATCAAAAAGAGGTAAAAGATATGAAAAAGCCAATCGAAGTAAAAAAGAAACTGAAAAAAGTCACGGAATATACGGCTTGCTTTGCGTTTTTGATGTTCCTGCAGGGAGTAGGTGCGCCAATGGTTTTTGCAGATGCAACGACCGCAATAAATGCGAAATTTGAAATTTTATGGAATCTGATCAGCGCTGTGGTACAATCTGTGGGTGGTGTTATTTTATTATGGCACGCATTTGAATTTGGAGCTTCCATGCAGGCACAGGAAGGCGGAGGTGCTATTACAAGATCTTTAAAAGGGATTGGCGGTGCGTTAGTTATGCTGGTTGCTCCGGTAATTACAACTGCTCTGAAGGGATAATGAAAAGGGAGGAGCTATCCTCCTTTTTCTCATGGAGAAAATATGATAAATGAGATATTAGATTTTTTCAAAACGGTTTTTTCGGGAAGTGGTTTCTTTTCCCTTGGGTGCAATGTTTGGAATTCATTAATTGCATATGCGTTTGATATGCTGCAAACGAGTCCACAAAGTTTGGCAGATGGTGAACTTTGGGATGAAGGATACCGGATTTTCCTGGCACTACAGATTCTAGGTGCGACACTTGTAAGTGTTTTCTTTATGATTAATTTTTTCAAAGAAACAACGGATATTAAACACGGAATGACCATGGAAGCAAGCATCCAGTTTTTTATCAAGCTGGCACTTGTGGATGCTGTTTTTTTAAATCTCACGAATATACTCGTTTTTTTGATTGAAATTGAACAAGCATTTTTTGGTATTATTGTTCCGGAAGATGCCGCTTCACTGGTTATAAGAGTAGGGGATGACTGGGAAATGAGTGGATCCGGACTTATTTTTGGAAATCTGTTTGGCCTTGTGTTTTTGTTTATCTGCCTGGGTGGCGCAGTTATTACATTATGGACGGTTTATAGGGTTTTCCTTAAATTGTTTTTTTATATGGCTGTTGCACCACTTGCACTTTCCACTTATGCAGGCCCACATGAAATTGGACATACCGGATCAAGCTGGGTCCGTACATTTCTTTGTGCATTGTTTGAAATGACAGGAATCATGCTAATGATGCGACTTGGAACAATTTTAATAAATGCCGGTGGGCTGTTCCCTACTGCATCAGAAGATATATTGGGCGGAATGTTGGGATCACAAGGATGGGAAGGACTTCAAGCTATTCTTGGTATCCTTATTATAACGGGATCAGTATCTGGTACGGATGCGATGGTTCGAAGAGCATTTGGATTTTAATAGTAGGAAGGACATAGCTTATGGTAAACATGAATGAAGATTTTGGTGCATATAAGGATAGCATCTGGAAAGGACTTACAGCAAGAGAGTTAGGTGTGATGGCCGTTTCTGCTGTCTCCTGTGGTATTATCATTATCTTGTTGTATTTTATACTTGGATGGAACTTATATATATCATTTTTGATTGGAACTGCTGTTGCTGCAGCTATCATTTTCAGTCAGGTATGGAAGTCACGTAGCGGGCTTTCTGCAATAGAGTTTTACCGGGCAAGAAAATACAGAAAGTCCACAGCCAAACTTGTTTGGAAAAGTGACGAATATAACCAGGCAAGAAAAAATTATTTGAAAAAAGAAAAATAATGATCGGGAAAAATCCCGACTTTTTTATATACTTGGAAAGGATGGAACAGAATGGGATTTTTTTCGAATGAGGAATTTATCCGATATAAAAAATGTACACAGCCAGTTTACCAGACACCGGCCAGTATTCAACAAATGCTGGATATTGCAGGTGTACACGAAAATGGAATATTTGAAATAGAACCGAATAACGGGGCAGGGAAAAAGCGGAGAAAATTTGATCGTGTGTATTCTTTTTCAGACTTAAACTATGTGGATCAGGACAAGCAGCAAAAAGACGGCATCCTGTTTCAACTACGGAAATTTCTAAATTCCATGGACACAGATTTCAAGATCACAATACAGTGTGAACCACGGGACGTAACAAATTTCCAGAAATCTCTGTTGCAGGATGAAAATAAAAGTGAGTATCCAGAGCTGGCCCGCTACAATAACGAAATGATTAAAAAATCTCTTGAAAAGGGACAGGAAAACGTTCGAAAACAGCGTTATTTGACTGTGAGTGCAAATTGCCGGTCAATAGAAGAAGCGGAAGGATGGTTTGATACATTCGAGCATACAGCACTTCCAATCTTTCATGCAATGGGTTCGGAATTGGTTCCTTTAAACGCTGTGCAGCGGTTTCAGAAAATCAGAAATTACTTTTTCACAGATGATGGAGAGGAAAGTTTTATTCTTCCGTTTCAGGATATGGTACAGGCCGGAAGAGATTTTCGCAATTCAATCCTTCCACATTCTGTGCGGAATCACAAAAGCTACATGGAATTTGATGAAGAGTGTATGCGGATTCTTTTTGCTGCGGTTCTGCCAACCAGATTGAATGAAGAAAAGTTGATTTTTGAACTGACAGATTTTCCGTTTTATACCTGCCTTACCATAGATACGGCATATATCCCACGGGAAGTGTTACGTGGAAAAATCAGCAACACGAATTTCTACAATGAAAATGCGATCGGGCAGGAAGTACAGGCCAATGCAAGTATGGGTAACTTCTATAGTGAGCCGTCCTATGCAAAGAAAAAGAAGCAGGCCAATCTGAAAAAATATATGGATCAGATCGAGGAAGATGATGAAAATGGCTTCTATGTAGGAATCCTGTTGGCAGTGCGTGGAGCAAATAAAGAGGAACTGGATGCAAACACGGCAGAAGTCAGACGCCGCTGCCGGAAACATTCTATACAGATTGTTCCTTACTACGATCAGCAAATTCAGGCACTGAATACGTTGCTTCCGATCGGAGCGAGGCGTGTAAATAATATGCGTTCCGTCCTGACAAGTTCTTATCTGGCATTCCAGCCATTCTATTCCTGGGATCTGATCCAGCCTGGCGGAACATGGTATGGTATAAATAAAAAAACCAGAAATCCGATCATTGGAAACCGAAAGACATTGAAAAACAGTAATGGTGTTATTTTTGGCCACACTGGTTCTGGAAAGTCCATGCTGCTGAAAATTACGGAAATCGGACAAACATTGATTAACAGTACAGATGATATTTTCCTGATTGATCCGCAGAATGAGATGAAGGGAATCACCCAGAGATTCCGCGGTCAGTATTTTGATCTTTCTGATCCGGATCTGCGCCTGAACCCTCTTGAGATTCCGGAATCTTTGCTGCAAAAGAATGCAAAGGGCCGTGAAGAATATATCCTTTCCCAGCTGCAGTATATGGAAGCATTTCTGTACAGTATCATGACCGGTATACGTCCAAACGGTATCCATAAATCGTTGATTTACCGGTGCGTTGAGGAATTATATCAGAATACGTTTTCAAAAAAGAAACCGATATCCCCGGTGCTTTCTGATTTGGAAGCAATTTTCCAGAAACAGCGGGAACCGGAAGCGCGTGATTTGTATGGATCACTGGAGGCTTATACAAAGCATAGCTTTTTGACATTGGAAGGACAAAGTACACTGTCTACCAGCAGCCGGTTTGTTGCATTTGGAATGAAAAATATCCCTGAATTGATGTGGGAACCGCTGATGATAACAATCATGCATGTTTTAACGCAGCGTTTTTCCTACAACGTTGAACAGCAAAGGGCAACGCATTTTATCGTTGACGAGGCTCAATATGTCTGCCGCCATGAGACAAGTTGTAATGAGCTGGAAAAGGCGTATCTGACGTACCGTAAACTTGGTGGTATCTGTACGATCTGTCTGCAGAACGTTTCAGCAGCAACGGCCAACCGGAAAATTATGGAGATTGTATCAAACTCCGATTTCAAGGTGCTGCTTGACCAGGCCGGTGATGATCGGAACGAATTGCTGCAGATTATGGAGTTATCACAGAAAGAGTTTGAAGCGCTTTCTGATCCGACACCGGGCCAGAGTTTGATTGTCTGGGGCGGGCATATTTTGCAGTGTGATTCGACGATTAGCCGGGACAATCCGCTGTATCATTTCTACAGTACAAACTTCCATGAAGCCGCTGCCGAAAATCGGAACGTATTTTACAGCCAGGAAGCGGATCAAGATGAACATGAAGATGATCTGGAATCCGTGTCAAAGATTGACACGGATGAAAACAGAGACTCGGTGTCAACATTTGACACTGATCCAGACAAAGAGTCTGTTGAGCTTTTAAATGGCGAAGTAGAAGAGCCAATCAGTGAAGAAGAGCTGTTCATGTACCATAAAGTACAAGAAGCTGACGAATGTGATGAATGGCTGGATTGCTATGGTGCCGGAATTTTATGCGGTGTTTCCAATAAACAGGCAGAAGAGATACTGGAATCTCTTGTGAAAAAAGGATATATCGAAAAGATCCAAGGTTGTTACCGTATGCCGGAAAACTAAAGGAAGGATAACGCATGACACCAAAAGACAAGCACACGGAAGTTGCATGGCAGGCAAAACAGCGGGAAGTTAAAACAGGATCTGTGGAAAAGACGGTACACAGTGCTACTTCTGCAATCTATACTGCGTCAGAGATACGATCTGTTATGAGCCACTCTGAAACGCAGGAAATAACAGGAAACCATATTACGCGGGAACAACAGCTGCAAAATATGCGTCTGGCGACGCAGAAATATTTGCAGCCGGAAAATCAAGTAAATACACAAAGTATCTTGCCGGAAAACACTGGACATACGGAACAGGCTGCTGTACAACCGGAAATCCTGTGGTATAAGAATGAATCAAATTATGTACCGGAACAGCCTGTATATAATGGCTCCAGTGAAAAATATGAGGCGAAAGCTGCACAGTTCCATGCACCTGTTTCAGAGACGTATAAAATACCAGAAAAACCGGACAGACAAGTTGCCCGGGAACAGCAGTTGAAAAGTATAAGACTGGCAACACAGAAATATGTGCAAACAGAAGCGGGACGTTCCCATGCAGAAGAGAAGCAACAAACAACCCATTTTATTTTAAAAAGTACAGGTTCAGAACGGGAAGATAATATTGAGGCTGCATCAGAGAATCGGATTCAGGAAAATCACGGTAAAAAATATGCTGCAGCCAAGATGAGAGCTTCCATCCCGAATACTGAACAGCTGAAAATGTCGGAAAATAATGACATAAAAGAAGAAAAACGACAAAGTATGCGTCTGGCCATGTGGAAATATCTGCGGCGGCAAGATACAGAAAACACACAGGGCATTGGAATAGAGGAGAAGCGAAACGGAAATCCGTTGTCTGGAAAACCGACACTTTTTCAACAAGAAGAGGAAGAAAGTAATACGGATGAGAGAGAAAAAAAGAAGGATTTCAGCCGGAAATATACGATTGACAGGATACAATCATCCACAGTACAAGATTCTAAAGGGGAAGAATTATCATCCAACCAGAGTAAAACTTTCAGACAGCAGCATCAAAGTTTGAATACTGCATCCATGCTGCATGGTATGACAGCAGCGAATGTAGAAAAAGAGGTTGAAGATGATGAGCCGGATTCCCAGAATGATTTAAAAAAATCAAAAACACTTATATATCTGGCAAAATTAAAAAAGAATCGAAAAAAAGAAAAAATCACGAGTAAAAATACTTCGGAAGATAGTGAAATTTCAGAAGAATCTTCAACAGAAGAGGAAAAGGAAACTCTTGGTGAAGATGAGGAGAAAACGTCCAATCAGAAGAAGGAAATAAAAAATAAGGAACATACAGAAAAAACATCTGAAAAAAATCCGGCAGAAGATAAAGATAGGCAGGAAATAAAACCGTCCCAGGCGGCAGAGGAATGGAATAAAGAAATGGATCATGCTGAGGAAGAGGACTCAGAGGATGATTCCGGAAGTAAAAAACGGAAAGCCAAAAAGAAAAATCGGAAAGAAAGTGATACAGAAAAGTCAGGAAAGAATGAAAAAGATTCTAATGACCGCAAAAGAAAAAAGGATGAAAAAAGTTCTCGTAAAGAGGGAAAAATTAGAGCATCCTTAAAATGGTTTCGGAGAACAAAGAACTTCCATACAACCGTTCAATCCCTCCGGTTATCCGGGAACGAAGAAGAGATAAAAAAAAGGGCTGATTATCAACAGCGGATGCTACTTCGGCATGGAGTCATTAATACGGCGAAAATATCCGCAGGCATCATTAAAATTATAGCATCCAATGTTTTGTTGCTGCTTCCTATTATTTCGCTTTTTCTTCTTTTGAGTCTTCTGTTTCTTGGGGTAAAGGCTGAACGTCAAAGTGCTTCTTCCGCTTATGATGGAGCCTGTTATCTGGCGGCAAAATATGAATCCGGCGGAAACCCGGATCAGGTTGGTGGCGATGGCGGAAATGCATGTGGTGAATTTCAGTTCGACAATCGTTATGAGCTTGGGCCGTTTGTTCGGTGGTGCTATGAAAAAGATCCAACTACTTATGGTCCGCTTGAACCATATCTTGGCATGACCACAGAACTTAAAAATAACGCCGGATTTTATGGGGCATGGCATTCGATCTGCGCAGAACATAAGATTGCATTTGAGGCAGCCCAGTGCGAATACGTCTATACACAAACACTGCAGCCACTTCTTACATCACTGACAGAATATTATGGTTTTGATTTTACAAACGCGTCTGATGCTTTGAAAGGCTGCGTTCTTTCTTTTGGCAACAGAGATGGAAAATATGTTGTAAGCCTGAAAAGATATTTTGATGGAACAACATCTGCATCAACGGACCGGGAAATTATTGAAAGGGCATATGATGCCATGATCGCCCGCAGACCGAACGTATCCAGGTGGAGCTATGAGAAAGCGGATTGCCTAGCGCAGCTTGATGGGACGCTTGACATTTATGCACCATCCGAAAATGGTGCCGGTGGGATTGACTGGTCCTGGAAAAAAAGCATAGGTGCCGGAGAGTCCGGAAATGCTGCCGTGCAGGCAGCTCTGAATGCTGTAGGAAGTGGTTATTCCCAAAGCAGAAGAGATGATCCGGGATGGTATGATTGTTCTTCCCTGGTTTACCGGAGTTATGCTGCAGCTGGTATTACTTATCTGAATGGAATGGATGCAGCAAGCGAAGCAGAATGCCTGGTAAACAAAGGAATGACTGTCAGCTATAGTGAACTGCAGCCGGGAGACTTGATCTTTTATTCTTATTCGGCCAACGGAAAATACAGGAATATATCCCATGTTGCCATATATCTTGGAAATGGTGAAATGGTTCATGCTGCAGATGAATCCAGAGGGGTATGTAAACAGGCAATGTCACAATCAAATCTTTCGCCGCAATTATATTGTCGGCCACAATAGTAGAAGGAAAATAAGATGGATAAATATGAATACATAGTGAATCTTGCAGAAAAAACAGCTAAAAGGGTTTCACAGAACCGGGAATCCTGGATGAAGTTCCTGACCTCCGCTGCACGGATTTATAAATATCCGTTTAAAGAACAGCTTCTGATTTATGCACAGAATCCGGATGCAACAGCGTGTGCTTCCATCGAGATATGGAATAAACGTATGAACTGCTGGGTAAATAAAGGATCTTCAGGAATTGCACTTCCGGATGATACTGCAACATACGGTCATAAGCTTAAATATGTATTTGATGTTTCGAATGTTCATGCTGTAGAGCCAAATGGACGTTATCCGAAGGCGTGGAAACTGCGGGAAGAACATAAAAGTGATGTATTGCATAAGCTCGAACAAATATATGGCAGTACAGACAGCACAAAACCCTTTGAAGAAAGAATTATTGAAATTTCAGACCAGCTCGCGGCGGATGCCTATACAGAACTTCAAATTGACTATCCGGATTTACAGGATAGGATAGGATTTGATAAACTGAGCGAACAGGACTTTGCTCTTTGCTTGAAAAAACTTATATCGGAAAGTGTTTCTTTTACAATTTTATCGGCCTGTGGAATAGAAATTTCCGATCATGAATTTTCATTTGATTATATCAATCAGTTTGTTTCTATTAAAACATTGTCCGTATTAGGAACAAAAATTAATGATTCTGCCAGAGGTGTTCTTGCAGAAATCGGAAAAACAGTACGCATTTATGATAAACTTCGCGAGAAAGAACAGGAAAAAGAAATCTCCAAAAAAGAACTTGCAAATGCACCACAACCGCGATATAATGCTTTAAAGCGCGAAAGTTTGCAAGAGGGTAATTCCAAAGATAAAGATAATATTGAAGGAGGAAAACAAAATGGACCTGGAATACGAACAGATGGGAGATTATCTGATTCCGAAGCTGAAAGCAAATCCGGAACCGGAGGGAATGGTAACGAAATACGGACTTCTGAGGGACAAATTTCTGAGGGAGAGATACGATGGGGCGAGAACAGCAATGTTTCTGGAAGGAACGTTGAAAGCACATCTTCTCGAGATTCAGGAACAGGCAAGAGAGAGGATGGAAGTCCTGACATCCCAGATGGCGGAGAAAGAAGGAGTAAACGAACAGCTCAAAGCACAGGATCAGATGCTTTGGGTGAGGAAGATGAACAGCATCCAGAGCCGGGCGGAGGAAGTCGTACTGAAAGAACTGATTTACAGCCGACCAATTTTGTAAAACCAGAGGAATCATACACACAATTAAGTCTGTTTCCATCAGCAGAGGAACAGAGAGGATCAATTACAGCAGCGGAAGCAAGTAAAAAATATACTATGCCCGCTGCTTTCTATTTGCCGGAAACCGATCTTGAAGTAATCATCCGAAGTGGTGGCGGGCAAAAAGATAGCCGGAAACGGATTTACGCCAAATATACCGAAGGAAAAAGTACCGATGAAATAATTGCTTTCCTGAAAAAAGAATATGGTCAGGTCGGCAAAGGTTTTGAATTACACGGTCATCCAATATCTGTATGGTTTGATGAAAACGGAATGACTGCCGGTTATGGTATGCAGGCAGCGGAATCTGTAGTTACAACATTAAGCTGGGATCAAATCGAAAAGTACATTCACGCCATGATTACGTATGGCTTGTATATGGATGCGAACGAGGCAGCCCTCGTAGACAAAACAGAGAGGAAGAGGGTATCCTATCAGATCGGCTATTTTCTCCGTGATTGGATAGATGATGTACCGGAAGAACTTAACAGTATAGAAAAAATAGAAACGCTTCTTTCTACGCATGAAGGAAGAGAACAGCTGGAAAATTTTTTCGAAGATGTCGATACACAAATTTCCTATGGAGAATTAAAGCCGAAATCTGTGAAATCTCCAGAATATCTGTTATCCGAAATTGCGGATCTTGACAGGGAGGGAATCCATTTTCCACTTCGTGATACGGTAGATGTCAGACAGGAAGATTTTATCACACAGGACGAAATCGACTATGCCATTTGCATTGGAAGTGGTTTTGCAAATGGAAAATTTCGAATCTATGACTATTTCATGGATCTGCATAACCAGAAGGAAAATGCTGCCTTTCTGAAAAAAGAATATGGGATTGGTGGCCAATCCGGTGCGTTACCTGGCAATAGTAGTTCCAACAGTGAACATGATGCGAAAGGTATTCTCCTGGAGAAAGGAAGCCTTTTAAATCCATATACAAAAGTCCTTTTAAATTGGAATGTCGTAGAAGAAAGAATCTGCGAGCTGATTTATGCAGACAAATACTTTTCACCACAGGAAAAAGAAGAGTATAAGAATTATAAAAAAGAACAGGAAAAAAAGGCAAAAGAAGCCGAAATTACCCGGCTGAATAACGGAATCCGGTTAGAGTGCAAACAGGAGATCGAAAAACAGATTGCCGAAAAATACAATGGATTTTCCGTTCCACAAAATACGGTATCTGAAATTGTAGAAAAATACGGCATAGACTGTGTACAATTTGTTTTGGCCAATACCATTGTGCAGGCATGGAAGGAAGGTCGGTTTTCTCTAAGAAACAAAGAATGGGCGAGTTCCATCCTTACAGAAGGAGAATGGAGCAATACACTGATCTTAAACACCCACCCAACTATTTTGGATGGATTTACAAACCAAGTCAGAAACCTGCAGCATGAAAAAGAACAGGTAGTACAGGAACAGCTTACACTGGATGGCCATCTCTGCATTCTGATTGACCAGTGGGAATCTGGAAACGTTAAATATCTGATCGGAAATTGTGTTGATGATCCGGACTTTTATTATGTTCAGTGTGAAAATCGAGTCTTTGAATTTGACCATAAGCCAGATAAAGTTGAAGTAGAGGACTATTATATCGACATTCTTGCTGAAGAAGACATTGATCGACATGAAGCGGAAGTTGGTGCCAAACTTGATGGGGAAGAACTGCAACGGTTATCCTGGCAGGTGGTACATGAGGCAGATGATGCGTTTGGAAATCCAGCAAAATGGAGCGCAAGGCTTTTTTCGGATGTCTTTTTGTGGATCAACAAAGGAAATGCCGTATATTCCATTTATGATGCAGAAGGTTATCCGCCATTGGAAACTTTTGAATCTTTGGAAGATGCCATGGCATGGGCCGATGAACTTGCTGCAGATGGAAGAGACATTGAAAATTCTATTCCAGACGAAACGACGCCAGATACCGAAGAAAAACAAGAAGAAAGTAAAGCTGCACCGGATAAAAGTGCAGCTTCCAATTTTCAGATCAGTGATGACCATTTGGGGGAAGGATCTCCAAAAGAGAAATTCAGAAGGAATCTTGCTGCCATTGTGCTGCTTAACCGGATCGAATCGGAAAACAGATACGCTACAGCAGAAGAACAGCAGGTTCTCAGTCAATATATTGGATGGGGTGGACTGGCGGATGCCTTTGACGAAAGCAAACCAAACTGGTCTGAAGAATATCAGCAATTAAAGGCTGCATTATCGCCGGATGAATACCGTATGGCCAGGGAAAGCACTTTAAACGCACATTATACCAGTCCAGTGATTATCCGGCAAATTTACAGTGCTTTGGAACGAATGGGTTTTTCCAAAGGAAACGTTCTGGAACCGGCAATGGGAGTTGGAAACTTTTTGGGCATGATGCCGGACTCCATGAAAGAAAGCAACTTATATGGAGTTGAACTGGACAGTATTTCCGGACGGATTGCCAAACAGCTGTATCCACATGCCAACATACAGATATGTGGTTTTGAAAAAACTACATATCCAGATAACTTTTTTGATCTTGCCATTGGAAATGTTCCGTTTGGACAATACAAGGTGGTAGATAAGAAATACGATCGGAACAAATTCCTGATCCATGATTACTTCTTTGCAAAAACACTGGATAAAGTACGTCCCGGTGGTATTGTTGCCTTTATCACAAGCAAAGGAACACTGGACAAGTCCAATCCGGAAGTGCGGAAATACCTGGCACAACGGGCCGAGTTACTTGGTGCTGTCAGGCTTCCAAATAAAGCCTTTAAATCGAATGCAGGAACAGAAGTAACATCCGATATTTTGTTTTTGAAAAAACGGGATCATATGATTGTTTCTGATCCGGATTGGGTCTATCTTGGAAAAGATGGATCAGACATTACCATGAACAATTATTTTGTTGAACATCCAGAACAAATTGTTGGAAAAATGGAAATGGTATCCGGTCCTTATGGAATGGAAAGTACCTGCACAGCAGATGATTCGCAACCGTTTGAAGAACAATTACAGGAGTCTCTGCAAAATATCAATGGAGAATTTGATGCGATTGATCCGGAAGAGATTCTTACGGAGGACTTAGAAGAGCTACTTTCTGCAGATCCGAACGTCAAAAATTATAGCTTTACGGTTGTTGGAAAGGAAATTTATTACCGGGAAAATTCTGTTATGCGTCCTGTTGACGTTTCGGCCACAGCAAAAGAGCGGATCAAGGGAATGATCGGCATCCGGGATTGTACTCGTGCGTTAATTAATTTGCAGCTGAATGAGTATTCCGATGCAGACATTAAACAAAAGCAGGAAGAACTGAGTGCGTTGTATGATGGATATACAGCAAAATTCGGTATACTGAATTCGCGTGCAAACAGAATCGCATTTGATCAGGATTCCAGTTATTCTCTGATTTGCTCATTAGAAAACCTTGATGAAGAAGGAAATTTCAAGGAAAAGGCTGCTATATTCCAAAAGCGTACAATTAAGCAGGAGAAAGTTGTTACAAGCGTTGACACAGCCAGTGAAGCATTGACCGTATCTCTTTCAGAAAAGGCTGTTGTTGATCTTCCGTATATGAGTGAACTTTCCGGAAAAGATACCAAAGAAATTGTGGAAGAACTTCGCGGTGTCATATTTGAAGACCCAATCACCGGAAAATGGGAGACTGCAGATGAATATTTAAGCGGTAATGTCCGGGAAAAACTCAAAATTGCAACATCTTACGCAGAAACAAAACCTGAGTTTAGCATTAATGTGCAGGCACTTAAACAGATACAGCCCCAAAATCTCGATGCCTCAGAGATAGAGATCAGGATTGGTGCCACATGGATTGATCCGAAATATATCGAGGATTTCATGAGGGATACTATTGAAACACCACATCATCTGTTTGACCGGAACATTGTGGGTATTCAATATTCCGATGTCACCGGACAATGGAACGTAAAGGGAAAAAATGCGGATTATGGCAATGCCCTTGTAAATGTGACCTATGGAACCAGCCGGAGAAATGCGTACCAGATTTTAGAAGATTCCCTTAATCTGAAGGACAGTCGTGTGTATGACACCATAGAGGAGGACGGCAAGGAAAAGAGAGTCCTGAATAAGAAGGAAACTACTATAGCGAGCCAGAAACAGGAAGCCATAAGGGAAGCATTTAAAGACTGGGTATTTCGTGATCCGGAACGCAGGCAGGTACTTGTGGAAAAATATAACCGTCTTTTCAATTCCACCAGACCGAGGGAATATGACGGTTCACATCTGAAATTCCCTGGCATGACACCAGATATTGAGATGAAGCCACACCAGAAAAATGCGGTGGCACATGTGCTTTACGGGGATAATACACTGCTTGCCCATTGCGTGGGAGCAGGAAAGACCTTTGAAATGACAGCGGCGGCTATGGAGAGTAAGCGGCTTGGCTTATGCCAGAAATCATTATTTGTTGTCCCAAATCACCTCGTAGAACAATGGGCTTCTGATTTCCTACGGTTATATCCGGGGGCAAACATCCTTGCGGCCCGGAAAAAAGATTTTGAACCGGCAAACCGGCAAAAATTCTGTTCCAGAATTGCTACCGGAGATTATGATGCAGTTATTATCGGACATAGCCAGTTTGAAAAAATACCTCTTTCCGATGAACGACAAAAAAATACAATCATACAGCAGATTGATGAGATCGAAAAAGGACTTCGTAAAATAAAAGCAGAGAATGACGAACGTTTTACCATTAAACAGATGGAAAAGACCAAAAAGAGTCTGGAAACGCGTCTTGCCAAGCTTTATGACCAAACCAGAAAAGATCAAGTTGTAAATTTTGAAGAACTCGGTATAGACAGGCTGTTTGTGGATGAAAGCCATAACTATAAGAATCTGTTTTTGTATACCAAAATGCGCAATGTGGCAGGTATCCCGCAGACAGAAGCCCAGAAGTCCTCAGACATGTTTGCAAAATGCCAATATATGGATGAACTAACCGGCGGCAAAGGTATCACCTTTGCTACCGGAACGCCGATTTCCAACAGTATGACAGAGCTGTATACAAATATGCGTTATCTGCAGTACGGCACACTGAAAAGATTGGGAATGACACAATTTGATTCCTGGGCAGCATCATTTGGTGAAACACAAACAGCGATTGAGTTAGCTCCAGAGGGGGGTGGTTACCGTACAAAAAGAAGGTTTTCTCGCTTTTTCAATCTTCCTGAGCTAATTTCAGTATTCAAAGAAGCGGCCGACATTAAAACTGCAGATATGCTGAATCTTCCTGTTCCGGAGGCTCAATACGAAAATGTAGTTCTGAAACCAAGCGAATACCAGAAAGAAATGGTTGCATCGCTTGCTAATCGCGCTGAAGCAGTCAGAAACCAGCTTGTGTCACCTTATCAAGACAACATGTTGAGGATAACAAACGACGGCCGGAAACTTGCTCTCGATCAGCGTCTGATAAACGAAATGCTACCTGCGAATGAAAATTCAAAAGTTGCAGTGTGTGCCGAAAAATCTTATCATATCTGGGAAGAAACCACTTCAGAAAGATCTACACAGCTTATTTTTTGTGATTTATCTACGCCAAGGAAAAATAGGGATGAATCTTTTAGCGTATATGATGAGTTAAAGTCTCTCCTTATGAAAAAGGGTGTGCCGGAAGATGAGATTGCATTTATTCATGACGCCAATACAGATCAGAAAAAAGCTGAATTATTTGCTAAAGTCCGTAGCGGACAGGTTCGTTTTCTGATCGGATCTACTTCTAAAATGGGTGCTGGAACAAACGTGCAGGATCGTTTGATTGCGTTGCACCATCTTGATGTACCGTGGCGTCCATCCGATGTAGGACGGATTTTGCGGACATTCAAAATAAAAA